>JGI24422J19971_10003105_pt1 | contig 10391 bp, 6 predicted proteins | sample DeeMarSWOR152_54_FD_19971 | JGI IMG/M metagenome (IMG submission 19971)
TTCTGGCTCGTCATGGACCGTTAAAGCTAACTCACATCATGTATAAGGCTAACATAAACTGTAGTGTTCTAAAACAATACTTGGATTTTCTAATCCAGCAGAACCTCGTTGAAGAACAAACTTTGCGCAAGAAAAGAAACAAAAAAAGAGTTGTTTACGCGATCACGGAAAGAGGTAGAACCGTGCTCAAATACTTTAGGGAATTAAATAGTGCTCTGCAAATAACTGAAGAAGCAAAAAAGATCCCAGCATTGCTATATTAAGCCAAAGTGCACGCATGTGGTATAGATAGGTATTTTACAGAGTTGTATAATTTCGTAATGGAAGAATAAGGTTTAAGAGGAATCTAGAAGTTACTAAAATTGGGATAGGGGAGAACTGATAGGAACTTTCCTATCATCTCTGTTGTTCCAACTCAGAACTGTTCTCTCCTATCCTATAGCTGAGAAAGTTAATTATCAAGAATGTTAGAATTTAGAGACAGTATCAGAGTTAGACGTTAGAACAAGATATTAATCCTTTCTCTCTCGATAATCTTTCTTCTGAGAATATTCCTTCCACATTGAAATACTGTTACATCACCTTTCTTGGCTTTTCCTCTTCTAAGCTCAATGCTCTTCTATCCAGTTCGTATCCATTCAAAGACTTCTTTCTTAACCATAAATAAAAGAGCTGATAGAATTTTGGAAGAAGCATCAGTCTTAGATATCTATGATTAAAAAAGGAAAAAAGTTGTTTTATTGACCTATCACTTTGATTGTGTCTGTGGCTTCGAATGATATTCCATTAGCTTCCCCAGTTATTTTTAATGTTACTTCGACACCTGTAATTCCTTGGGTTTTAAGGCATTCTATTAGAGCTTTTCTACTAAACTTAACCATCAAATCTGAAATATTGTCATTGTCGTAGTCTCCAATAACAGATTCAAGTGGTTTATCTACCCAGAATGAAGCAACTGGAATGGTGCCATTCAAAAGTATCGTAGCTCGGTCAATATCACTTACGTCATAGCCTTTTGGAAGCTCAACGTAGCAGGTAATCCATTTACCCTTACTCTTCAAGTTCAATGTGTCTGGGTCAATATCTACNGTAGCAATTGGAGGAACAGGTGTAAATACACCAGTCAATGTAATGTTTGTGTTCATGGTAACTGTCTTGGTTCTGTTAGTATCTCCATCTTCAAGCCAATAGGACCAAACGTATCCATCATGAGTTTCTGGCATCTCCAAACTAACCGAAGCATTCTCACTGTAGGTTCCCGACCAAGGAGTTGTACGAGATACACCATTAACCGTGAATGTTACTCCAGTTGGTGAGCTGTAAACTGTTAGAGTGTATGATGGTAGAGGAGGAGTACCCCAAGGATACATCAGTGGATAGTGGTCCGTATTGTTTGCATAAACAACATACGCTGTATCACCTATACCATCACTCCCTGTTTCGTTCTGAAATGGACCAGAGTAAGTGTCATTAGCCACAGCAACGTAGTCACTCCAATAGTTACCACCTGAAGGATAACCGTTGTCCCATTCGTTGAATGGAAGAGCAGATTGTCTCCATACTTCGATTATGTTGTTTATGAAGTTGTTATGGAAAATTGCATTACCATAAATTTTGTTGGCGTCAGATGGTGCAAGTGAGAGCCCACGTTCGTTATATGATACGGTGTTTTCCATCAATGTGTTATTGCCAGAGCCCATTAGAAATATTCCAGCTGTGTTGTTAAAGGAGACATTATTAGCGAGGGTGTTATTGTTGGAATAGTAGAGCAAGATTCCATTCCCGTTGTTTGACAGATTGTTATTCGCAATGATATTATTGTCAGAATGCTGAAGCCGTATTGCATGTCCAGTGTTTGATGTTGTAACATTTTCTATCTTGGAATTTGTAACATTCCAGAAAACAACTCCCTCTCCGTTGTTTGTTAAGCTCAGGTCCTTTATGGTTACGTTGTTGCAGTTAATGAGGTAGATGATGCTGGCGTCGTATTCGCTATCGTAAACGGTGTTCGATGTCTCTTTTACATAGTAGATTGATTTCCCATTAATGGTGTTACTTGTATCTATGTTATTGTCGTAATCGTCCGGAAACCAGCCGAAGATACTGAAATTGAAAGTGTTATTCCAGAATATGTTACTAGCTAAGGTGTTGTTGCCTTTCCTGACAATTCTCATTCCAATATGGTTGTTGGATAGGTTGTTGTCCGCAATGACGTTTTTGCTTGAAAGATCCATAAAGATTCCGATGTTGTTGTTTGTTATAACGTTGTGGCTTAAGTTGTTACCATAAGAACGTATTAACCGGATGCCACTGATTCCATACCCAGCTTCTCCCGGTCCGCTATTTTGTATAGTGAAGCCAACAATAACGGTGTTGTTCGCCTCAACGTCGACAACGGTGCCTGTTCCTTTGCCATCAATAATAGTGTTGCAGTCTTCTCCCAAAAGCGTCAGATTGAACTTGTTAACAACCACGTTTTCATAGTATGTTCCAGCGTCTACGAGTATTGTGTCGCCATCCGATGTATCAGGATCATCTATTGCCTCTTGAATCGTTGCAAAATCCTCGCCTGTATCAATATTATGCACTGGTAGACTAGTTGTCGCTGGAGCTACATTGAATACCAGTGTTACCATGCTAGTTAACAGCAGTGTCAGCATTATTCCTGAAACTGCTTTCCTATTCATCTTTGTCCCTTCTCTATCCTACAACTTTACAATTCAAACATTTAAGACTTCAGGAAGACTACTCTATTAAGTCAAGCAAAGAAAACAGTATCATCTATAACAAATTTTTCAACTTTGAACGTAATCAAATCCTGAAGTCAACCAAGCATTCCAACGACTTCATTTTCTTGTACATCAAATGAAACATATGTGGAAAAGTAATAGCAGAACCAAAAGAACTAATTAGAATTGCCAAGTAGCTACTATGACTTCTCTTCCAAAGGTTCTATAACCAGCTTCTTTTCTCCAATTTTGAAAGATACCTTGACTCTTACTGAAGTTTCTGTTTTGAATGGAAACTGAGAATCAGTTGCCAAATCCAAGGGTAGATAGATTAGGTACTTACCGTCTTTCCTTCTGAATACCCTTGCTTTACCNACATTAACCACACAATCAACTCCTTGCTCTCATGACTATTAGAACTGTTCTCCTTAAATTATTAATGCAACTTCAAAGAAAGGAAACGTTTAAACTCAAGGGTTCAAACCTAACAGGAGTAGAAGATTTAAGTATGAGACTATCTAAAGTCAATGGAAGCGTGGTGAAAGCCTAATGGAATACGTACATGCTGCAATACTCCTTCACAGGGCCGGAAAACCCATCAACGAAAAGAACCTGACCAAAGTGCTGAGTGCCGCTGGTATCAATGCAGATCCTATTAAAGTGAAGGCTCTCGTGGCTTCCCTAGCCGAAGTCGACATCGAAGAGGCGATCAAGTCTCCACCAGCGTTCATGATGACTGCTCCAGCGCCAGCAGCCGCTCCACCACCAGCTCCAGAGGAGAAACCAGCAGAAGAGAAGAAAAAAAAGGAAGAAGAGGAGAAAGAGAAGGAAGAGGCCGCAATTGAGGGACTCGGAGCCCTATTCGGATGATTCGACCCTTCCTTTGCGCTGGTTTTACAGAGAAGATTTCTTAACCTGTTTCAGCTATCTTTAAAGCGCATGAAATTTCCTTCTTGATGGAGGATGAGAGTTGAGGCGCTTTCCACAAGATGAGTATCACGTTCCCTTCTTCGACGAGTATGGATACATTCGAAAGTCATGCCCAACTTGCAGGGAGTACTTTTGGACACAGAACCCGGATCAAAAAACTTGTGGAGAGTTGACTCCAGAGGGTTGTGCACCCTACACTTTTATCGATAATCCTCCAACGCGTAAACGCTACAGCGTCCGAGAAATGCGCGAAGCCTTTCTATCCTTCTTTGAGAATCGGGGACACAAAAGAATCAAGCCTTATCCGGTTGTGGCTAGGTGGAGGGACGACCTCTACCTCACCCATGCCAGCATCATCGACTTTCAACCCTACGTTACGAACGGGATAGCTCTCCCTCCAGCTAACCCCCTCGTCATAAGCCAGCCCTGCATCCGGCTTGTAGACGTCGACAACACAGGACCCACCTTCGGTCGACACCTAACCATATTTGAGATGGGGGGCCACCACGCCTTCAACTATCCCAACAAAGAAGTCTATTGGAAAGACCAGACCGTGCGATACCACCACGAGTTTGTCACAAAAGAGCTTGGAATAAGATCAGAAGAAGTCGTCTACAAAGAAGACGTTTGGTCAGGCGGTGGAAACGCGGGACCAGACCTTGAAACCGTCGTTGGGGGACTAGAACTCGCCACACTAGTGTTCATGAAGTTCAAGGTAGTCGACAACGAGTTCATCGAGCTGCCCATACGAACAGTTGACACGGGATACGGAATCGAACGGTACACATGGCTGTCACAGGGATCAGTGAGTTGCTTCCATGCAGTGTACGGTTCAGTTTTAGACGAGGTCTTCAAGATGGCGGGAATAAGCAGAATCGACAACCGACTGCTTGCGAGGGTGGCAGAGCTTTCCGGCGTGATGAGCTTGAGAGAAACCGCCGATCGGACCGAGGCTCGGAAAAGGGTGGCTGAACACGTCGGCATGAGCGTGGAAGAGCTTGAGAAAACGCTTCTTCCTGTTGAAAACGCGTTTGCGGTCGTGGATCACACCAAGTGCCTATCGTTCATGCTCGCCGAGGGGGTCGTCCCCTCCAATGTGCGCGAGGGATACCTAACCAGACTTATGCTCCGCCGGACCTACCGACTGCTAAGGGTTCTCGCCATCGAGGAGAAATTGCTCGACATTATTGACCTACAAATTTCCTTTTGGTCTAAAGATTTCCCGCGCCTAAAGGAAATGCGCGACGAGATACTGGAAATTCTCTCGGTGGAGCGGGACAAGTTTGAGCAAACTCTCAAGAGGGGAGGTTCTCTTGTCCAAAGAATCGCCCAAGGATTAAAATCAAAAGGAATTTCTGAAATTCCGTTAGAAACGCTGACCAAACTCTACGACTCTCACGGGCTTCCACCTGAAGTGGTTCAGGAAACCGCTGAAACAGAAGGGGTCGAGGTTGATATTCCTGAAAACTTCTACACTATGGTTGCTGAGAGACACGTTCAGGCACCTCCGTCACGAGAGAAAGAGAAAATGGGGGAACTGGAAGCTGAGGTTTCAGACCTTCCGGGGACAGGGATGCTCTACTACGAAGACCCCTACCTCTCCGAATTCGAAGCACGGGTTCTCCGAATCCTAAACGATAAGCATGTGATACTGGAGAAAACGGCGTTCTATCCCGAGGGAGGAGGGCAACCAGCTGATCACGGCTACCTAACGTTTGATAAGAAACGATCAGAGGTTGTGGATGTTCAAAAGGTTGGAAAAGTCATCGTTCATGTTGTGAAGCGTCCTGTTCCTCGAGAAGGAGACAAAGTTAGAGGAACCATCGATTGGGAACGAAGAAGCAGTTTCATGAAGCATCACACCTCTACCCACGTAATCATGGGAGCGGCTAGACGAGTGTTAGGTGAACACGTTTGGCAGGCAGGATCCCAGAAAGGCGCTGAAAGATCTCGACTGGACATCTCCCACTTCAAGCGACTGACACGAGAGGAAATTCACGAGATTGAAAGGCTTGCGAACCAGGCGGTCATACGAAACATACCCGTTGAGACTTCATGGATGCCCCGAGAAGAAGCGGAAAAACAGTACGGCTTCAGGCTGTATCAGGGAGGCGTTGTGCCGGGAAGAGAAATCCGAGTTGTAAAGACCGGAGACTGGGACGTTGAAGCCTGCGGAGGAACCCACCTGAAAAACACGGGAGAAATCGGGTTCATAAAAATCGTTCGTACAGAGAGAATTCAGGACGGCGTTGAACGAATCGTGTTCAGCGCCGGACTTCCAGCCGTAAAAGCCGTGCAAGAAAACGAGAAATTGCTGTGGAGAGTTTCTGAAGTATTGAATGCGCCTCTTGAAAAACTAGAAAAGACTACGGAACGTCGTCGAGGGATGGAAAGAAGCTCGACGTGAAAAGAAACGCCTCTTGGAAGAAATTGCTAAGCGGGAGGCTATGGAGCCAGAGGCGCGTGCGGAAGTAAGGAAAACAAAGCCCATCGATGGAGTAAAGTTTGTGACACAGCAATTTGAGCAGGTCGATATTGATCGCATGATCAAAACCGCCAGTGAACTAGTTAAAAAGAATACTGAAGTGGTTGCAGTGTTTCATGGAGTCGAAAGAAAAACAGCGAGAATTGTGGTAATGGCCGGGAAAGATGCGGTAAATCGTGGCATAGACTCAAGTGAAGTCGCTGGAGAGGCGGCGTCCGTATTAGGGGGCGGAGGCAGCGGAAGACCAGACTTTGCTCAAGGAGGTGGAACCCGTGTTAAGAAGGTGCCGGAAGCGTTGCGTAAGGCTGAGGAAATCGTAAAAAAACAAGTAAAGAAAAGAGCAACAGATTAAAGCAGGTTTGCTCTATTAGTTGGCGGTGCTAAACTTGAGGGATCGTTTCCTCCTCAGAGACTGAAAAAACCTTTAATTCTCAAGGCACTCCAATGGCTGTCATGGAAGTTTTAAGGCAGATCGAAGAGAAGTGGCGAAAAGCATGGGAAGAGGCTAGAATATTTGAGGCTGATCCAGATCTTACCCGACCAAAGTGTATGGTGACTTTTCCCTTTTCCTACATGAACGGCCCTTTACATGTGGGCCACGGCTTCACGGCTACCCGCGTTGACGCCTATGCGCGGTTCAAGAGAATGCAAAGCTACAACGTCTTGTTTCCGTGGGCCTGGCACTGGACTGGCGAGACCATAGCCGGAGCAAGCGAGCGAGTTAAAAGTGGAGACGAAGATTTTATTCGAGCCTTAAGAGAGATCGACGGCGTTTCAGAGGAAAATCTGAAAAAATTCGTTGATCCGGCTTACATGGCTTCGTATTACACGAAGGATAGCCGTGAATCTGTGAAGCGCCTAGGTTTTTCAATTGATTGGAGAAGGGAATTCCACACAACTTCTCTATGTCCAACGTTCAGCAAGTTTATCGAGTGGCAGTGCGAGCGATTACGAGAAATGGGATACATCATTCAAGGAACATACCCGGTGGTTTGGTGTCCCCACGATAAGAGTCCTACAGGCGATCATGACCGCCAAGTAGGAGAAGGAGTCGTACCCGAAGAATACGTGCTCATGAAGTTCAAGATGGAAGATGCTTATCTTCCGGCGGCCACCTTCAGGCCTGAAACCATCTACGGCGTAACAAACATGTTTATACATCCTGATGCCGGCTACGTGAAGGCCCGCGTCAACGGCGAGCAGTGGATTATCAGCGAGATTGCCTCCAACAAACTGAAGGAACAAAAAAGAAAGATCGAGATTGTGAGTCGTTTCAAGGGCAAGGAGATTATTGGAAAACATTTTGTAAGCCCCTTGAGCGACAGAAAAATGCTGATTCTGCCAGGATGGTTCGTGAGTCCCTCTAACGCAACTGGAGTTGTCTACAGTGTTCCAGCTCACGCGCCTTTTGATTGGGTGGCCTTGAGAGACTTGCAGGGAAAGCCTGAGTTGCTGAAGGAGTTTGGTATTGACCCTGATGAGGTGAAGAAAATACAGCCCATTTCTATGATTCGCGTGGAGAGCTTTGGAGAATATCCCGCCGTGGAACTGGTGGAACAGATGGGAGTAAAGGATCAGTATGATCCTAAGGCTGAAGAAGCGACGAAATTGCTTTACAAAAAGGAGTTTCACGGTGGTGTGTTGAAGGACATCTGCGGCGAGTACTCCGGAAGAACGGTCTATGAAGTGAAGGAAACTTTGATTCGAAACTTTAAGGAGAAGGGCTTCGCCGATTCTATGTATGATTTGCCTCAACCTGTCGTTTGTCGGTGTCTAACCCCCTGTATAGTTAAGGTGCTTGAGGACCAGTGGTTTCTGAAATACTCTGACGAAGCTTGGAAGGAGAAGGCCAAGGAGGCGCTGGATCAGGCTTCAGTCTACCCAAAATCAGCCATACAATGGTTCCTCAACATAATTGATTGGCTAAGAGAGTGGCCTTGCGCAAGAAAAAGCGGTTTGGGCACACCCTTGCCTTGGAGTCCGGGCTGGATCGTTGAGACGCTGACCGACTCTACGGTTTACATGGCCTTCTACACGATAAACAAGCACATAAGACAACACGACGTGAAGGCGGAGCAGCTAACCCGTGAAGTTTTCGACTACCTATTTTATGGTAAGGGCGACATCGAAAAAGTGGCTAAGAAGTCGCGTGTGAACCCTCAGGTTCTGGAGTCGATGCGAAGCGAGTTTCTATACTGGTATCCTGTAGACCTAAGGGTCTCAGCCAAAGAGCTGGTTCCAAACCATCTAACCTTTTTCCTCTTCCATCACGCGGCGCTCTTTCCAGAACACCTGCCTAAAGGCATTGGCGTAAACGGCGTTCTAAGCATTGAGGGCAAGAAAATGTCGAAGTCGAAGGGCAACTTTGTAACGTTGAGAGGCGCCCTTGATCAGTACGGGGCTGACGCCACACGCTGTGCGTTGCTGTTGGGTGGGGAGGGAATGGACGACCCAGACTGGAGAAGGGAAAACGTTCGCGACGTTAGAGTCAAGCTTCAAGGCTTTTACAACCTAGCCTACAGCATAATCGAAACGGCAACAGAAAATGAAGCGGGGCATCTAGAAAAATGGCTAATCAGTGTGCTGCAACATCGAATCAAGAGTGTGACGGAAAACATGGAGGTATTGAAGACTAGGACAGCCACGGAGAACGCGCTCTTCGAGGTTTGGAATGACTTCCGTTGGTTCGCTCGAAGGAAGGGAAAAACTGATTCAAAAGTTCTGAGACAGGCTTTGGAGACTTGGATACGGTTGCTAGCTCCCTTTGCACCTTACGTTTGTGAGGAAATCTGGGACAAAATAGGAAGAGAAGGCTTTGTTTCCTTGACTGAATGGCCGACATACGATGAAAAGAAGGTTAATGTTAGAGCTGAGGAGGCTGAAAGTTTAATTAAAAACGTGCTGGAGGACACTTCCAACATACTTCGGGCAACAAAAATGGTGCCAAAGAAGATCTGTTACTATTCCGCCGCGCCTTGGAAGTGGAAGGTTTACTTGACGGCACTGAAAAAGTCGATTTCCGCGAAGATCACTTTAAGCGAATTAATGAAAGAACTGATGGCGCATCCAGACTTAAAGCCGATGGCGGAAAGGGTTTCGAGATTCGCCCGCCAAATCGTCGATGAAGTTAACCAGATGCCCAAAGACAAGAGGCACAGACTGCTTGAGATAGGGGATGTCGATGAACATCAAACGCTCAGGGAGGCGGAAAGCTTCTTCGAACGAGAATTCAACGCGAAAATCGACGTTTACGGTGAAGAAGACCCGCAGCGCCACGACCCTGAGAAGAAGGCTGAACTAGCCAGACCATACCGCCCCGCCATCTACATCGAATAAAATCATTTTATCTAGACGACTCTAAGACTCTATCATCGTGCATTCTGGTTGCCCCTTCATAACATCAGCACGACACACGTAATTTGTTATTCTAAAAACTTGGCGGGCCCGCGGGGAGTTGAACCCCGGATCTCCGGCTTTCTCCCTCTTCCTCCACAATAGAAGGCCGGCGCCTTATCCAACTAGGCCACGGGCCCACTAAAGCCTCACCTCCAATAAAAGAAAGGTAGCTATTTCATCCCTTGAGAACCTTTCCCCACACCCCCTTATCTCTTTAACTAATCTTCCTCGCATCTCATTTCCTCTTGAGCACCACGCTTATATTTCGGACCCAAAACACCCAGAATCTGCTCCAAGGGCTTCATGAAGAGCCACACCCCACTCTATAGGGAGGGCAAAGATTTTTTAGAAGGGATCTAGAAAGACAAGAAGAACAAAACACACTAAGCCAACCAATTTTCGAAACCACAAAACTACGACTAAACTAAAGTGGTCAAAACCTTTACAAAAGTATACGCAAATTATAAATTGCCTTGAAACAATACACTAATCACCATTTGAATTTGCCATATTGCTGTAAAAAAGGGATGGACAAATGAGCACTCACGCAGAAGACCTAAAGCTTCGATTAATGACCATCGAGTTGCTTCGAACTGCAAAGAAGCGATACACATACCGGGAGTTGTCCGCCAAAACCGGCCTGCCTGTAACTGTTCTGAGCCGATACGCTAAGGGTCATGTCTTGCCAAACACCGACAGAGCTCGACAGCTATGGGGCACCCTAAAAAAGCTCGTTGGTCTAGAAACCGAGCTACGCAAGATGGTACAGTTCAACGACCAAGGGTATTTCAATAACACGTGGATCATCGGCGACTTCAACGTACTCAGGCAAGCCGCACACCACGCCCTCG
>JGI24422J19971_10003106_pt1 | contig 10391 bp, 7 predicted proteins | sample DeeMarSWOR152_54_FD_19971 | JGI IMG/M metagenome (IMG submission 19971)
GTGCAAAGTACAAAGGAAAAAGAGTTGGCTCTTTCGGCAATGTTTCTTGCTTCAGTTTCTATGCTGACAAACTGATAACAACCGTTGAGGGAGGCATCGCCCTAACAAACGACGAAGAACTGGCTGACAAGATGCGTCTCTTGCGAAGCTTCGGGATGAGCAAGCACGAGAAATTCCAACATAGCGTTCTGGGCTACAACTACAAGATGTCAGACATTCACGCCGCCATCGGCTTGGTACAAATACGAAAACTTGACCATAACATTGAAAGCAAAAGGCACAACATCAATTACCTTAAGAAACGACTGAAGCACACAAGCCTAAAGTTGCCTNTAGAACTGGACTACGCTTTCAACGTGTACTACGTCTGCCACATTCTCACANANAAGAAAAAAGAAAAAATCGTAGAACACTTAGAGCGCAAAGGAATCGAGACCAGACCACTCCTATCATTTATTCCAGAACAACCACCATACAAGAAATATCGATACAACTTGAAAGACCTTCGAGTAGCGAAAGACGCCCACGAGAGAGGTTTCTACGTTTCAAATTCACCTTCGTTGACAGAAAAAGAGCTTGACCATTTAGCGTCCACCTTAAACAAGTCAGTTGGCGATGCTCACAGATGAAACCAAACAAAGCAAGACTGCCTGGCTTCCTCTCCACAGTACAGAGCAGAGCAAACCTGTTTTTCATTCTGGCATTTCCTCCCATGCTATTAATCTTCCTTTACAGTCCCTTCAGCGCAGTAATCCCATTCTACGGCTTTCTCCTTCTCTTCCTGAAACATCAGAAACTATCCACCCTCAAAGGAGCCAGCTTGATTCAGGAAATCCTGGGCGTGATCGTCGTCGTGTGCAGTTTTCTCGCCTATTACGGAGCAGTTCTGATATATCCTCAAGCGGCTTTTTACAGCCCAGCAAACTACATCATCTATCTTCTCGGTCTCTTCTTGATTTTCTTCGAGCTGCCAACCCTGAAGGAGGCGTTTGCAGCCTTGTTTCTAATAGTAGCTGCCACATCAAGCACTTTAATATCAGATTGGCTGAAACCCTTTCTCTCACCGTTTGCCAACGACTTTGCCCACATCATTACAGGCATTCTGACCACGCTTGGGGTGAACGCTAACCTTTCCTACTTAGGCAACACGCCTATCATATCAGTTCTATCTGTCTCAGGGAGGACCGTCTCTGGAGCCTTCGTTTATGAATGCATAGGCATCTACAGCATGCTCGTCTTTTCAATTATACTCGTTGTGATCTTATTTGAGGATCCTAGCAGTTTGAAGGTGAAGACGGCCTATTCCCTCATTGGTCTTTTGGGTGTGTTTGCTTTAAACATTGTAAGAGTAACGATGATTTTCTTGGGAAACTACTTCTTCGGAATAGAGGTCGGCAGCACCATTCACTACGTGGCTGGGTACGTGCTTTTCACAGCATGGCTTGTATTCTTCCTCTACATCTATTCGAAACGACAAACTATTCACACGAAGATCAGATCAGTCTATACGAAAATATATCAGCCGCAGGCATGAATGGCAACACATTTCCATCAGAAGATTCGATTGAGATCCATGAAACCCTAGAAGAGTATTCCATAAGATTCAGGAAGCAACCTTTAATAGAAGTCTTCCCATGTTGTTAATGCAGAAGTACGTCTGCAGCCGAATCCCTAACACGAGAGGAAGGAACGAGCACTATTGACGAGTAGGCAAGATCTTGTCAAGATCAAATCAAGAGCCATGAGGACACGAGTGTGGTTCAGAGCCTTATCTAAAGTAGAGAGAGCCATCGTAAATCTGACAATAAAATGCGTCGACAAGATTCGAAGCATGATGCTCGCTGGAACAATTTCAGCGATTGTCGCCAAGATCTTGCAGTGTCTAGAAGAAAGCTTCACGACAAGGGCAGACAAAGTTGGGCACGAAATTGTTGAACGACTCTGCTCTATCGGCGAAGGATGGGCAACCAAAACATTCTATGCCTGGAAACGTGACAAGGCATTCATCAGGTTTCTCGGAGTCAACGCCCTCAACACATAGAACAGAAACTGAAAGCCAGAGAAAAGGAATGTAAAATGATAGTCGTAGGCATCCCAGCCTACAACGAAGAAAAAACCATAGCCAAGGTTATTTTGCTCGCACAAAAACACGCAGACACGGTCATAGTCTGCGACGACGGATCTAAAGACCTGACCGCTGACATTGCAGAAAAGCTCGGCGCAGTTGTAATAAAACATGAAAAGAACACTGGCTATGGAGCTGCCATCCAAACTCTTTTCGAGAAAGCTAGGGCGCTTAACGCTGATCTGCTGNTGACTCTCGACGCTGACGGTCAGCACGAAGCCAGAGAAATACCCAAACTCATACAGCCAATACTGGAGAACAANGCGGACGTCGTCGTCGGATCGCGATTTCTCAAGGAGAACAATAACGTTCCACTTTACAGACGTTTCGGAATCAAGGTTCTCACCAAGATGACGAATGGCTCCGGAGAAAAAGGCAAGCTTACAGATGCCCAATGCGGTTTCAGAGCCTACAACCGAAAAGCCATAAAAGGCCTAATACTTGACGAAGACGGAATGGGCGTAAGCGCAGAATCTCTATTGAAGACCAGAGCTCTGGGCTTAGTAGTAACTGAAGTCCCAGTTGACGTCCAATACAAGAACTTGGAAACCTCGTCTCAAAGCCCAGTGAAACACGGGTTTAGCGTAATATCAACAATTATTAAAATGGTTGTGGAAGAAAGACCCCTGGTCTATCTGGGCGTGCCAGGCTCACTGCTTTTCCTCACGGGCGCGTTCTTCGGACTGTGGGCGCTTCAAATATACTTGACGTACCGTTACATTCCAATCAATATTGCCTTAGCTGCGCTTGCCTTCGGCATGATCGGAATCTTTTTCATATTCACAGCAATCACACTATATTCCATCTTGAGAGCTGTCAAAAGAGAACGAACAGCGTCTAACACCAGATAACAGCCTAGGAAGCGCACTTCTAAGGATTCTAGGATATCGAAGCGTTTGCTCAACATCCTAACCGTCGACCTTGAAGAATGGTATCATCCAGAATACGTAAGAAAGCAGACGTTGCCCTACAAAGAAGAACGCATACAACACAGCTTAAGAAAAACTCTGGATGTGCTAAGCAAGCACGACTTGAAAGCCACCTTCTTCTTGGTCGGTGAACTGGTTGAGAACCATCCTGAAATATTGAAAGACCTTAGGGAAAACGACCATGAAATAGCATTTCATGGTTATCATCACGAACCCCTGTGGAATCTCGATTCTCAAATGTTTCTGCGAGAAATCGAGAGTTTCAACTCTCTCATAGGCGAGAAGTGCGCTGGATTTCGAGCACCATCTTTTTCATTGGACAACAAAACCAAATGGGCGCTTAAGGTCTTGGAGGATTCAGGATACCAGTATGATTCAAGTCTATTTCCAGTGAAAACTCCTCTCTACGGAGTTTTTGGCGCTCCAATAACACCGTACAAACCATCGCACCAAAACATTACTGCGAAAGACGAAAACACGAAGTTGTGGGAATTCCCTCTGCTCGTATACTCTCTGAAGGGTATCAAAATGCCTGTAGCAGGAGGGTTCTATCTAAGATTCTTCTCGGTCAGCTTAATTGCAAAAGCAATAAAGAAACTAAATCAACAGGGATTCCCAGCTGTCATATTCTTCCACAACTGGGAACTCGATCCAGAGACGCCTCGACTCAAACTTGGATTGTACAAATACTTTGTTACCTACCACAAATTGAGGGAAACGTCAAAGAGATTAGAACACCTGCTGTCTAAATTTCAATTCGCAACTATTAAGGAATACATGAAGCTTCATATGGCATGAAATCCTGCAGCGTTGACCAAATGACACACCAAGAGCATCATAGCACTTAGGTGTCCTTTTATGACTGTCAAAGTCCACATGATTGGAGAAGCAGACAAAAAAAAGTGGAACGAAGTCGTTGAGACCTGCCCTACATCAGAGATCTTTCACCTCTACGAATGGGGCGAATTAATTCAGAAAACATACGATGCCAAAATTTTCAGACTTGCTGCTAAAGAAGACAACAAAACAGTAGGAATCCTGCCCTTTGTGCACTTTGGCACTCCATTTTTCGGCCGCAAAATTGTCTCCTTACCTTTCGCAGATACGGCCAGTTTCTGCACCTTGCAACAAAATGCTGATGTTTCCGGAGAACTTGTTAGAGGGCTTATCAAATCAGCGCAAAGCTTCAACGTGGACTTTATCGAAGTTCGTTCATTTCGAGAGAATGCAGCGGGCCTCTTAAGCACAGGCTTTATTGAAGGATTTCAGGCCTTCTCCTATAGGCTTGACACCCACATGCCTTATGATGCGATATGGAAAAAGTACAGCAAGAAGGTCAGGCACAATATAAGAAAAGTCAAAGAGTCGGGCTTAAAGATTCGTGAGGCACGGTACAAATCAGATGTGGACAGTTATTATCGAATCTATTTGGAACGAATGAAAGACTTTGGAACACCTCCCGCTCCTATAGCATATTGGAAGAACATGTGGGACATCTTTTATCCCAAAGGAATGATGAAACTTATTTTCACGGTTTTGGATGGCCAACCCATATCTGGGTTTGTGGCTTTGATGTTCAAGAAAAAATTATACTTCGTCCTTAATGTTTCCTTGAAAAGGTATTGGAAATACCATGGTCTAAATGAATTGCTGTTCGATTGGTACATCAAATACGCGTGCGAAAATGGTTATGAGCTTGTAGACTTTGGCAGAACCAGAAAGGGCACAGGGGTCCAAAGGTTCAAAGAAAAAGGCTGGGGGGTTCTGCGGATTCCACTATGCACGTACTATTTCTTCCTTTGTAGAAAAACTAAGAATCCCCTAGAAACAGTATTGGACACTGAGGCGAATCTTTACACCAAAGTGTGGAGAAAGCTTGTGCCAACTTCCCTGACCCCCACGCTTGGGCGTTTCATTAGAAAAAGAATCGGCGATGTTTGACGAAAGCGAAGGTCGCACTTGCTCAGGTAACGATCATGAGATTTTTCATGAGCAATGGAGAAGCCTTTAAAGAGAAATGCCGTGATTTCCCAGTCGCAAAGGAGTTCACTTCCTCAAAAATGCTTGCTGTTTGCATTGATGGTGATAATGTTGTGGCTGCTTGTGGGGTCAGAAGTCTGCTCAACGTTCTCAACTTGTATGTGAGAGAAGCTTATCGAGGCCGAGGAATAGGAACACAGCTTTTGATGATAACTATAGAGGCTGCGAAGAAGCGAAAACTGGGGTTCATAGCTCTAACGGTTTCTCAAGACAATTTTGTAGCTTTTCGCATGTATCGAAGATTGGGGTTCAAGGAAACTGTGTTTCTGAAAAAATCTCGGCAGATGCTGATGGTGTTTCCTTTATCACTGGTAAGCAGGCTTGCCTACGCACCTTTCAGCACAATACGTTTCTTGCCTAATAGCGTTCTTTCTTATGTCCACTCCTGGCTGTATAGAAAAACTTTGGTTCCATGACTCCCATATGGCGCCGCTCTCTCCGAAGCATATAAGCAAATACGTAGCCTCACTGAACCGAAATCTACGGTCGGCAGCTGCCACATATGAACATTAACATTTTGTTTGCGGCTGAATACTACTTTTCGAGTCCTCCTCTAATCCACATATCAAAAGAATTGGCCAAGAGAAAACACAATGTAAGCGTTGCAACATCGTATAGGGCGGTGGACAAGAAAGCTCTTGAAGAAGAAGTTCGGGTATTTGAGATAGAACCACTCATCACGATCTATAAAATCCCAAGAGCAGTGTCATTTCCCCCTCTAAAGATGAACAAAATATTTCGAGAACAACAAGTTGAGATCGTTCACTCTCCAAATGACTATTCAAACAATGTCGCTACGGCAGCTATAGTCGCTAAAGCAGCAAAAAGGCCCTTTGTCTATGCGATTCAGGGAACTGGCACAAGAACCAAGAATCTTGTCGTCAACCTACTGATAAGCGCGTATGACTGGACCGCCGCTCGCTGGCTTTTGAGAGAGGCTCGAAAGGTTATTCTGCTATCCGAAGGTCTAGTTCCAACCGCCGAGAAATTCGGAGTTCAGAAGAGCAAAATCGCTGTTATTCCTTCCGGGGTGGATAACATTCGTTTTAATCCTGAATGTGATCAAGTCAAAGAGGAAGTGTCGCAGCTCAAGGAAAAATTCAACATCACTAATGAAATCATTATTGGCTACGTTGGCCGTTTGTATTCGGCAAAAGGTTTGACGAACCTTTTTTCCGCGGTGAAGGAGATCGCAGGCAATAACCGCGAAATCGCGCTTTTAATAGTGGGCGATGGAGCTCAAAGACGCGAGCTGGAGACTCTGTCCAAAGACTTGAAAATCAAAGCCCTGTTCACTGGATGGCAACATGACACAGTGCCTTACTATTCCCTGATGGACATCTTTGCCTTGCCCTCGTTGTACGAAGGACTTCCAAACGTTGTGCTTGAAGCCATGGCGATGAAAAAACCTGTAGTGGCGACCATGGTTGGTGGAATCCCTGACGTTTTAACGAATGACGTGAACGGTTTTTTGGTGCCGGTTGGCGACGTTTCACAATTGACGGGTGCATTAGAAAAGCTGATTGAAGATGAAGAACTAAGGAGGAAAATGGGTGATACAAACCGGCAGAAGGTTGAAGAGCATTTCCTCTGGAGCCACACAGTGGACAAAGTGGAAAGAATTTACAGAGAGATACTATGAGGTTAGTTTCACGGTGTACCAAACACTCGCTATTAAGAACGAGTTATGCCTGCGTGAGATTACTCTAGGATCTTAAGAAAGGAAGCCAACTCGTCTTTGATGATTCGCTAATCAACTTTTCGAAGGAAAATTGAATGTCAAATCGCGCTGATTTGGTCAAGCATGTCTTACTTATACTCGCTGGGCTAATCGTCTTTCTTTGGACCGTGTATCTGATGGCAAATGCGTTGAAATTTGTGCTGGGCTCGGTGCTTTTCCTGATAACCATCGTGGTGGGTGAATCATTACTTTCTAGAAAATGGGACCAAGAGGACACTGCTGACCACGAAAAGTCTTTGAGCTCCTCTCGCGAAATCGCCTTCGACTTCCTCATAGCCATTTTGTTTGCTCTTTCTTTGGCGATAATACGCGCAGTTCCAGCCGTTGAAGGAGAAATCTTTGTTGAATGGAATACTCTGCAATTTTTGAGTGCTACACGATTGATTGCAGCTTTTGGCTTGAACTTCCTGCCAGGATATCTTATATTAAAGATTCTGGGAAGACACGAGTTTGATAAACTGCCCAAACTCATAGCTTCCTTCTTTCTCAGTCTTTTCGTAATGACGATGACGGGACTCTTGAGCGCCCTTTTGGTAGGAATCATTAATGCGCTCTTCTTAGATGCGCTCTTATTGGTGAATGTTGCTTTGTTGATTGCCTATCTCTCTACGAGTCTCTTGCGGTTGAGAAGGTCGAGCTCACGTAATCCAGAAAATCTCGTTTCTTCTTCAAGAAACTACCGGAAACTACTTCCAACCTTAACCGTGGTCTTGGCTCTGGTTTTCATGGTTGCATGGCTGGGGTGGATGTACTCTAGCATAGGATTATTCATTGGAAGTCCAGGAACTGACATGTGGCGCACTCACGGCATTACTCAGACTTTCCTTGATTACAAGGCCTTCACTTGGCTCCATATTCCTTGGTGGTTTAACTTGTATCTGGCTTGCTTCATCTTCATATCTGGGGTTCCCTCTGCGAATGCCTACTTTTCATTATATCCTCTAATCGCTCTATCTGTGCTCTCTTTCTATGCCATGGTCTCGCAACTTCTTAAGGATCGCAAGGTGGCTTCTCTCGCCACCTTAGCTTACACACTGTTTTCTGGGCCAGCATGGCTCTACGCTCTGTATTTGAGGAATTTTGGATCGGTCACAAGTTACGACGATTGGATTCGGACCATAAGTGCGACTGGGGACAAATTCTTTTTTCAAGGCTTCTATCCTCCTTTTGTGGTTGGGTTCACTGGTGCCGTGATAGCCTACGCTGGTCTGTGGTGGACTATTTATGCAACTTGTCGATTGGACTTGCGGGGCAAGCTCAACTTCTTTCTCATGGCAATAACAGTCGCTTTGTGTTACTTACTCCACGGAGTTGATCCCGTAATCTTCATAGTATACTTGAGTGCCCTTCTGCTAATCTTTCTACTAACACAAAACGCTGATGGCAAAAAGCAGGTGGGATTGGCTGCACTGTCTGTAATTGGCGCACTTGTTATCGTTTCACTGGTTGATCTTTCACTGACGCCTCACTACGACTACTTTTTCAGCTGGAGCCGCACTTTCGCTTACACTTTTATTACTGAAATCCGTGGTTATTACTATTTTGCGAGTCCCAGCTTCTATGTTCTCGGAATCGCCGCATTTCTGATTTTCATAATAACTAAACTAAACGTCATTCAGACAAAGCTAGTGCAACTACTTGGCGTCATATCTCAAAAGCTGGGACCTAAGCTCGCTGGTTCCATCATGAGGCGTTCTGTTGAGATTGTTTTTTATCTTTACGGAATCGGATTTGTTGTTTGGGTTGTCTCACTCCCTTTGATAAGCGCTTTTGCTTCATCCGGCTTTGGCTGGGTTCCTTGGTACGCATATCCTGTAGTCGGAGGCGTTCCGCTTCTTTTCGCGTTGATAGGTGGGGCAATTCTCACGCGGAGGTGGAGAAACACGGACGGAGAAATGATGAACACTCTGGCCTTTTGTGCTGTTGCTATTGTTCTGCTTTTCATTTTCGGGCAACTTGTTTCTTTTGTCAATGAGTCATTCTTCTATACCGGTTTCTGGGAAAGACGCACACTGAGTTATATACATCCTTTGGTGAGCATACTGATGGCATATGCATTAGTAGTACTCTTTGGTCGCGTACGCATTGGGAAAATGAGTTTCAGATACCTTGCCAGCGTTGCATCAGTTGCGCTCCTAACATCCTTGGTTCTGCTCAGCAGTGTTTCCTCCACATTATTAGCTGGAGACTACGCGGCTCGTATCTACTTTGAGGAAAGTCTAACTAAAGAAGAACTCGAAGCTCTGCGATTCCTGCACTATTCCTTGCCTCAAGGTTCACTAACCGCTTATTTGAACAGTTACACCGGGATGTACATCCGAAGCTTTGCAGGGGACAAATGGACATTTGACCCTGGCGCGTTCCTCGGGCAGTATTATTACTCTCCGAGCAGTGCCGTTTCAAGCATTAGTCGAACGAAGGTTCACTATTTGTACATAAACCGCTTACGGGATTCAAAAGAGTTGCAAAGGAATCTCTTCATTCAACAACTCATCAAGGTGCTTCCTGTAGAATTCAACAATTCCGAGGTGACTATTTATTCGATTCCGCCTTTGCGTGCTCCTTCTCAGGGGTCTTCACTGAGTGTGTTTCTTCCAGGGGAGAAAACGGGCGCCGCTTATGATGCTCACGTTCTTTGGTTTTTTGCGCTTATGATGAGCAAATACACTTATGCGGTTATTACGGACTCCTCTGACGCTTCTGTTCTTGACGCCACACAAACCATTTTCATGCCTTACGATCCGCTACCAATTCATGCAGCGCAACTACTAGACTGGGTCTCTAATGGAGGTCATATCATAGTATCAAACACCAACGACTACGGCATATTTGCCGATCTGCTGGGTTTGACCCCCAAGGTGCAACTCATCAGTTGCGATTCCCCAGACGGCTGGAGGACCAACTACCAACGGGGCGCAATCTTCCCTGAAGCAACATTGAAAACTGAAGGAGAAGGGAGCTTGAGGCTGCAAAACAACCAATCCTCATGGGAAGAGTGGATATACGATTCCTCAACACCATGGGATCTTAGTGATCATGAATACTTGGGTATATGGGTCTATGGAAACGGCGGTGGACCATACTGGTTCCTGTATCTGACCGACTCAAACGGTAATGAAAGCTACTACAGATACGATCTTTCGACTTTTGATCCTGAGACTAGGACTTTTTATACCAGTTTCACTGGATGGAAGTTACACCTCATACCTATCAGGGAGTATTATGGTCAGCTGGATCTATCTTCTATAAACAAACTGAGAATCGTGGCTGGTTATCTCATGCCCGTGGACATGTTTATCGACGAAATCTTTGCGTTAGGAAGAGGTGATCAAGAATATTTTACAGTTAATGGAATCGCAGGTGATGTCAGTACTGATTTGCCACAAATTAGGGTGCAAGATTTGAGTTCGAATGAAGACTTAGCAGTGGTTGCTAACTACACTGAGAATAGTCTACCTGTTACACCTTTTGGATTTCAGAAGGACTTCGGTAGTGGAAAGATAACCTACCTCAATGTTGACTTGCTCTTTCCATCGATTCTCTCTGAGCGTGTGGT
>JGI24422J19971_10003108_pt1 | contig 10387 bp, 14 predicted proteins | sample DeeMarSWOR152_54_FD_19971 | JGI IMG/M metagenome (IMG submission 19971)
CTAATGTCCTCCTCGGCGTTATTCGACCAGAGGCAACAGGCAGATTTGCCTTGATTTCATTCTCTCGATCCGCCTCACGATCAAAATACTGGTTCAAAACGAAGACGCTGGCCGTAGCAAGTGAGAAGGCAAAAAGCACCATGGCAGTGATCTCAATTGGAGATATACCAAAGAGAATACTTCCGAAGCCAAAATTGAAAGCCCATGCTAGCCAGCTCCCAACTCTTGCAGCCTGAAAATACTGAAACATCTTACGCCTTCCAGATCGAAGTTAAAGCTGCAAAAATTTAAGAGTTTTGACCATTTGCTAGGCATTTTGCATTTCTCTGTTGAAAAAAGGCGCCGGAGAAGGGATTTGAACCCTTGAGGCGCAAAGCGCCAGTTTGTCGTAGACAAGCCTAGCGGTATTGTCGATCTTGCATAAAAGCTGCAATCCAGAAAACGTTGAATTTCTCCCATTATGGATTCTCCATTCCTTGTGTACAACCGAAATGATAGATTGCGGCATTGCTATCTTGTTTTTGTATCTTTTTTGTTGGCGATATTTATGAGTAATAAAATACAGTGAGCTTTCCTTGCGATTAAACAGAAGGAGGTGAGGAATGATATGAAGATAAAACAAAAGAAAAAACTGCAATTCTGGGCGTTGTCTATCTTGTTGTCAGTTGGCGTAGTGTCAATTGTTCTGCCTCATGGCTCAGCTTCATATCACAGCGAGAGAACATACTACGACGATTGCGGTCAACTGCCTGACTCGGGAGGCTGGGGCTCCCGCGAAGCACGAGCGCAAGCGTTTCTGAACGGAACGATGTGGCTTGAGGTAGCCTCGGCCTCATGGAGTTGGGCTGATGCCAAGGGATGGGTGATCTGGAATTTCTGGTCCCCTTATAGTCTTTACAACGTGCAGGTATCTGCTGATTTTACCGCTTTTGGTTACGTATGGACTTGGTATGCATCTGCTCATCTTTGGTTCAAGCTTGAAGTTGGCGGAAAATCGACGGAATACTATGAGTGGTTTGGCAATACATGGGCCGACGAAGTCAGCCGAAGTAAGACTATATCCATAGACTATGGAACAATGACTGCATATCAGGTATATACAATTAAAGCCACAATTAGAATTCATTGTGAAAATTGTGCAATCGTCGATTTGGAATCAAACGCGCCGAAACCTCTCGGACCACAATATCTCCCAAACTATGAAGGTTTTGGCGAGTAACGCGAATAGCTGTTGATGCATCACAAGACCTTTAACGCCAGCTTTTTATCTCCCATCTTTTTTTAAATTCAAACACGGTTTGAACTGTTAGAATGCACCATAAGGCGTGACAACATGGACTTGATAGCTATTGAAGGGCTCGAAAAGAATTTTGGCGCAGTGAAAGCACTGAGAGGCTTGAGCCTCAGAGTGCGGGAAGGCATATTTGGGTTAATTGGCGTAAATGGCGCTGGAAAAACAACCACAATAAAGATACTTATAGGCGCACTGAACCCAGATGGCGGAAAGGCATCAGTGCTTGGCTACGACTGCGTTAAGGAATCGTTGATGATAAGACAGAAAATCGGCGTCTTGCATGAGAAAGCTTCTTTCCCAAGAAACACATCGGGGCGGGATTACCTCATTTTTGTCGCTCAGCTTTACGGCTTGTCTCGAGATGATGCGGAGACACAATCACGGAATGTCCTTAAAGATGTGGGGCTTTCCGCAGTCGAGAGGCAATCTATCGGCACTTACTCCGCTGGAATGAAGCAAAGACTTGGGCTAGCCCAAGCTTTCGTGGGCAATCCAAAACTTGTCATATTGGATGAACCAACTGCCAATCTAGACCCAATTGGCCGCGCCGACCTGCTTGGCACGATTCGAAAGCTGCATGTGGAAAAAGGCGTGAGCTTCTTCATCTCAAGTCATATTCTCCCTGAGCTCCAGTCGGTTTGCGATCATATTGGCATCATAAATAATGGCGTGGCTGTTGAACACGGCGAAATTCAGGAAATCGTGCAGAAACATGCTGGAAGCGTTTTTAAAATCATCGTATCGAAACCCGAAGCATTTCTGAGCCTGATTCGGCAGTCTAGATTTGTTGAGGAGCTCCATAAGGCTGGCGATACTATCTGGATTAGGGCAAGTGAACCAACGTTGTTCCACGATTATGTTATGGGCATTGTTCAGGATAAAAGGTTAAGCCTGTCCTTGTTTCAGCGTGGAGACTTGGAGACTGCTTTCAAGAATATTGTGGGGGGCAATGAAAGTGATTAGGTTTAGGGTTGTAAAGCTACTCTTGAAGAAGGATTTTGGTTCGATAGCCGAGTTTCCTAGATTGGAGTTGATAATTCTGCCGACTCTGCTGATCTTTGTCGTGCTTTCGCAGATCATAGCATGGGGCTGGGGTATTGACTCAATAGCTGAGAGACCGCTTATATTAGTCCAAGCCATAATTGATGCGAGTAGATTGGTATTCACCTATCCCGTAGTTATAGTCTTTATTCCAGTTATCATCGCTGACATTGTAACGAACGAATATGAAAGGGGAACCATGCTTATGTTGGTCAGCTATCCGACGAAGAGGTCGGAGATTCTTGTGTCAAAGTTTGTCTCAGTTTTGTCGATTTCTTGGACTGTGATCTTCTCTGTTTCGCTTGCGGGCATATTGATAGTCTACAGAAATCACGCCATGTTACCACCTCCTATNCTGATTCTGGCTTTGTTCANTTCGACTGGAATTCTGTGCTTTCTAGTGTGTTCAGTTTCAACTCTGATCTCAGTTATCGCCAGTCATACTGCTGTGGCCGCGATGGGCTCCTTGACTGTCTTGCTCCTGTGGCCGATGATTATCAACGTTTTCTCGTGGCAACTGAAACTTCCAGATATTATGGCTTTCTCCTATACAGGCATCGTTCCCGAATTGATTGAATTGTTGACTTTGAATCTGGGGCAGCCCAGTGCTCTCCCGACTTCGCTTGTTCTGGTGATTGCACAGTTTTCTCTCGCCTCGTTTTTCCTCTTTCTCAGTCATGTTGCACTCAACAGACGAGAGTTCAAGTAGAGAGGACTTTTAGATGAGAAAAATGAGTAGACTGTCAATAATGCTCATTGCAATTGGAGTAGTTCTTGTTCCAGAGGCATACATGGCTCATGTTGGTGGTTTCGGTTCTTCTGGGATAATAATCAGGGAGTTGCCTGCTAGTTCAGAGACATTTTTTCTCTGGAGAGGACAGACATTGCAGGGACAGATCACCACAAACGCTTCAGTGGATTTCTACATCATGGATGAAGCGAACTACTTGGCTTTCACTGAAAGCCGTTCGTGGCAACCGCAGCTTTCTCTGCTCGACATTTCAAACGAGTCCTTCTTCTTCGTGGCGCCTACAAGTGGCTATTACCGCTTCCTTGTCACCGTGAAATCACCAGGAAAACACGTTATGCGAACCGTCTCCATCAGATATTACGGCATTGACCTAGATCACTACGAATCAGGATTAACATTCATAGTAATAGGCGCCATCCTAGGCGCAACAAGCGCTGTCATCTACCTACGACCAAGGCTTTCCAAAAAAAGCGCCGGGGAAGGGATTTGAACCCTTGAGGCGCAAAGCGCCACCGGCTTACACGCAAGGTCTGAGCCCCAAACCATCTACATCTCGAGGCCGGCACATTACCGCTCTGTCACCCCGGCACCCAGCGCAAACAAAGTGAAAGGGCAACATCGTCTAAAAGCATTTTCTATGCCGATAAACAGTTCGTAAGAAGTAGTAGTCAACAAACACGCGGCGCAGACTACTACTTCTGAGCAGAGACCAGCTCGGTATTATTACTTGAGCTAAGCTGAAGCTAATAACATCTGAAACAGAATCCGCACCACAGCATTCAAGTTGTTGTTGTGGCAAACCCTTCAGAGTCAGCAACAACTTCAAAACAACCACAGCGCCATCAAGATACCACATGTTAGTATTTCTTAGACAACATCAACACTAACACGCACACAGCCGCAACACTGGCAGAAGACGGCCTTAAGGGTATGCTCCCTTCTTCCTCCACACAGTCTTCACAGCCACAGCCCTGCAACATACTCAAACGTCACGCATAGCAACATGGAAGCGCACCACAAACTATGCAGAAGCGCACCACAAAACACCAGCCAACAGAGCCACAAACACCACACAGAAACAAAAACAGAACCCACACAACAAACAGAAAAGCAGAACTTCAAACGCAAAAAATTTTTTCTGCACTCATACTAGCCCTATCCGACCATTAGGGCAAAAACCATTCTAACTAATGTACGTAGTACGCTCTTCCTCACTACGCCGCATCTTCTGCGAATACTTCTCCCTACGCGCCTCAATCTCACGCATCCGACTCGAAATCTCCCGAGACTTCTCCACCTGAGCATCCAGCCCACTATAATCAACCTTCAAACCAAACATCCCCTCCAACACCTCAATAACACTCCGAGCAGCCACGGGATCCGGCAAATATCCACGCGTCTCGCCCAACAAACACAAAGCATCAATCCCCTTGAACTTCGCCAAACCCAAAAGCAAACCAGCAGTCCCAACAATCGGATTCCCAGCAGGACTAGCAACGGCCTTAGCACTCACAGCTCTTCCAAGCAACTCCGACTGAGTAGAAACAGCAACCACCTGCGGCGCCTTCTCAGCCTCCTGCCGAAAACCACCAATCGTAATAATAGTCTTAACTCCCAACTTAGCAGCATACTCCAGAATAGCATCAGTAACCTCATACTGCCCCTCAATCGTCTGCGCCTGACTATCACCCACCAAAAACACAAAATCAGTATCTCCCCCTGGATTCTTACAAGAAAAGAACTCACAACGCAAAAGCCGAACACTACCCTTCTTATTCACCAAAACATAATACGGGAAATGCGGCGAATAAAGCTCAGCGAAACGCGTAGCCCCCAACTGCTTAATCAAAAAACGAACAGCAATCCTACCAACCATCCCCATGCCAGGCAAGCCCTCAATCAAAACCGGGCTTCTAAGCTCAGTCTTGAGGGTTTCCTTGACGTACGTCTCCTTCATGCTGTTCCGCCCGCTCCATCACTTCAACTTTCATAGCTCGCCGATACTTGGCATACTTGTCCTGCGGGGAAAACTTGGCAGGATGCGGAACCCGCACCTCCCCACCGCAAGAAGGACACTTTTCCAGATTCAAAGTGTACTTGCCACACTGCCTGCACTTTCTCAAGAGCCAAACCATTACTTTCCCTTACTAAAAGCGCCTGAGCCACCAGACTTTGTTATCGTCTTGACTGCTAAGTCAGCCACTGCTTGCAGAGTCTTCTCAGCGTCTTTCCAGTCCCCAGCCCACACCTCAACCGCATATCTCGGAGCAGCAACCGCATAAACACGAATCCTAGCATCCCGCGGCTTCTCAGCCTTCTGAGCGCTTTCAAGAGCCTCTTTGATATAGACTACACCATTGGGTTTCATACACCGCAACTCCAGCAAGCCCTTGACCTTCACCATAGGTGCCCGAATCTTCTCCTTAGCAACTTCAGCTAACACAACAGCCGCATCCTTGGGCAACCCGGCTTCGAGCAGGGGTTCCGGCCCCTCACGAGCCGCTTTTTCCAGCCCCTCATAAACCCCACCAAACTTCTCCTCAATCATAACGCTAGTTTTGGCGTGAAAATCGTCAAAGGGCATCTGCATTTTTTCAGCAACACTGCGAAAGATGCTCTCAGCTTTCTTATCCATCTTGCTGGACAAAATCTTCTCACGTCTTTCCCGCCCAGACACACGGCGAAGCGAAAGGTCCACGTGCCTCTTTGCCATGTTTACACGAAGAACCTTCAACACAACTTTCTGCCCTTCACGCACAAAACTCCGAATGTTTCTAACCCAGCCTGATGAAACCTCTGATACGTGAAGCAAACCTTCCTTTCCATACTCATCCAACGTGACGTAAGCGCCGTAATCTGTTATTCTCTGAACAGACGCCAAAACGAGGTCGCCTGGTTCAGGCCACTCCGCCTTTTTAACAGCCATCTTTTCTAGGCTCCAATTTATTCCAGAGAGGCTACAACCTCACCTTTGATTGCCGACTTGCCACCTGTGGGCTCTGCTAAGATAGCTCCGCAAACACTGCACTTTACAGTGCTTGAGACATGGCTGAAAATGACTTGCTCGTTTCCACAGTCGGGGCATTTGACCCTTACAAATGTGCTCCTTGGTCTAGGTAGAAGCGTTTCCCATTCACTCATATGACGCCTAATCCTCCCATTTTCTCAAGCAATCTCAAGTTTTCTGATGCGCATCCCCTTCTTGTGCCTCATGAAACCACAGTTCTTGCACTTCAGCCTCAACGTTTGCTTCTTTGTGGTTTTGGCAAACTTCTTCTGAAGCGCGTATTTCTGACCGCCATACCCATGTTTCTTCCGTTCGTGTTGTCGCTCGCCGAGAGCCAAAGCACGGCGTTTTCCAGCCTTATAGATAGACACAGCGTGAGCTTGCTGAGCCTTGCATTTCGGACAGTATGTTGTGATTTCCTTAGGCGCTTTCATACCAGTCTACGCCCAATTGATTCGGTATACAACAACAAGCCTCACCATATATACCTTTTCTGAAATGAAAGACGAGCACTCACTTGGGTTCCAGTTTAACCTCGACCTCAACCGCAACGCCCTGTTTGGTCAGGATCTTCGCGTTTTCAGCAGGCAAAGACGCCACATCCTGAGGTTGGAACGGACCATAAGTCTTCATATCAGCACCTATTATGGCAGGAGTCTCCTTGAGAAAACGCAAAACTCTTTTTCTGGTCTTCTCACGACTCACCTGCGGCAAGCGCCCACTTGTTATTTCTTTCAAAAGTGTTTGGAAGGACTCAAAAGACGGCGTCACATCTTTAACGAGTTTTTCCTCCTCTTTGGTTAAGTGTTCCAGATCCACTGCCTCGCCCACTGACGCCGCCCTGAACATTTTGCCATGCCTAATCGTAAGAAGCTCCTGCATCATTTTCCGCACGTTCTCCCCTTCACGCATTAATAAACGCGCTCGAGTTGTCTTTTCATCCATCATACGGCTTTCTTCTCGAATCTTCTTTACGTATTCAGCGATTTTGAGGTAGAAATCCTTTGGAAGCGGCTCCAAGACAGCGCTGTCCTTCTCTTTTTTCCAAGCCTCAAACAGTTCATTGTACACTTGCGGATTCCTCCTTGATTGTGGCTACTCCCTTGCACAAGAGAAACATAGCTGCAGCAGTTGGCAATTCTTCACTCTGATTTCTGAAGGGACCGTAGGTGTCGTCTCCAAGCCTGAACTGAGGCACTTCCGAAACATCAACTCGAACTGTGCCCTGCGTGAAAGCCAAAGCGCTCTTGAGCGGGTCAAACCGCTCGATTTCTTTTGCAGGGAATTCGACTTTTTTCAGACCTGTTTCTCCGTGCAACGTGTTCGCCAACCTAATTAGGCGATGAACATCTGTGGTTACAACTGTGTCAACTTTCACAGACTGTTTTTGTATGCTCTGGCGTAGTATTTTCTTCCAGATGTCAGGACCAACTCCTTTAAGCGTTTTCCACGGGCCTCTGCCCTTCCAGCTTTCCTCAATTTTGTTTCTCTGCTCAATTATTTGTGATGAGACCTTCCTTCTTAGCCCAGCGTTTTCCAGTTGCTCTTGAGTGGCTGTGAGCAAGAATTCGTATGTGCCTTTTGCGATTCTTCCACTCCAGCCACGGTCCTCTAGGCTTGGACCATATCCCTTCTCAAACTCGTGCACTGCTGGTTCGAGACCTATGCCTGCTGTGTAGTCTACAATCTCTCTCCTAGCCATCGAATCCATGCCTCTTATCGCCGGACTCTCAATGTGGACGTGGTATCCTCTGTGCCCTGAGAATGCAGTCTTCATTTCTTGGACTGAGAAGCCGAAATCGCTCTCTAGCATTTCTATGAGTTTGACTGTTTCTTCTTTCGCTGTTTCCAAGCAAGTTTCGCATAGCCAGCCGATTTCAGTGAATTTTTGTCCATCGCATTTTGGGCATTTGTCGGGTTTGGCGCCGCGTCCGACAGTGTCACAATTCTTGCATGCCCACATGTCGTGTTGCTTGTCGCATGGTGTTGGGATGTGATCTGCGTCTATGTCGAAGACTAGGTCAGCGCCCAGCCAACCTTTGGCCTCCATTTCTGCCTCTGGCTTTTCGAAATATGCGCTTGAATAGTAAACGTCTGAAGGAGCAGACCGGAGCAGGAAATCTCTAAAGTCTTCTTCACCTTTGAAGCCTTTGTGCCTCACCATTGTCTTCTCTTTGAAAAGAACGAACGCGTATTCTCTTTTGTCCATTGAGCTGGGCGGTTCAATGCTGTCCAGGTGTTGCTTGTAGTGTTCTGCGAATTTCTGTTGGATGAATTCTTTGTCTTGGATTTAGTCCACGTCCTATGAGGGCGTTGTGGCTGGAGCTGGCGCTTTTATGGTTCTGAGCTTGATTCTGTAGTAGGCGAGAGGATGTCGTACCCTTCTGCAGGTTTCATCCATGCCTGGGCATATTCCATGTGTTCGTAGTGTGTCGCATCTTGGTGGGATGTATTTGGTTCTTGAGCCTCGTCCACCCGCTATGTGTTCAACTTGGTAGCGGGTCATTCTTTCGCTGAAGTCTGAAGTTGGGCGAAAGTGTTCGATTACGCTTTCGGGAGGCATTCCGGAGTTTATGAGAAACGACGTGAGTGCGAATCGTCCTATATGTGAGATGTGTTGCCCAGTAGGTGCCATATTGTAAAGTTGCCGCATGCAAGGGGGAAACGCTTCAAGCACGAATTCGCTGGGCATTTCTTCTTGCCGAATCTTCCCTTTTCGGCTGTTGAATAGTTGTTTGAGTCTGTCCACTTCTTTCTCGATTTTTGGAGGTAGCGTTATGTCGATTTTGGTTTCTAGTTTCTTCTCTAAGTGTGTTCGCACTTCTTCGGAGAGCAGGCGGCTGGCTTCGTCTTTGGTTAGATAGACCTCGCCGTTTAGCATGGATCGGTTGACCAGTTTCCATTTGCTCTCGTGGAAGCCGCTGGCGTTTTTCAAGTAGTCTGTGAAGTGTATGGTGAAGTCGGCTGTGAGGGCTTGTGGCGAACGCGCGTCGTGGTTGGCGGGCTTTATTTGCCAGTTGAATGTTTGGGCGACTTCTGTTATTTTTTGTTTGTTTGTTTCTTGTTTGAGTATGTTGTAGGCGCGTTTGGCTTCGGCTAGGGCGTAGCGTCTTTTTAGAAATGGGTCTCTTGTTGCGGTGATCAGCATTACGGCGATGGGAAAGGAGAGGAGTTCGATTTCTATGTTGCGCGTTTGGTCTGTGACGATTGCGTTGAGTATGGCTTCTTCGATTCTATTCTGCGCTCTTTCTATAATGCGACTATAATCTGGGCTGCCCAGTTCGGTTATTTTCAGGTCCAGTTTTTGCACGTATTCGGCTGCTTTGGGTGTAAAGGGGTACTTGGCTAGGTCGGTTTGTGTGAGAACCAGGTTTTGTCCCAGCGCAGAGAGTGTGAGCCGCGCTTTTTTGGCGCTACTTTTTTCTATTCTACTTCAATGCGCGGGGCGAGATAAAAGGTTAGTTTGCCCTCTTTTGGTTGTTGGAAGTCGATGCGTATAGGCATATCGTTGCTGAATTCGAGTGTGGCTATTTCGCTTGATGCGGCTGCGGTTTTGATTATTTCTGTTAGGTAGCTGAGGCTGTATGTGGCTTTTGAGGGTTCTTTGGTTTCGATGTCGAGTAGGGTGTCGCTACCTTTTTTGAGTTCGATTGTGGCGCCCATGAGGTCCCCTGCGGCTCGCATGGTTACTTTTTCTGGGTCGACTTCGATTTTGACGTGGTCTGATACGAGTTGGACATCTTCGATAGCTTGGTGTAGGCCGTCGGTTGTTATTTTTGCGCGGACGTTGAAGGTTATTTTTGGTGTGGGTACTTCTTCTTCGGCGGCTTCGAGTGTAGGCATGTTGAATGTGCGTTCGTATTTGCCTTTGATGGTTATGTTTAGGCGGTTGGTTTTTTCGTCGAGTGTGAGTTCGATGGTTTCGTCTTTGCTGGTTCGGCGTAGGAGTTTGAGGATTTCTGTTATGTTGATGCACATTTTTGTGGGTTGGTCGCAAGTGTATTCGTCGAATATGGTTTTGGGCCATTCGAAGTCGATCATGGCTACGCGGCTGGGGTCCATGGCTCGGAGTTTGAGGTTGTCTGGTGTTAGGTTGAATGTGGCTTCGTCTACGAGTGTGCTGATAGCTGTGATCATGTCGCGTAGGAGTTTGGCGTCGTTTAGTTTGGCTTTGAACAATTCTGTACGGGACTCCTTTTTTTGGCTTTGACTCTATGTGTAGATGCTGCGGAGTGTTAAAGCTTTTTTGTATTTTTGGTTTGATGGGGCTAGTATGGGTGCTGAAAATTTTTTT
>JGI24422J19971_10003111_pt1 | contig 10384 bp, 8 predicted proteins | sample DeeMarSWOR152_54_FD_19971 | JGI IMG/M metagenome (IMG submission 19971)
GAGGCACGTTGTTTAAAACTGTTGGCTCGTAGTATAATCCTTCATATTTTCCGCCTTTTAACAGGGTTGCCCCCTTGTTTACTGCGTCTTTTACCAGTTCATCAACCTTTTTTAAAGCTTGTTCGTTTATGAGAGGGCCGACTTTTGTTTCCGGATCTCTCGGGTCGCCCATTTTCCATTTTTCAACCTCTTCAAGCACCTTTTTTACGAAGGTTTCACCTATATTTTCTTGAACCAATATCCTGCTTATTGCATCACATCTTTGACCAGCATGTTTTAAACTACCTTCAACACACTTTTTAGCTGCTAGATCTAAATCCGAGTCATCAAGAACAATTGCTGGAGCTTTTCCTCCAAGTTCAAGATGAAGATCTTTTAGAACAGCCACGGTCGATATCTGTTTCCCTGTATTTGTGTTTCCTGTAAAACTTATCATGTTGATTTTTTCGCTTTTGACAATGGTTCCTCCGACCTCTCTTCCGCTTCCAGGTATTATGTTTATCGCACCCTTAGGGATCCCTGCAGCTTCCAATATTCTTCCAAACATGAGAAGAGTTATAGGAGTATCACTGGAAGGTTTTGCCACTACAGCATTTCCTGCAAGGAGGGCAGGGATTATTTTTGCAGCTGGTATAAAAAATGGGTAATTAAAGGAACCTATTGCACCGATTACTCCTTTAGGTTCTCTTATAACCAAAGCTATTTTTCCTACAGTATCACCCACCCAGTCTCCCGGTAGGTACTCGCCATAGATCTTTCTTGTCTCTTCCATTGTTAGTCTTAATCTTTCGGCCACTCCATTGACTTCCCCTTCTGCGCCTTCTAATGTTTTACTCATTTCTGTAACAATGATGTTTTTGAAATCATTTTCGTATTTTAATAGAAGTTCTCTTGCCTTTGCGAAAATCTCTAATCTATCAATCGCTGGTATTGCCCTGATTTTACTTTTATTCTCGTATGCTGAATCGATAGCGTTTTCAGCGTCTTTAACTGTTGCTTTAGCAACTTTAGCTATGAGAGAACCATCTATTGGACTGTAAACGTTAAAGGTTCCCCCAATATTTGAGGAAACCCATTCACCTCCAAGAAACATCTTAAAAACCGGCAAAGCATCAGGACCAGTCTCATACATGGGTTCAAAAAAACTATCCAAAACTATCCTAGGTTTTTCCCCAAGTTTTACTAAATTACTCATACTATTCACTCCCTTTCAAAAAGCAAGAATTCGACTTACACAAGTATAATTTCTATAAAACTTAGGGATAACAAGAACGATAATTAATAAACCTTGAGTTATCTAGAAATGGCTTAAAGCTAAACCATGCTTTTTTGTTTCTTCGTCTAATATTTCATACTTTTCCAGATTCTTTTGCATTTTTGTCAACCATCAGTAAAATACTATCCTGCTCTTTAGTTTAATCGGTAGCATTTTTGAATTTTCGGTCTTATTCTCCTTTATATATTTCGAAAAGAAATTTCTCACGAACTTTTTAAAATTACCAACGGTTTCTGCCTAAAAAACTAAAAAAGGCTTAAAAAGGTTTGAGTTATTATGGGGAGAGGCTGATTAAAATGTGTGAACTGTTTGATTTGAAAGGAAAGGTGGCAATAGTTACGGGGGCAAGCAGAGGTTTAGGAAGGGGTATGGCGATAGGATTGGCGAGGGCAGGGGCAAATGTAGTTGTCACAGATATTTTAGACACAAAAGAAACTGTTGATGAGGTAAAAAAGTTAGGGAGAGAAGCGTTGGGAATAAAGGTTAATGTAACCAAAAAATCAGATGTCGAGGCGATGGTTCAGCAAACTTTGGAAAAATTTGGCATGGTTGATATTTTGGTTAATAATGCAGGTATCCTTAGAATAGAGCCAACAGAAGATATGAAGGAGGAAGATTGGGACAAAGTTTTAGCTATTAATCTAAAAGGACAATTTCTATGTGCTCAAGAAGTTGGTAAGCATATGATAAAGCAAAAGTCGGGAAAAATAATTAATATGTCAAGCATTGCCGGTAAATTTGGTAACCCTCAATCTGCTGCTTATAACGCGAGTAAAGCGGGAGTAATTTTGCTTACAAAAACTTTAGCCATAGATTGGGGAAAACACAACATTCAAGTTAACGCTATTTGTCCAGGCGCGTTTTATACCCCAATGACAGAAGAAAGTTTCAAAGATGAAAATCTTGTTCAAATGATAAAGACGAGTGTACCGTTAGGGAGATACGGGGAACCGGAAGATTTGGTTGGAACAGTGATTTATCTCGCTTCTGAAGCTTCAAACTATGTGACGGGTCACGCATTAGTAGTCGATGGAGGATGGACAGCGAAAATATAACAATCAAAAAATATCGCTTTCTCGCCNCATTACCAATATCTTCAACCTATCATTTTCCTTTTCTTTTTATCGCTGGCTGAGTGAAAAAGGTGAGAACTTTCTTTTTTTAAGGAATTAGAAATAAGCCTGCGAATTATTGGGGCTTTTCCGCGTAAACATCCCAATTTACCGAGGGGATAATTTACGCGTGAACTTTATATTTTTTGAAAGGTTATAAGAAAACAAACACGATTTTTTAGGGGTTTGAGGTTTTTTGGAAAAAATGTCAGAAGTGTTTATGGAAATTTTTCCGAAGTACAAGTCTTTGGAAAAGGCGAAGAATAGCTGGTGGATTGAGAAAATCTTGCCGGACCATAGTAGGACTTTTATCGTGTTCGTTGTTTCGTTTTGTCTTGGTATATGGTTGATTGGTTATGCTATCGCTCTTTCTAGTGATGTTATTGAGGGTGTGGAATTCGAATACACGGATCCTGGTAGTGACTATTTGCGCGATCGTGAGTGGCAGTATCAACCGTTTTATTTAGCGGTTCATTTTGTGATTTTGAGGATGTTTGGAGTTGTGTACACGAGGAACTTTGAAACCACTATTTGTCTTCTTAAAGCTAAGCCTGAGGAGATAAGTCGCCATACTCGTTGGGTTTTTGGTCATGTATCAAATTTTGGAGCGTTTTTAGCGGCTGCTGGGTTCATTTACTATGATTATAGCGCGATGCTTGAGGAAGGTTTTGGCGCCTTAACCTCCTTAGACTTTTTGATCATGTTTGTATGGGGTCTTGAGCGGGTTATTCTTGGCTATGTGATCTGCCTGATGTTGGGCACGGTATTTCTTATCTGGAAGCTTTTGAGGAGTTATTACTATTCAGCTCCTGCTGATATTGTGCTCATGGAAAAAAGGTATAGGCCGTTTACGCATTTTGCTATGGAAGCTTCCTCGCTCGTACTTTTGTTTGCTTTGGTAGACGTTGTATATCTTTATTACGCGGGCTTTTGGTTGGCAGATTTTCTCGCTTTCATGGTGTTAATTTTCTTGGTGACTGCTAGTTTTTTGGTGAGTACTTGGATAATAAAGAGCGATTTGAAGGTAGAAGTAGAGGAGCAGCTTATGGAGTTCTATAAGGAGCTTGAAGCTGCAAAAAAAGGAGTAAGCTCTTTGGATCCGGAGATACCGAAAACAGATGCAAGATGGCTTGCAGGTAACATGGATCTCATCCTAGCATTCCTTAAAATAGATTATCTTGAAGACCAATTTCGAACCATGGCAGCGAGCGATGCAAGAATGCTGGTTTTAAGGATGCTAATACCGATTGTTGGTATAATACCGAAACTGTTGGAAGAAGGCGGCTTCACAATATTTTAAATTCTCTATTCTTTAAGCTTTTTTTCTTTTTATTTTCTTGGACTATTTTTAAATTCTAAGATTGTAGTCTTTGGAGTATAAGAAGAAGATACGAGGCCGTATAATCCCAGGCTTACCTATATCAGGGGCCCTGTCTAACCATTGAATGAAAACATTGATCCATGACAAAACTGCAAGTGTATCGGGTTAAATCATAGTTATGGTGAAGTTTTTTGATTAGAAATGATTCTTTTTATGATGTTGTGATTGTTGGAGCTGGGCCTGCTGGGGCTGCTGTAGCTTTTACTACAGCGAAACTTGGCTTGAAAACGGTGATTGTTGAGCAGATGCCTGAACCTGAGCATAGGGTTCGTTGTGGAGAGTTTATGCCAGGTTTAGAAGAGATTTTTAGGATAATTCCCGAGAAGGGCGATTTCTTTTCTCTTCTTTTGGAGAGTGAAAGGTTTTCAACAAATATTACGAGGGAGATTTCTCTTGTTTCTCCTTTTGGGTATGAACGAAGGGTTAATTTTGGGGCTTATGTTATCGACCGTAGGAGGTATGTTCAGTGGATGGTGGGGAAGGCTGTAGATATGGGAGCAGAACTTCTTCTAAACACGAGGTGTGTGCAGCTTGAAATTGGAGGAGAAGGAGTTAGAGGAGTGGTTGTAAAGAGAAAAGGAGGCGATCAGAAAGTTTTGAAGGGTAACGTTATTGTAGGAGCTGATGGAGCTGATTCCAGCGTGGCGAAACAGGGGAGCATGTTTCGAAGTTACGGGGACCTTGATTTGGTTACTACACGCCAATATGTTATGGAGAATTTTTTGGGGGATGAGGATGTTTGTAGGATGTACATAGGGCAAGATTATAGTCCAGGTGCTTATGCTTGGATTATTCCTAAAGGTGAGGGGACGATCAACGTAGGTACGGGAATCCGTAAACCTTATTTGCGGTCAGGGGACACTTTGAGGGGTTGTTTACAGCGTTTTATAAAAGACCATCCTCAAGCTTCAAACCTTTTAAAAGATGCTACTGTTAAAGGAGTTATATCCGCCCATGTCCCTGTAGGAGGATCTTTAGAAAAAACTTTTTGGAAAAATGTTTTGCTTGTAGGGGATGCTGCAGGTCAAGTCATTGTGCACGTTGGGGCAGGCATGCCCCCCGCGATAATAGCGGGAGAAATAGCAGGACAAACGATAACCAAATATTTAGAAGGAAACACACCGCTTTCCGACTACGAAAAAATTTGGAAAAGCATTATGCAAAAACCCATAAAAAACGGTTTATATATACGAAAGCTTTGGGATAAGATCGCTCATAATGATAAAAAAGCTGAGAAATTTTTAAAAATTATAAGACAGGGCATGCTGGAAAAAATGATTCGTGCAAAAATACCGATAACTGTTAGACTCTTCGCACCAATAATCACAAAAATATTATAGAAAAAATAAAAAAAGGGAGGGTCTAAAAAAATTGACCTCTTTACCTCCTAAAAGCAGTCATTTTGTTCTTTGTTTTTTCCTATTTTAGAAGTTCTTTAAATTTTGGCGGTTCTTCTTCACCTTCATATATGACGATCATTTGGGGCACGAATTTTCTCTCAGAATCAAGTTTTCGTCCGATACGACCTGCTTCAAACTTTTCCATAGAGCTAGCTTTGCGACCGATCCAGACGTAGATGTTCAAACCCGAATCTAACACTAGCGCGGAATCACTGTTTAGAGATTCTCTCGAAAGCTCAACCTCTTCGAATTCTTCATGACCTATCGCCCGATAAAGCTTTGGCTTAAACTCTTCTATCCCTCCTTCTACGGTTTTTAAAAATCCTGGCGTTCCTCCAGACTTCACTTTTGGGGCACCGCCAAGCAACTCTATCAACTCTTCAGGCTCTTCGTTTTGTTCACAAGTAATAACGTGGGGGTAATCCTTTCGCTCCATATCCATCTTATTAGACAACCAAGCAGCCGTAAACTTTTCATCTATTGTAGACTCTTTGCCTCGCCATATGAAAATCGTTATTCCTGCATCAACCACATATACGTCGCCTTCATAAAATTCTGCTTCACTGATTTCTTCCAATTCACCGCCTTTTACATGGAATATCTTCACAAAAAACCGCCTCTTAAAAAGAAACTTCCAAAAAATCGCTATATACAGACAGCTTTCCTTAACCTAAGAGCTCTTTAAATTTCGGCGACTCATCTTCGCCCTCGTGTATAACGATTACTTGAGGTGTAAATTTTCTCTCAGAATCAAGCTTCCGCCCGATACGACCTGCCTCAAACTTTTCCATAGCACTAGCACCAGAACCGATCCAAACATAGATGTTTAAACCATCGTCTAAAACAAAAGCATCATCACTGACTAAACTTGACCTTGCAAGGGGCACTTCCTCATAGTTTTCAGGACCTATCGCCTTGTAAAGCTTTGGCTTAAACACTTCTTTCTCCACTTCTACATGTACTAAGAGCCCGGGGGTCCCTCCAGGCTTCACTTTTGGAGCACCACCAAGCAAATCTAACAACTCTTGCGGTTCGTCACCTTGAGTACACGCAACAACCTTGGGGTACCCACGTCTGTCCATATCTAGCTTGTTACTGAGCCAAGCACCTACGAATTTTTCATCAACAGTGCAATCTTTGCCTCGCCATATGAAAATTCGCATTCCATCGTCTACGACATATACATCGCCTTCGTAAAATTCTGCTTCACTAACTTCTTCTAAGTCGTCTTTAACAACATGGTATAGTTTCATAAAAACCCACTCCTTAGAAAGAACACGCTAAAAACAACCATCATTGCTAGATGGTTCTTAACATGCTACGAAGTTTCTTAATAATATAATAAGTAAAAAGGGATATTTATGTTTCTCCTAGAAAATAAGAAAATAGTTTAAGTTCTTCGGAGTTTTGTATGGTTTCCTAGGGGGTTAGTGTTTAATGCAGGTTAAACGTGTTGATTTTCTTCTAACATTCAAATGTCCATCAAAATGTAAACATTGTAGCTATAAAGGAGGGCCTGAAAGAAGTGGGTATATGAAATTAGTAGACGCTGAAAGGTACTTACAAGTGTTGACGGATGCTCATCCACTTCAATCTATTACTGTACATGGAGGCGAGCCTTTTGTTTACTTTGAAAATTTGAAGCAAATTATGAAAAGAGCAAAGGAGTTGGAAGTGCCTCGAAGATGGGTTATTACAAATGGTTATTGGGCNAAAACCAAAGAAGTNGCAAAANAGAAACTTATTGAGTTAAAAGAAGCGGGATTAATGTGCATAACGTTTAGTGTTGATAGTTTTCATCAAGAATATATCCCTTTGGAAAATGTGAAAAACGGTATAGAAGTTGCAACAACCGTTGGTTTTGAAAGGGTGGTTGTAGATAGTTTGTTCTTAGGAAGTCTAAACTCGGACAACTTTTATAATAATTTGACTCGAAGGGTGTTAGAAAATCTTGGAGAATTAGGCGAAGTTGAAATCAATAGGGGACAAGTCGATTTTGAAGGGAGAGCTGCAGAGTTTCTAGCCAGCTATGTAGAATCAAAAGCGGAGATACCAAGGGGAAGATGCCAATTACCTTTTTGGATAGGCGGAGATCTAAAAAATCCAGAAGGGATAGAGATTGACTTTGAAGGAAATGTAACGCTTTGTCCAGGAATTTGTATTGGTAACACTAAAACCCAGTCTTTAACACAAATACTTGAAGGCTATGATTGTCTTGAACATCCTATTCTTTCAATCCTCTCAGAAGAAGGGCCTATAGGGCTTTTTAAAGTAGCAATAGAGAAAGGTTTTAATCAAAATGCGAAGTTTATTGATGAATGCCACCTCTGTTATGAAGTAAGGAAATTCGCGAGGCGTTACTATCCTCAACACTTAGCTCCAGAAAACTGTTACTAGGTCCCTGTATAAGTTTAAAGTTCTTCTAAACTTAAAACCTTCTTCAATCGACATGTTACCTCTAAAACGAGGTTGAGACAATTTCAGAATTTTTTGCTTTTTCATCTTGTTACCCTAAATCTTTTTGCTTTCTCTATAGTGAACTGTAGCGGGGCAACCATTACAATCATATTCTTCGCGTAAGGGGTATTCTTGGCAATTTGCTCCGCACGGGGCTATGCTTGTTTTCTTTTTTGGCAACCTCAAATTGAATTGTTCAGGATATAATAAGTTTTCAACTATGTGAACCCAAACTATTTCTGCACCTATCACTTCAGGATTCTGCCCGGGATATTTCAGCCACCATTTTTTTTCTTCAGGAACAATCTGACATACTCCCACGACTAAAGTCGGTGGGGTTCTATGCTACGCTACACTGTGCAGAGTAGCTAGCGAGGGGCGTGCCACCGCCCCGTTAACGACCCCCGCAGGAAACATGTTTCCATCTTCCTGAGCGAGTCTTATATTTCCTATGTTCACACAGCCAACAGCGTCTCTATGCGCTTCCAACTTACATTCTTTACACTTGAACAGTCTTTTATGACGCATTATCTTCTTTGAACTGCATCTAGGGCACGTTGAAGAAGTTCCTCTCTCGTCTATTCTCACTGTTTTTATCCCGTATTCTTCGGCTTTTTCTTTTAACCGTTTGTAGACGTGTCCTACCGACCAAAAGTTATGAATCATCGAATTACTTTTCTTGTTAAAGTTTGCGCTTTTACGTATGTCCCTTAAGTCTCCGCAGACTATTTCTGAAACGCCTTTTGCCCAGCACTTTTCCATAAAATCTTTCACGATCTTGTTCACTTTGTCTCTGAACCTTCTTTTACGTTTACGATATAGGGCTTTTAACCGTTTTGAAACGTGTTTATTGTTCTTTTTTTTCAGCTCTTCTTGGTGTTTAGCAATCTTCTCGGTGTTCCAGTACCACCAGTCTGAAAGCATCGAGTTTGCCTTATAGCCGAAAACTTCCCCGTCTACCCACACCATAATAGGGACTTTTACTCCCAAATCAACGTACGCCTCCTTCTTTTTCTTTTTGTCTCCTTTTAGTTGATGTAGGGGTGGTGGTAGTGGTGGTGGTTTTTCTACCTCTACTGGCATGTGGGCGTACCATTTCTTTGAGAGGTTGTCGTAGCGTATTTCTAACCGTCCTTGTTTTTTTCCTTTCCACTTGTTCTGTCCTTTCCAGTTGATTTCTAGGTTGAAGGGGAGTTTTAGGCGTTTATCGCTTAGTTTGTAGCAGTTACACCTTATAAGAATGGTTAAAACTCTCTTCCCCGTTTTCCTATCCTTCCAGTAGCCTGGAGGAGAAACCTTACGTATATGTTTTGGGAGTTTTCCCTGTTTCTTCAACCTTAGCAGGGCGAAGAACGATTTCCAAGCTTCGTTGTTCTTCCTTGTTACTTGTTGCGCTGTTGCAGAGCCTATAACCTTTTTATATTTGTGATAGAAAAAGTCGGTGTTCCAGTCAAAGTTTTTTGAGAAAAGGGATTGTCTTCTCTTATAGTTTATCTCGTTAAACATTCTTGCGCAGTTTTCGGCTAACAAGAACAGTTTTTGCTCTTGCTCTTTTGTCGGGCTTAGTTTAAACGTGTTGGTTCTTCTCACTTTCTTTCACACTCTCTAACTCCTTTCTAATGAGTTCTGTATAGGCTTTCCTCAGCTTTAAACCCCTTTTGTCTGCATGTTTTTTTCACTTTCTTCCTGTTTTTCCTCGCTTAAATGTGTATCAATTTTCATATAAAAGCACAAATAATAGTTTATTGTAGTGTCTAACTCTTATCGCATTCATCCAACGACTAAAGAAGCCGTTGGCTTTCTGCGATATTTTTTGTAAACGGCGTAAAATATTTTTAAAGTCGTTCCTGAAGCAAGGAGACGAGGACAGTTTTTCATTATTTCTGCATAGTTTCTTAGCTTCTTCCGTTGAAGATGTTTCACTAATTATGATCCCACAAATATTTTTTGCCAAATTAAGCCACAACAGATGGTGTTTTATTATAGAGAAGTAGTAGGGGCGCTTTAGCAAAAAGAAGTTAGAGAGAATGGCGGGCCAGAGGGGATTTGAACCCCCGACCAACAGGTTACTTTCCCTTTGAAGGCTAAGAGCTTCGACGAGTTTTTCCTCTTTTCTGTCGCTCTACCTAGCTGAGCTACTGGCCCTTGTGGCTTTTTATTGTGTTATTATTAACTAATATGTTTTTTAATATATTTTTCCTATAAGGATTTCTCATGTTTTTTCCGATTGTTAGTTTTATGTTGATTTGTCTTTGGTTTTGATTTTGGTTTAAGCACATATTATTCAACAAAATAGGGAGAATGATTATATCATTTGTTGAGAATATTCAAGTAAATAATAGGTTATTCTTTTACATAAATATCATTCTTTTTTGAGGGATGTTAGTTTGATATGCCGATTGTTTATGGTCAATCAAACTCAAAAAAAGCCGTTTTTAACCGGATTTTTATTAGTCTTATTTGTCACTTCAACGTTATTATCCGTATATTTTGACCCTTTTAACCTGCATGAAGAGGCTTACGATACATCCGAAAGCCTGCAACCACCTGATCTCCCTAGGCGTTCAACATACGTGACGGATGGCGAAGAAAATTGGCTCATCAACGGTACCTTTGAAGACACATACAAACCATGGAACAACGACACCTACAACGACCCCTCTCATCAGAATAACATGACAACTTATTGGACCGGAGATCCAACTCATCAGAACGAAACTGGGCCTGGAGAACTTAACATAATTCTGAGAATTGATGG
>JGI24422J19971_10003112_pt1 | contig 10384 bp, 6 predicted proteins | sample DeeMarSWOR152_54_FD_19971 | JGI IMG/M metagenome (IMG submission 19971)
AGCATGCCCGATTTGCGGATTCTTCCTCCGCACCGGCTTTATCTCATCGAAACCAAGCTGGACCGCGTTATAGCCGTCGGTTTCAGTTGTTTTTACCTGCATAACGACGCACGGGCCCGCCTGTATGACCGTAACCGGCACTAATTTGCCCAAATCATCATAGACCTGGGTCATCCCAACTTTTTTTCCTAACAACATCGCCATGACTTCTTATCTCAGTGGGCTAAAGTACCTAAAGTGAGCTAAAGTTGCCCAGTTGTAGAAGCTTGTTTGTCGGCCTCGAAACTGGTATCGGACTGGAAGCTCGACGTTGGATGCTCGAGGAAAAAGAGTTTCAAGCTTCTATGACAAGCATCGATACGAGCATCGACAACCTTAAACGAAAACTGCACGTTAGGCACTCCAAACTTTAGGCATTTTAGGCTCTTTTCTCAATTCAGGCTTTTATCCTTACAAAAACTCCCGCCGGTACCACTAAACGGTTCAACACTTCAACCGTTCGGGCGTTGGCCTCATGAATATCAATCAGACGTTTATGAGTCCTCAATTCAAACTGCTCACGCGATTTCTTGTCGATGTGCGGACTGCGCAAAACTGTATATCTTTCAACACGCGTGGGCAGAGGCACCGGACCACTGACGCGGGCATTGGTCTTACGAGCATGCTCCACTATTTCCTTGGCGGATGCATCAAGAGCTCTGTGGTCGTAGGACTCCATCTTAATTCGTATTCTTTCAGTTTCAGCAGCCATAACTTTCCTCTAATCAAGCCTATAAAGGCTTGAAGTATATCAGCTTATACAGCGAAAAGCAAAAATCCGCTTTTAGCCTATACTTTTTCTGCTATAAGCCGAACCTATCTTATTTGATTTCTGGCAGGAAAGGCCCTTTAATTGATTATTGTTCGCTGAGCTGTTTTTTGCGATTTCGTCCTTCAATAATCAATTATCAAATTAGCCTTCCTTAAGGATTCGGGTTCGGGCCAGCTACAGCCCATCCAGAGCCACGCGCCGGCCCTTTGGGACACCCCTAAGCCTAAAAAGAGTTAATAAACCATCCCTGACCATAAAATCACAGGTATGCCACAGCCCAACTAAAACTTTCGCAAAGCCATCCTTGACCATGCTCGCCACGGCTGAAAACTCGTGAGATTATCACATAAATCAATTGCTGTCAATAAAATGTCGATAAATATTCTTGATAAAATTTAAATAATTTACATTTTTTTAAAAAATAATTTGCTTGGCTATCTGTTCCGGAACCTTTTCATAGCTCAACGGCTCCATAGTAAACGTTCCCCTGCCGGCTGTTACGCTTCTTATTTCGCTGGAATATCCAAATAATTCCACCAGCGGTACCTTAGCATCAATTACCTGCATATTTCCATGTGCATGACAATCAGTGATTAGCCCCCTTTTTGCAAGCAAATTACCCTGCACAGCCCCAAAATTAATCTGCGGCACTACTACCTGAAGCCTCATCACAGGCTCAAGTAATACCGGTTCTGCCTCTTTTACTGCCTTTTCAACCGCAATTGCAGCGGCCTGCTCAAAAGCAAGACCCGAAGAATCCACAGAATGGTACGAGCCATCGATTAACGTAACTTTAATTCCCACAATAGGATAGCCCGATAATACTCCGCTGCCTAAAGCATCTTTGCTGCCATTTTCAACATTAGGGACGTACTCTCTCGGAACGGCATCGCCGGGGGCTTCGTTGTAGAACTCAATATCACGGCTCCAATGACCGTCCTCAGTTAAAAGTGGCTCAACCTGTAAAACAACATGTCCATATTGTCCGTGTCCACCTGTCTGACGTATAAATTTGCCCTCGGCCTGAGCTGATTTCGTGATAGCTTCCTTGTAAGCAACTCGGGGTTTGCCGATCCTGACGTTGACTCCTCTGTCTCTTACCAGTTTGTGTTGGAGTATCTCTAAGTGCAATTCGCCCATTCCGCTAATGATTGTGGCCCGTCTCACCGTCTATCTTACATTCAAAAGTCGGATCCTCACGCTTTAAGCTGAACAGGGCATCGGCTAATTTTGCCTTTTCTGCCGCAGTTTTGGGCTCTATCGACATATTAATAACCGTTTGGGGAAATGAAATGCTTGGCAGGCATACGGGGCTTTTGGGGTCACAAATCGTATCGCCGGTAAGAGTTTGCTTGAGCCCTACAACTGCGACAATATCACCGGCACTGGCTGAGTCCAAAATCTTTCGCTCGTTGGCGTGCATCTCAAATATTCTCGTAACATTCTCACGACGATTGCGATTGGTATTCAAGACCCTCCTGCCGGACTTCAATTTGCCTTGATATATCCTCAGGAAGTTCAAATCGCCGTGCGCATCGCTGGTAATTTTGAACGCCACCGCCACCATACTGCCATTTGGATCGCACTTGATCAATATTTTCTTATTTTTATCGGACGGCTTGTGGCCGGTCAGGACAGGTTTGTCAAGTGGAGAAGGCAGATACGCTAAGACGCCGTCAAGCAGCCTTTGCACACCAATATACTTCAAGGCAGAGCCAACAAATACCGGATGAAGCTTGTTGCTCAGCGTTCCTGTTCTGATTGCTCTGGTAATTATTTTAATATCAGCCGGCCTATCATGAACATAAATGTCCATCAACTCGTTATCGTATTCGGCTGCAAGCTCAATCATCTGGTGTCTTTGCTGCTGAGCAGTGTGTTTCAATTCCGAGGGAATTTCAGTTTCCTCAAAAGTCGCTCCCATCTTTTCAGCCTTATAGAAAACCGCCTGCATCTTTATCAGGTCTATCACACCGGCGAAAGAGTCCCCAGCGCCTATTGGAATCTGCACTAAAATCGGATTGGCAAGCAGCTTATCGCGAATACTTTCAACAGTCATCTCAAAATCGGCGCCTACTTTGTCCATCTTATTCACAAAGCAAAGNCAGGGCAGGTCGTATTTTTGTCCCTGTCTCCAGACGGTTTCGCTCTGGGCCTGCACNCCTTCGCTGCCGTCAAAAACCGCTACGGCACCGTCGAGAACCCGCANCGACCTTTCGACCTCAGCAGTAAAGTCAATATGGCCCGGGGTATCGATAAGATTGATTTCAAAATCCTTCCAGGGACATTTTGTCGCGGCTGAAGTGATGGTAATGCCTCTTTTTTGCTCCTCTTCCATAAAGTCCATAACAGCCGTACCGTCGTGGACCTCTCCCATTTTGTAAGTTTTGCCCGTATAGAAGAGAATACGCTCGGTTACCGTCGTTTTGCCGGCGTCGATATGAGCCATAATCCCGATATTGCGTAATTTTTCCAATGCACCCGGCATTATTCGTATCTCGTATTACGACCACATGTCATTCTGAATCCTTAGCTTCGCTCGAGGACAGGCTCCGCGCAGCGAAGTCAATCCCGATACATCGGGACTCTTCGTCACCCGGATTCTCCGCTCGCGCTCAGGATGACAAAAGCGCACCAGAGTTCCCAAACGCATTATTTTTGCGTTTCGGGNACCTTCACGATATAAAAAAACTGCCACGGTTATTTTCATAAACACACCGTGGCAGNTATAAACGACANNTCTTACCAGGCAAAGTGNGCAAAGGCCTTATTGGCCTCTGCCATTCTGTGGATATTCTCCCGGGTGGTCATTGCNCTACCNNGTTCGTTATAAGCNTCTATNAATTCAGAAGCCAGACGCTCGCACATAGGTTTGCCCTTTTTGCCCCGGGCTGAGGCCAAGATCCATCTGAAAGCAAGCGACTGCTGACGCCTGGCACTTACCTGCATCGGAACCTGATAACTGGCTCCGCCGATACGCTTGCTGCGAACCTCAATCAACGGCTTTACGTTATTTATCGCCTTCTCGAATACCTCAAGGGCCTCAGCGTCCTTGACATTTTTGCCAATGATGTCCATAGCATCATAAAAGACTTGCTGGGCAGTGCTTTTCTTGCCGTCCCACATCAAACAGTTCACAAACTTGGAGACCAGCTTGCTGTTATATTTCGCGTCCGGCTTTAATTGTTGACTTGAAGCGGTAAACTTTTTAGCCATTACTTTCCTCGTACCTCGTATAAATCCTGATATCTAAATAGGATTTACTCTTTTAACTATTTTGCCTTTTTTGCACCGTATTTACTTCTGCCTTGTTTTCGATTAGCCACACCGGCACAGTCAAGGACGCCACGATTGATATGATACCGCACTCCAGGCAGGTCTCTGACACGCCCTCCGCGAATCGTAACTGTGCTGTGCTCCTGAAGATTGTGGTCGATGCCCGGTATGTAAGCTGTAACTTCCTTCCCGTTGGTCAGCCGGACACGAGCGATTTTCCGCAAAGCCGAGTTCGGCTTCTTGGGTGTCTGAGTCCTCACTATCAGGCACACTCCTCTTTTCTGAGGCGAACCGCTAATATCGGATACTCGCTTATGGCCCTTCGATTTCGCCCGAGGACGTCGAACTAACTGATTTATAGTTGGCATAATTCTCCCATTATTGATTATTTAGTTCCTGTTTCGGAAACAGTATTTGTCATTCCCGCGGAAGCGGGAATCCAGTTTTTCGCTCTGGACCCCTGCTTTCGCAGGGGTGACATCGTCGATTTTCGTTTTCCGCAACAGATACTATTTAATATTTACTATCGGGTTTTTTAGTTTTATCTTTTACTCCTGTTTTGTGTCCTTTGTAGCGATATCGTATTTTCTTTTGTGCTTTCCTCTTTTCTTCAATAGTCAATAGAAAATAATCAATTGATTCCCAGGGCTTCCCTGACAGCAGCCTCGGCCTTGGCCTCGGCTTCTTTGGCTTCCTTGATTTCCTTGGCCTCTTCGAATTCCTTCGGCAGCGGTGCTTCCGCAAGGTGCTTGACCTTTATATCAAGATGCGGCTTGAATGCCGTGCCGGCCGGTATCAGGTGCCCGAGTATTACGTTTTCCTTCAATCCGTGAAGCTCATCCACCTTGCCAGCCAAAGACGCTCCAGTCAAGACCTTAGTTGTCTCCTGGAAGCTGGCTGCCGCGATAAAGCTCTCCGACCACAGTGAAGCCTTCGTAATCCCCAAAAGCAGTGTCTTGGCGGTTGCAGGTTTTGGTTTTCGGCCTGAGGCCCCGGTACCGCCAATCAATTCAACCTTTTCGTTAATGCTGGCCAGCTCCTTCTTGTCGATAATTTGACCAACCTTTAAATCGGACGCATCTCCAACGCTGGTAATCTTGACGCTGTTGGTCAATTTTTCATTCTCTTTNTTGAACACAAATTTATCAACGACCTCGCCCGGCAAAAACGAGCTGTCACCCACAGATTCAATTTCAACCTTTCTCATCATTTGAGCGCAGATGATTTCAATATGCTTATCGTTAATGTTCACATTTTGTGAGCGATAGACATTTTGAATCTCTGTCGTCAAATATCTCTGCAGTGCTTCTTCACCTTTAATTCGCAGAATATCATGTGGCACCAACGGGCCGTCCGTCAGGGCATCTCCGGCTTCAGCAAAATCACCGGTGTGAACATTAAGGTGTCTGTCACGCGGGACATGGTGCTCTTTTTCCATGCCGGATTCGGAGCGAATTATAATCGTCATCTTGCCCTTGCGTTTGTCGCTTCGCAGCTCGACTCGACCGCTAATCTCAGCCATTGCGGCGGGGTCTTTGGGTTTGCGTGCCTCAAACACTTCGGTAACTCTGGGCAAACCACCTGTGATGTCCTGAGTGCCGCCGGTTGCTCTGGGCTGATGAGCAAGCAACTGGCCCGCCTGAACACCCTGACCTTCGTTAACCTCGATCCTGGCCCCTGCAGGCAGGTAGTGAACATCGAGTATCTTGCCTTCCTTGTCTTCGATAATGATTTGCGGATGCTTATCACCTTTATGCTCGATTACGATGGGTCTGCCAACCTGCCCTTTTCGCTCTTCCTCAATTCCAATTGTCTCGCCTTCGATAATATCAACGAACCGTATAAGCCCGGCCACCTCCGCTAAAATCGGTGTACGGTGTGGGTCCCATTTGAATAATAGGTCGTCGGCTTTGACTTTCTGCCCGTCCTTGACCAAAACAATGGCGCCATAAGGCACCTTGAACCTGTCGAGTTCCCTTTCTTTTGCGTCAAAAATAGCTATTTCGCCGTTACGTTTCAGTGCGACAACCACAGTTGTTACCTTTCCACCAATGTCGGACCTGGTCGTGACCGCATTGATATCGCGATACTGCACTTTTCCTGCTTGTGTTGCCTTCTGTTCACGTTCAAGAATAGCCCTTTCAGCGACACCGCCGGTATGGAACGTCCGCAGAGTCAACTGTGTTCCCGGTTCCCCGATGGACTGCGCGGCAATAATGCCAACCGCTGATCCTTCTTCAACCAATTCTCCGGTACTCATATCCCATCCGTAACACTTTGCACAAACCCCAAACGGACTGTCACATGTCAGAGAGCTTCTGATTCTGATGGCATCAAGTCCCAAAGCTTCAATCTTTGCTGCTGCTTCAGGGTTTATGACCTCATTCTCGCGCACAATCATTTCATCTGTAATCGGGTTACGAATGTTGTCTCTTGCGGTTCTTCCAATAATAAGCTGTGAAAGAGGAACATCAACCTGCTCACCCCTGCTGACGATGTTTTTTGTAATTCCCTGCAATGTCTGGCAGTCTCTTTCAATAACAATCATATTTTGTGCGACATCGATAAGCTTTCTTGTAAGATATCCGGAATTAGCTGTCTTCAGTGCGGTATCTGCCAGTCCCTTACGAGCCCCGTGAGTAGAGCTAAAGTACTCAAGCACTGTCAATCCCTCTCTGAAGTTTGCCTTAATTGGCGTTTCGATAATCTCTCCGCTGGGCTTTGCCATTAGCGCTCTCATTCCAGCAAGCTGCTGAATCTGATCGACGCTTCCTCTTGCACCGGAATCACTCATGAGATAAATTGGATTGAGGTACGGTTCCCCCTCCTCAGTAGTATCCTCTTTAAGGCCTCTCATCATTTCATTTGTTACAGCAACTCGAGCATTGGTCCAGGCATCAACGACCTGATTATACCTTTCTCCCTCAGTCAAAACGCCGTCATCGTAGTTCTTACGTATTTTGCTGACCTTCTTTTCAGTCTGTGTAATAATCTTGGCCTTCTTTTCCGGTATTTTGAGGTCCATAATACCAAAGCTCAACCCGGCAAGAGTAGCATATTTGAAGCCCAGATTCTTTATTCTATCGAGCAGGTCCACGGTCTCGGCTGAGCCTGCGAATTTGAAACAGTCACTAATCACCCGGCTCAACTTCTTTTGAGACATCGCCATATTGTAAAACGGCATTCCCGCCGGTAACATATCGTTGAATATGCACCTGCCAGCAGTTGTTTCAACGACCTTAGAATCCTCCGGCCCTGAATCTCCAATGACCCTGACATCACCAAGTCGCACCATAATTTTTGTGTGCAAATCGATTTTGCCTATTTCCAGGGCCATAATAGCCTCGTAAGTATCTCGGAACAGCCTAAGCTCTTTTTTCTCGGAGCTACCGCGAAGTTCTACATAGGTCAAATAATAATTGCCCATCACCATATCCTGTGATGGCCCGACCATCGGCGAACCATTGGCCGGCGAAAAAATATTGGAAGTGGTCATCATTAAAATATGCGTCTCAGCCTGGGCCTCGACACTTAACGGCAAATGCACCGCCATCTGGTCGCCATCGAAGTCAGCATTGAATCCCTTGCAGGCCAACGGATGCAGCATAATGGCGTTACCTTCGACCAGTACCGGCTCAAAGGCCTGAACGCCCATTCGATGGAGGGTCGGCGCACGGTTGAGCAGGACAGGATGCTGATGAATGACCTCTTCGAGTATATCCCAGACCTGCTCGTCGCGCCGTTCAATCATTCTCTTAGCGCTTTTAATCGTATCCGCAAGGCCACGCTGTTTAAGTTTGCGAATAATGAAAGGCTGATACAGCTCCAGAGCTATTTTCTTTGGCAAACCGCATTGATAAAGTTTTAAATCAGGACCTACCACAATTACCGACCGAGCTGAGTAATCAACTCGCTTGCCAAGCAGGTTCTCACGGAATCGTCCCTGCTTGCCCTTAATCATATCCGTCAACGATTTCAGAGGCCGATTATTACTGCCCAGAACAGAACGCCTGCAGCGGCCATTATCCAGAAGCGAATCCACCGCCTGCTGAAGCATACGTTTCTCATTGCGGATAATCACCTCGGGAGCGTTCAGATCCATCAGCTTTTTTAACCGGTTGTTGCGATTGATAATTCTCCGGTAAAGGTCATTTAAATCACTGGTAGCAAAATTATCTCTCTCCAGCAAAACCAAAGGCCTCAAATCCGGCGGAATAACAGGTATTACCTCAAGGACCATCCAATGTGCTTTATTTTTACTGTTTCTGACCTGGTTAATAATCTTAAGCCGTTTCGTGAGGTCTTTTATCTTTTGCTTACTGTTTGTCTTCACTATGGCATCCCTGAGCTGGATGCCGACTTCATCGAGGTTGAGGTTCTCCAGCAGGGCCTTGATGGCTTCGGCACCCATTCCCGCCTTGAACGCTTTTCCGTACTTGTTTTCCGCGTCTCTGTATTCTTCCTCGCTGAGCAGTTGCCCGGTTTTCAATGGGGTTTGGCCCGGGTCCGTTACGACATACTCCTGGAAATAGATAATCTTCTCCAGGTCAGCGGTTTTCATTGCCAAAAGGTTGCCGAGCCTATTTGGTATGGCCTTGAAGAACCATATATGCACAACTGGTGCCGCCAGATTGATATGGCCCATTCGCTTTCTTCGGACCCGACTATGCGTAACCTTGACCCCGCATCGGTCGCAAATTATTCCCTTAAACTTAGTACCTTTGTACTTCCCGCAGGCACACTCCCAGTCGCGCTCGGGCCCGAAGATCCGCTCACAAAACAAACCGTCCTTCTCCGGCCGATATGTACGATAGTTGATGGTCTCAGGCTTTCGTACTTCGCCAAAAGACCAGCTGCGAATATCATTTGGACTGGCCAATGAAATCTTGACTGAACCATAGTCATTAATTCGATCGTAAATACTTCCTAACATTTAAGGCCCCTTACCATTGCCTGTACCTGTTGTTGCCTGCACAGGTATTAGCAGGCACAGGTGACACTTGACAATTGTTAATTCACTAATCACTTAAAGTACGGTGCTTCCAAGCCGTTTCTTTTCAAGCTGAATATTCAACCCTAATCCTCTTATTTCATTACACAATACGTCAAAGGACAGTGGTGTTCCGGCTTCAAGAGAGTTTTGTCCTTTGACCATTGATTCATAGATTTTCGTTCGGCCTTCAACGTCATCGCTTTTTACGGTGAGCATTTCCTGGAGCGTATAAGCGGCACCGTATCCCTCCAGAGCCCAGACTTCCATTTCTCCGAATCTCTGTCCGCCGGTTCTGGCCTTACCACCTAACGGCTGCTGTGTAATCAGGCTATATGGCCCTGTTGCCCGGGCGTGAATCTTGTCATCGACAAGATGATGCAGTTTCATCATATAGATGTATCCGATAGTTCCACGCTGGTCGAAAGGCAAGCCTGTCCTGCCGTCATACAATTGTGTCTTGAGGTTTTTAGGCACATTAATGAAAAAGTCATCCGCCAGCGGTACTTCTTTTTCCTCTTCGAGCTGTGCTCTTCGTCTGCTCATAAGCTCGTTCGCTTCTTCGGTCAATTCGTGGATGTCCTTTTCGGTAGCCCCATCAAACACCGGTGTAATAGCGTTAAACCCTAACACCCTCGCTACCCAGCCGAGATGCGTTTCGAGGATCTGGCCAACATTCATTCGGCTCGGAACGCCGAGAGGATTCAGCAATATGTCAAGAGGCGTACCATCCTCAAGAAACGGCATATCCTCCTCGGGCATAATCTTGGCGATGACACCCTTGTTGCCGTGACGTCCGGCCATTTTGTCGCCAATCGACAGCGTCCTCTTAATCGCTACGTAAACTTTTACCATTTGCAGTACGCCGCTTGGCAGCTCATCGCCGTGTTTCAAACTCTCAATCCTGTGCTTCTTTTCTTCCTGAACATCAGTAATCTTGACCCAGAATCTATCCACGATTTTCTGTACGTCATCACGCTGCGAAGCCGGTTTGACCCACTTGATATTAAAGTTTTCTATCTGTTCATAAATGACATCGTCGTCAGCACTGGCACCGACTTTCTGACGTGTGGATGGGTCGATGACGTTGACCTCGTACTTCTTGTGAATAGCTTCGACCATCTGTCTGAATATCACACATTCTTTGGCCCTCATCTCTTTTTGATATTCTTTTATCTGGGCCGCCTGTTCCTTCTTTTGTTCCTCACTACCTGCGCCACGTCTGGTAAATCGTTCCGTCCTTATTACCACCCCTTCATATCCGCTGGGCAGCTCAAGTGAGTCATTTTTGACATCTTCGCCGGCCC
>JGI24422J19971_10003113_pt1 | contig 10383 bp, 8 predicted proteins | sample DeeMarSWOR152_54_FD_19971 | JGI IMG/M metagenome (IMG submission 19971)
GGTCCCCAACACGATGAGGCTTGGTTGATATTTTTAGACATGGTACATAACTTGATGCCGACCTTTAAGCAGAAAGCAGAAGCACTACACTGGTTCCCGATGTTCCGCACATGGTTCGGTCTGGTTGGTCTGTGTAAACTTCCTTGGAATGACGTTACACCACCGGGGAACGAGAATACTCCTGACCCTGCCAAATTCATCTCACATGTGGAGAATTATGCAAGATGTTTTTATGGAGTAACTGGTCGAAAGGTCACGCCAAACGATCTCGTTTTGATGAGTGAAAGAGTATACAATTTTCAACGCATCTTCAATTTGAGGATGGGGTTCGGTACCCGCGAACACGATGACGTGCCTTACCGCTCTGTTGGACCAGTCACAAAGGAAGAGTATGAGAGCCGTGCAGAAAGGTACGACAAGCAGCTTAAGGAAAAAGTTGGTTACCAACCAGAGGGCGAATCAACAGAGGAAAAGATGGCGGTCTTGAAGAAATATCGTCTATCTGAGTATGAAAAGCTAAAGGATGCTGTGTACAAGAGAAGAGGATGGAACTCCAACGGCATCCCGACTCTGCAAAAGGTAAAGGAACTTGGAATAGACTTTCCTGACGTGGTAGAGCAAACGAAGAAATTCGAATAGTATTAATACTATACTAGACATTCAGAAAGAGTACGGCGCTTCAGAGTGTTCGAAGTTCTCTAATTGCGTTTTTCCAAATTCCCTCAGATAATTCCATTACTTTCACGAATCTACTAAGCAGGGCTTGCAAACGATTTACTTCAGCATTTTTCTCCGCTTTTAACTTCAGTGCACTCACTTTTCGCGTCAAATTCTGCATTTCCTCCCTCTGCGCTTCGTAAACTTTTAACATTGTCTCCAAACTGTTGGCGAACATTTCGTTTAAGTCGATGCTCACATGGAATACAAAATGCTTTAGGGAGACATCCTTGTGTCTGTGGACGATTCCCATTCTAACCATCTGATTTAGGGTTCTACTCACAGAGGAGACAGAATATCCCGTTAGGTCCGAAATTTCTTTGTGGCTTAACTCACGTCCCTCAAGAAGGAGGACAGCCATGATTCTGCCGAAAACTGCAGGCAAGCCCTTCGCGCTAGCAATGTCTTCGTAAATCCGGACAAATTCAGCTTTGATTTTTTGAAGTGAACTCATATTTTAATATAATAAGAGAATGGTTTATATATATTTCTATAATTGTAGTGATTTGCAAAAATACGCAAATTACGAAAACCTATATGAAGCGCCTAGCAGACACGTCATGTGACGACGCAATCTATATATATCTTTGTTTAATTATAGTAATTTGCAACAATGTGCAAATTGTGGCGAGTGTGATGGAAATGGATGCCATCGTGGACCGAGAAAAAGTAATAGAAATAAAGAATCTGACAAAGATGTACGGAAGCCACATAGGTGTTAAGGACTTAAGCCTCACTGTGCACAAAGGCGAAATAATGGGCTTTCTCGGACCAAACGGGGCAGGAAAGACAACAACCATACGCAGTTGTCTCGCGTTGATCGCAAAAACAGCGGGCGACATAACCATATTTGGACTAGATTCCCACAAAGACGCTGTCGCAATACGAAAACAAACGGGATATCTGCCCGGCGATTTTGGTCTTATTCCTTCAGTTAAAGTCAGGTCTTATCTCAAGTATCTGCTCTCGTTAAACGGCTGTGACTCAACGAAAAAGATGGTATCACTGGCTGAGCGGCTTCAGCTTGACCTTGACAGAAAAACAAACGAGCTTTCCAAGGGTAACAAACTGAAGGTGGGAATCGTTCAGGCATTGATGGCAGATGAGGACCTTATCATCCTGGACGAGCCATCGGGACTTGACCCGCTCATGCAACAGGAATTCTATCGCATTATGCGTGAAGAGAAAAAGCACGGAAAAACCGTATTCATGTCCTCACATAACTTGGCAGAAGTTGAATCAGTATGCGACAGGGTTGCTATAATCAGAAAGGGGCAACTAGTAGTCGTAGAGAACATACAGGTTTTGCAGGAAAAGACAGGCAAGGTGCTTGAGGTTGAATTCAGAGATCCATTCAGCATCGACGAGTTCAGGTTTGAGGGAGTAAGCAGGATACACCAAGAAAATGGCAGGCTCATTCTGACTATACATGAGAATCTTGACAGCGTGATCAAAGCTGTCTCGAATCATCGAATACTAAACATGAATCTGCAAACCTATAGCTTAGAGCAATTGTTTCTGAAGTATTATGCGGAGGACGAAGGAGCAGGTGAAGGAGTTGATGAATGATGTTCGGTAGAATGGTCTACATGGAACTCAGAACTGGATGGAAAGGGCTCCTCATCTTTGGCCTACTTATCCTAATCGTTTCAGCCGGTATTCCCCTTATCTTTCCCACCTATCGAGAATCCCTAATTGAAGAATTGGAAGGAGCAAACAAAGTGAATTTGAAGCTTCCGGATGAGCAGGGAGGCATGATCACGCTTTCATGGGAACCGCTGGAGGCTGCAACCAGCTACATGGTGCTGGAGGACAATCGCTCAAGCATGGTGATGGCGAAACTCAAATACATGGGCAATGAAACAAGCATCACTTTTGAGAAGGATTTTGAAGAAAGACGATATTATGCAGTCATGGGTGTACTAGACGAAACGTCCGATCCAGTTTTAATCGGCATTGCTACAACGGAAAAAGGCGAGGATCCCTTTCAGGAATTACTAAAAAATCCTGCCTATGCTGGCCTTACTGGCGGGAGAAACATCAGCATGCTTGAAGTCACGGGATTCGTAGCTCTCGAGTATTACAGCTGGTCGTGGATGCTTACTGGATTGTTCATTGCTTATCTGTCAGTATCTGTCATTGCGAGTGATTTCGAGAACAAACGTATGGACATAATGTTGTCAGCATCAATATCCCGTAGACGTTATCTCTTGGAGAAGTTCACTACAATGAGCGTCATCGCCCTGTTCATAATCTTTGTAGAAATCGCAGGGCTTACTTGGGGACTCGCAAGCATTGATGCGCTCAGTGAGTTTTCTGCCAATGCGGCGTTGCTCTCACTGATAGGTAGTCTGCCCTTTCTAATGGTTATAGCCGCGGTTGGTGTGCTTACTGCTGTGTTCTCCCAAAAAGCAAGAACTGGCATGGGCGTAACGTTTGCATTTGTTTTTGCCGAATTCTTCTTGTACACCTTTGGTGGCTTATCCAAAAGCCTTGAATGGATGAAAACAATCAGCATCTTCAAATACTGGGACTACCTCTCCGTCATCATCGACGACCTTTTCAAAGCAGCGGACTTCGCTCTATTAACTCTGCTAGCGATCATTCTGGTCATCATCAGCATACAGGTTTTCGAAAAGAAGGACATACCGACATAAGCGTAAGAGTACTCATGCTACTGGAGATCCCCACTACAAACTCTCACTTTTTGTTGAAAAATTCCTGCAGTTTTAGCATTTCACATTGGTGATAGTTGCGTGCGAGACGTTCTTTTATGCAAATATCCTAGAATCGTCAGCGTCAAAATCGAAAAGGAGAAGACGTAAGTGCTAAACACTTCGGAAGTGCGCTGCGAAGATGTAGAGGAATCTGTCGCCTTAATATGGAGATCAGGATTTTCGTAATGCCAGAGAATAGTTCCGGTTGGCAGAGTTTGACCATTATAATAGAAAATCACTTCACGGGGATTCTCAAGAGGATTTCTATGGTAGTGCGCGGACACTCCATAATATGGTGATCCTCCCCACTTCCAACTGTAATCAAGATAGGAAATGTCGCCTTCTATTGACCAAGCGATGTCAACAAAATCCCAGCCCGTTTCTCTCAAGAGCCGAGGTTCTTTTAAGTCTACAGACCAATGATTGTTAGCTATAATCATAGAGCTCACAACGCCAAATTGGAAGTACTGAACATACCGGCTAAAGGGAAATTGTCCAACTATCACATTACCGGCGTAGAACTCTCTTATCAAAGACTCACAACCTTGGAAATCAGTGGCGTTAACCGGCGGAAGAGTAACATTAGACCCAGAGGCGGAGATTGAATAATGAACCAGCCCGTCTGAACTCCGTAATGCACACAAGGTAACAGGAGTTGCTGGATCTATCCCCGCTATCTGCCAAGTTTTGGCATAAAGCAATTGTTCCGTTGGCATATGAAACGGTGGTGTTTCCTCTCTTGTTTGGTGAAAACCTACGTCAAGAAAAAATTTGCCTTCTGAATCTAAAACAAGCATTGTGTAGAATCCATAATCTACAAACCTTAATTGACTGTCTTGAGCTTGGACAAACATGCCACCTCCAAGCCAACTACCAGATGGAAAAAAGCTTGTATCCGTTGAAGGAAAACTAACAGTGACGGCTGTCGCAAGAACTCTCTCGCGAATCTCCAAGTCAGGTGTGTTGACGTGATAGCCAGCTACATAGGGCTGATTCGAGTTGAGTTCAATGACGTGGTGATCTTCTGTTGGAACCAACTCGATGTTTTCAGTAGCTTTTGCGTTACAAACCAGAACCAATGTAATGATTGCCAATAGTGTTCCAAGTAGAATTAAACTGCCTGTCTTCAAGGAAAAAGTCCTCATTTGCTTAAATTCAGTGTACAAGCATAAAAGGACTTCGAAATTTTAAATAGCGTGCTAGCCAAGAATTATCTTTATGGTTGCTAAATGTCCAAAATGTAGTAGCACTATTCCAGTTGATTCAGTGTATTGTCCATATTGTGGACATGGAATTAAACCGTCCGCAAGATCAACTCAAGTATCGGTTGGCGGCGCTTTGATGATTGCTGCGACAATGGCAAACTTCATCTTTTTGGTCTATGCCCTTCAGGCACTCATGAATATCCATAGATGGTATCCGGCGTTGGTCGCACAGTTTTGGTTTTCCTACGATCAAATTTTCACTGTGTTCTTTCTAGCGGGAGTGCTGTTTGGGCTCTCTGCTATCATACTTTCATTGACTAGAAGTAGATACACGTGGACTATGGCTTCTTCATTACTGTGTACGCTTTCAGGCGGTGGCGCTTGGATTATATCAATGATTATTCCACACTCGAACATGCTGCAATCGCTATTATACTATTTCTTTCCTCTCTTGGCTGCACCATCTATTGGAGTGGTGTTAATATTTTTCAGAAAGGCAGAATTCAAGTAAATCGAGAACGCGAGTGTCAGAAACTGGCAACATTTTTAACCTAGAAAGGTGAAGTGTCTCTGTTTGGCGGGTGAGTGGGGGCTCACCTCCACCCGTTCCGCCCTATAAACCCCGGAGTAGGAGGTGAAGAATGGATGGATACTAAAGACATAAGTCTGACCGCTCTCTTCACAGGTCTGTACGCTGTTCTTGTAGCCATATTGGCTCCGATTTCCTTCGGTCCGGTGCAACTGCGTTTCGCTGATGTCTTAATTCCATTGTCTGCATTGTTTGGGTGGCCAGTGGTCATGGGCGTGACAATAGGCTGTTTCTTAGGGAATGCTTACGTCTCGCTAGGCTACCACGATGTGATTCTCGGACCCATTGCAAATCTTATCGCCGCCGTGCTCATATTTCAACTCAGAGATAAACGCTTGTTAGGGTGTTTCTTCGGTGCATTACCTATAGGCATAATCGTAGGAGGTGGCTATCTCTCGCTTTATTTCCCTCCACCAGACATTTTTGGGCTATCCTTGCCCTCGTGGGTTGCAATGATGATCAGCATCACCTTAAGCAGTCTCATAGCTGTCACCGCAATGGGTTATGCATTACTCGTTGCTCTAAGCAGTTCCAACATCATTGAACCATTAAAGTCTCGAGGACTGAAGGTATTCGAATAATTGAACAGATCTTCTCTGAGAAATCCTAAGATTGACTTGGATAGTATGCAAAACCTTGATGTCTTACATGAAACGTTCCAGTTTTGTTAGTCCTATGATTTCTTCGAAGTCTAAGCCTAACGCGTCTAGGACTTGGTCGAAGGTGGATTGTAAATAGCCTACATACTTTTCTACGTCTATTTCGCTGTCAGAAGCCAGCTGAACAGGTTTCACATGAGGCTCCTTAACAACCTTGACAAAGCTTATCAGATCACCTGCCTTCATCTCGTATTTTTTCTCTTTGAGGATAAGGGCAGCCTTCACATGTTGCGGAGTGGTTTTTACATAGCGTTCTAGAGCCTCTCCGAGAACGACGTGAAAAGCTAGATCATCTAGTCGTTCCCATTCGCGTTTTTTCAGTTTCAAATAGCAGCTTCGAATGGTATTTGCGATTTGCTTTTTGGCACCTTCAAATTCCGCGGGAGACTTTACCTGAGCCAGTTGTTCGTTCATTTGATTGAAGGCTTTCTTAATGAAGATTGGAATATGCCTCTTTTTGCCTGTTAACCCTTTAACGTCTACGCTTCCATCAGCAGACACTCCCAGATAGTTCTTTTTTCTCGAGCTGAACAGCGCATAGCGGTATAGCTTGTCCACATCGAGCTCCATCTTCAGCTCTTCCGCTGACCATTGCGCCAAAGAGTCAATCTGCTCTTGAGCTGGATTCTTAAGGAAGATGCTGTCTGTATCTCCATAAATAACCTGGATTCCTAACTGTCGTGCCTTGTCGCTTATCTGTGTTATCGAATGTCTTCCTATAGCGGCTGTAGCTTCCGCGACTGGAGGACAGTAAAGGTCAAAGGTTGCAGCGCCAAACACGCCGTAGCTGGCGTTTAAGATAACTTTTAAAGCCCGTTGTATAACACTGTACCAGCTTTGCATCTCTTTAGGCAATGTCTTATCTTTTGACTTCGGCTTATACCATTTCACTCGTAGGTCTCTGAGAGAGCCTATTAAGAGGCTTTCCATGGCACGATATTTAGTGCAGACCCAATGAGATGTATCCGGTATGGTGCTGCTTTTGCATTCGGGATGAGGACACCTAATTGTTTGGTAGCCCAGATTCCAAACCTTAATGAGAGATGGGTACAGGCTTGCAAAGTCCATGACGGCAACATTAAAATGCACGCCTGGAACGGGCTTGACCACAATTGCGCCTTTGTATTTCTTACCCTTTATGATAGCCTTTGTGACTGTTTTACCCTTAACGGCAAGTATGTCTTCAGTGTTCGGAATAAGCACGCTTCTGCGGCGATGTTCAAACTGAAGAAAGTTGCGTATCCAACGGGAAACGCCTTGTCTGCTCACGTCTTCCATTGGCATGCGGCTTATTCGGGCTATGGCCAAGATAAGTTTCATAACAAGGTTATCGTCGAAGGTAGTAAGCTCTAAGGTTATTTCAGCGTCTCGCATGCAATATTGGGCAAGCTCACCATAAGAAAGCTCGTTAAGCGGTTTAGTCAACTCCAGTTTGGCAAGTCCAATCAAGGCTTTGCCAACTGCGTCTAAGGTAACGTCGCTATATTTTTTGCTAAAAGCATAAATTTGAATGGACTTGTTGAAGAAGAATTTGTAGAGGTCTATGTGAATTCCAGATTTGAGCAGACATACTCTTCTCCCAACCTCGATCGGTATCTGACTTCGCTTCACTCCAAGGTTTTCAGCCCTATGCGCCAAATATCTGAGGTCAAAGTCGTCTCCATTGAAAGTGATAACGAAAGGATAATCCCTTAGCGCCCTAAAAACTTCCAGAATCAACTTCTCTTCAGAATCAAAATATTCAACGCTCACATCAGGCGAAAGCCTCTCAATTCCCTCTCTCACGCCAGCTCGCTTTAATAGTAAAACTCTCTTTTTCCCATCAGACCCCAAAAGCGATACGCATATGACTTGATAGGCTGACTCTCGTGGATCGGGCACACGAAAAGTCAGTTTGCCTTCGATTTCTATGGTTGGAGTGAAAACCTCTATGTCAAGTGCCATCTTTCTAAAGTTGGGAGCAGGATACTCAAGCAGTCGTGCCCAAGTTTCTATGTTCCGCAAGGCCTCTTCAGGTTCACCCGGGAACAACGAGCAGATTCTATTGACCATTTGCTCTGAAGACTCGTGTTCCACCTGAATTAGATCACCGTTTTCGATTTTGTAGAACATGCCTGGCGCCAGTTGTCTGTCGTAAATGTAGCATTGGTAATATCTGATGGTGGCCTCCCAAACTTTGGCCTCAGTCTTGCCGCCGATCTTTGGATAGTCCTCAGGTATAATGTCGCGTAGGCAGCCTCTTGGGCGACCTCCAATTGCCAAAGGATCTTTTGTCACAACTTTTGTAAGAGTGACGTTTCTGTCTTGGAACGGGTCATATTTCTCCACAAGTTCGAACCGGTCGAAGCCTGGATGCGACATTACACGACCTATCTTCTCCAGTTCAATAGGTGCCAAGTTTGTAAGAAGATACGGTTTGTGTCCCGTGTTATCGTACCAAAAATGGATTCTCTCTGATTTTGGCTCATAAAGTTTGATACAGGCAACTCTTTTCTTGCCGTCGTAAGTGGCAGAAACAAAATAGGAAGGCGGCAAATCCTTCGGAGTTTTAGGTAGGATCTCGATTTCTTTCCGTTTCTCTTTCTGTCCCATTTTTTTGAAAGATTTTGTTGATTCTTCAAGCGTGCTTCCTAGTTTTGGAAAATAGTCGTCTAAGTGTTTCTTCGCCATGCACAATGTCCCACTTATTATCTGCTGCTATGCCTAAAAACGTGTCGCCTTCAGCATTTTAGGACACAAGTAATATCTTCTCTCACTAATTATCTGTTTTACAAACCCACGAAACTTGTAAAGAAGGAATCTACATTGCTACGCGAGGCTTGGACGCTCGCTATTGAAACCCTAAGCTGGATAGAACTGCAACGTTTAGGCGAGCGGCTGGCCTTAGCTAAAGCAGCCAAGCAGTTGGAAATTCAAGATGTCAAAGTTGCCGGTTTGGCGCACAAACTTGTGTTTGAAACTCTCCGCCGACGAAACCTCCTCGATTTCATAATCAACCAAGCATTAGCGCCCCGTACACTTAGGGATTTTAAGCTTGGTCCTCAAGCTTTTCTCCGACTCTACACCTACGAAACCAGATTCGTCAAAAGCGACTTTACAAAAGCGGCAAACGTAGCTAAGCTCGGGCGTTCGATTCTGGGCTGGCGTGCATTAAAGGAAGTTGAGGAAGTGCTGGGACGAATATTAAGCACACAATTCGATGCCGCCTTGAAAAGAGTCGGCGACGAAGAACGCATAGCATTGCTAACCTGTAATCCTTTATGGTTTGTGAAATATTGCTTTCAATTGCTTGGAAGAGCGAAGGCTCTTCAATTTTTAGAAAGCGCAACCCGACCGTTGCCCATTAATCTAAGAATAAACACGCTCAAAGCCCGAGAAGAAAACATTCTAAAGAAGCTGGAAACGAAGGAATACGAACAGAAAAGGTTTCACAACTTACACATACATACAAACTACTTGAAGCAAGAGGGTCTTCAGTAAGAACACGAAGCTTTCGTGAAGGTCTCTTTTACATTCAAGATAAGGCAAGTTGCTTGGCAGCAGAGATTGCAAATCCCGCGTCTGGAATGACTGTCCTCGATGTTTGTGCAGCACCTGGCGCCAAAACCACTTATATGGCGCAGTTGATGCAGAACAAAGGCGAAATTTATTCCATTGACTATTCAAAACGTAGAATGCAGATTTGGAAACGACAAATGAAGCGTATGGGCATCAAGATTGCAGTTCCAGTTATAGCTGATGTGTGTCGTCCTTTGCCGCTTAGGTTGTCATCTGATCTTGTGGTTCTGGACCCGCCATGTACGAGCACTGGAGCCTTCAGCAAAATGCCCTCAGCCAAATGGAGATTAACGAAACGTTCAGTTTTACATATGGCGCAGATTCAGTGGAAGATGCTTCAACAATGCGCAGAACGCGTCATAGAAGGAGGATATCTCATATACTCCACATGTAGCGTAACTCTCGAAGAAAATGAAATGCTTATTGAGAAATTCTTGAAGTGGCATCCAGAGTTTATGCTGGAGAATACTCAGCCGAGAATCGGCTTGCCAGGGTTACGCGGACAAGCAAAATGTCAAAGGTTGTATCCTCACCTTCACAAATGCAACGGGTTCTTCATTGCTAAACTTCTGAAAACTGAATGAAGCGAATTATTTTCTCTTTGTCTTTTCAATACTGCATAATGCTTCAAACAATGCCTTTGCTGCATGTATAGCAGTTGTACCGTTGTCGTAATTCGGCGCAACTTCCACTAAATCTAAGGCTATAACTCTTTGATCGCATAATCCGCATAAGAGGTTTAGAAAAATGTTTGCTGTTAAGCCGTCGGGTTCTGGATTTTGAACACCAGGCGCAAATGCCGGGTCAAGTACGTCCATATCGATTGTTATGTAGATTCTCTCGCTATTAGCAAGCAGTTTGTTGATTGTTCTTAGGGTCGTCTCAACTCCATCTTTCAATATTTGGTGATTCGGTATGAAATGGATGCCTGATTTCTT
>JGI24422J19971_10003116_pt1 | contig 10380 bp, 7 predicted proteins | sample DeeMarSWOR152_54_FD_19971 | JGI IMG/M metagenome (IMG submission 19971)
TGAAGCCGTGGGAGTCTTGGCCTGGTTCATCTAAACCCCAAATATTTGACCCCCTCCGTTGAGCCTAATAGATATGGCCTTGAGAAAATTGGCATGACCCGATATGGTTAGTCATCTGCATGTCCCCTAACCACCGTAAAAGTGTGCTAACACTTTTGAAGGACACTAATGGGTCAATATAGATGCTGGGCAGCAGACGTGAGAGCCTTCAAAAGAGCACCTCATACTTCATTTTTCTTTTTTCAAGCTCGCATACGAGCCTTCTTTTGTAGTCGCTGAAGAATTCATCAGACATCTCCCGCTCTAAGCCAAGTCGATGGTAGAACCCTCTCACTGAGTATGCATAGTTCATCCTATCGATGAAAACCTTGTCGGTCTTTTCCTCAAGGTGTTGAATAAGCCTCTCCGGGTTTCCCGGGAGAAGTGGTCCGACAAAGGCAAACGTGCTGATCCCTGAGGAATGTATCTTCTCCAAGGCACTCAACCGCTTTTCCACAGAAGGTGCCCTCGGCTCAAAATACTTCGCAACGTGTTCATCATCGGTAGTTATGGTAAACCCCACCTCAATGGTCTCAAATTCCCTCAGCAAATCCACATCCCGTAAAACAAGGTCCGATTTCGTCTGGATATTGATGGGGAACTGTTTCTGCGCCAGTTCCTTCAAACAACGCCTCGTCAACGCATACCTTTCCTCTAGCGGCTGGTAGGGGTCACAAACCGACGAGATCCAAACCGTTCCCATCTTTGCCTTAACCAACTGTTGTTTCAGAAGCTCTGGGGCNTTGACCTTGACGTCCACGAATTCTCCCCAGGCCTCACTGTGGCCGGAGTAGCGTCTCATAAACANCCGGGCGTAGCAGTATCTGCAGTTCATCTGGCAGCCGGTGTACGGATTAAGGCAGTAGTCGAANATCTTTGATTTATTGAGAACGCCCTTCGCCTTTACCTCCCTGACTTTCAACATGAGAAACACCTCAATTTCATCCCGATACAATCCCTGCGTGCCAAGCAAGGGCACCCCTCGATCGTTGACGGACATGATGAAAACTGATTGTATTATGGCAGTTTAACAAGGAATTGCCTGAAAGACAAAATAATCGCGTGGGGCGGGCCTTTGAGCGCTCTTGAGCCTACAAGTTTCGTGCTTACAAGAGCTTAGATGGAAGATTTGCGGGTCATCCAATACTGGCAGCAGACAAGACTTTGGATCTTTGAATGGAGGCTCTAATCCTCCCTCGAAACTCAGGTCTCAGAACCAACTCGTGATCGGGATAAACTCCCTCCTCCTAACACTATAACCACTCAGCTCATTAATCTACCGTTACCTCACGGAGCAGTGAGATATTATTCAATACCTTCCCGGCCCCCATAACCACCGTGGTAAGGGGGTCATCTGTTATGGTAATCGGCAGGCGCGTCTCCTCCCGGAGCAGCACGTCGAGGTTTTTGAGCAGGGCCCCCCCTCCGGTGAGCACAATGCCCTTGTCGACCACATCGGCGGAGAGCTCCGGTGGGGTCTGCTCCAGGGCGATTCTCACGGTTTCGATAATGGTCTCCACCTTTTCCGATATAGCCTTTCGAACCTCTTCCGAATCGATGGTCAATATCTTCGGTATCCCCGTTACCAGATCCCTGCCCTTCACCTCGATACACTCCGGCTCATCGCTTGGGTAGGCGTTTCCGATGCTGATCTTGATGAGCTCCGCCGTCTGAAGGCCGATGAGCAGATTGTACTTTCGCTTAATGTGCTGCAGGATGGCCTCATCCATCTTATCGCCGCCCACCCGTACCGAGCGTGAATACACGGTGCCCGCCAGGGAGATGACCGCCACCTCCGTGGTTCCTCCTCCTATGTCAACAACAATATTACTGGTAGGCTCGGTGATGGGCAGGTCTGCGCCGATAGCTGCTGCCATGGGTTCCTCGATGAGAAACACCTCCCGGGCCCCAGCGGATTCCGCGGACTCCCGGACTGCCCGCTTCTCAACCTGGGTTACCCCTGATGGAACCGAGATAATGATCCGGGGTCTCACCAGGGAGCGCCGGTTGTGAACCTTCCGAATGAAGTATCGGAGCATAGTCTCGGCAATATCAAAGTCCGCAATGACCCCATCTGCCATGGGCCGGGTTGCCACGATATCCCCGGGCGTCCGGCCGAGCATGGTCTTTGCCTCTTTGCCTACCGCAAGTATCTTGCTTCGGCCGTGATCCCTCTTTCTCACCGCCACAACGGAGGGCTCATTTAAGACGATGCCCTTGCCCCTGACATACACGAGGGTGTTGGCGGTGCCGAGGTCAATGGCGAGATCATTGGAGAACATGCCAAGCACTGGGTCTAGTAACATTTAGTTCCCCTTTCCGTGACTGTGGTTCCCAAAACGTGGCTAGCTTAATTAATTTTCCCGGATTTATCAAATACAAAATAGCTATCCCCCCGTTCTCACAAATGGATTTATGGATCCGAGGTCTGATCCCCGGAGAAACCAATCTTACATGATCTCCGCGCACAAGGTGGCCCCTGCACAGCGGTTAGCTCGCAGCAAGCTCTTTTCTGAAGTTTCTTGAGTTGAAGGTAACCTATGCTCACAACATATTGATTATGTAGCGGTTTTTGATTTCACCAAGGGATCCCTGTGGGAACACCCGCTCCGGCGCTCTTGAGGCGGCCCTTTCGGGGTTCGCAGGTGCGCAATGCTTGCCCTTCCCGGCTCTAAAGCCGGGGCTTTCCGTTGCGTTCGGCTGAGCTCACCTCGAAGCCTGCTCACCATCGAGGCGTGCCCCGCTTGTCCCGCAACGTCGCTGATTGCACCGCGCTCACGCCAAAAAGGTCACGATCAGGAACCTTCAGGCCTGTTTTGACTTGACAAGGAAGGCATGCTGTGGTTTAAAGATATTTTAATTTTTGATTAAGACAGCTTGTTAGACAATGAAGCGAACATTCCAGCCAAGCAACATAAAACGCTCTCGCACTCACGGCTTTCGGGCGAGAATGAGCAGTGCGGCGGGCAGGAATGTGTTGAAACGCAGGAGGGCAAAAGGTCGAAAAAGGCTATGCGCTTAACACAGAGGGCAGTCTCAGATGGCTCGGCCTTGGTTTCGCTCTTTTTGCAGCAGTAGCCCTTGGGATGGGATCATTTTCCCTTAAGAGAGAGGAAAGGCTTTCAAAGAAGGCAGAACTCATTGATCTGAAACTCCACGGAAGGCGATACTATACGAGCAGTTTTCTGGTGGCCCTTAAAGAAAACGGAACGGATACAACGAGACTTGGCATCTCCGTTAGCAAGCGCGTGGGGAATGCGGTGAAGAGAAACAGAATCAAGCGACTGATCCGCGAGTTCTATAGGCTCAACAAGCACCAGATTCCGAGGGGATACGACATGATGATTACCGCCCTGAAGGATGGCGATGCGATCAACTTCTCGAAAGCACAACAGGAGTTAGGAGATCTTCTTTTAAAAGATGGTACCCCGTTTTCCTAAGCCTCGAACCGCGGCAATAGCTTTAATCAGAGTCTATCAAATAGCCGTATCACCTCTTCTGCCACCCTCTTGCCGTTTTACGCCCACCTGTTCTGCCTATGCCTCCCTTGCCATTGCCAAGTACGGCATAATAAAAGGAGGCCTTCTCGCTTTGGCTAGGATTCTGAAGTGTCACCCCTTTCATCCAGGGGGCTATGATCCCCTTACATAGGGCCATCTTTATCAATGGCTCGGAGTTTTGTGCACATGCTACAGTTGAACCGACTTATGGAGCACGCCCAGTTGATGTTTTGGGGGTCATATACTATATTACGGCGGTTTTCTTTTGGGGCGGGATTGATCCATGGATAAACGAACCTTGTTGGCATTAGCCCTCTCATTTCTGGTGTTTATCGTCTGGTCAATTCTCTTTGGTCCGAAGCCAAAGGAAGAGCCGGGCAACAAGCAGGCCACCTCTACTAGTGAGCAAGGCCCGCAGCCCACCGCAAAGGAGAGGAAGGCGCCTCCGGGCCCGAAGCGGGACCTTATGTTAGAGGCGAAACGGGATCTTCGCGATATCACCGTGGAGACAGCCCGCTACATAGCTGTTTTCTCTGGCTCAGGACCGCAGATAAAGAGCTTTCAGCTAAAGGGGTACCGCACAGCTCCCGATGAGGCCTCTCCCCTAAAGGAGTTGATTAGCGTCAACAACACAGATGGATATGGGTTAAATATCGGGTTCTCGGGCGAAAACATACCGAACATCGATTGGGCCTCCTATAAGGTAACCGGGCAACACATGACGCTCAGAGAGGGTGATCAGCCGGAAAGGTTGATATATGAGTGGGATTCACCTCAAGGCATAGGGATAACGACACAGTTCTTGTTCCACCCCGCCAGGTATGAAATCGACTTGTCCGTAACGGTAACCAATAAATCGGACTATGTAATCGATGATGCCCTCCTGTTCAGCCTGGCGCACGTGCCAGAGGATAAAGGGAGAAGGTATGGGTCATTCGAGGGCATGGCGTTGCTCCTTGATGAGAAACTCAAGGAGGTTAAGGCATCGAAACTGGATGGCAAGCAGTTTCTTGGGGAGATATCGTGGGTTGCCTATGAAGAGCCCTATTTCATGACTGCTGTGATTGGTCACGATGGCAAGAAGGCCACCGCAAAGGCCGCGGTGCTCCCTGATGGCGAGGTCAGGATATCTTATATGCCTTCGCCTCTGGGGCTGGGTGAAAACCAGAGCTTAACAAAAGATTTCACCTTATACCTTGGCCCCCGGGATCTCTATATCCTGAAAAGCCTGAACAAGAACCTGGAGAAGGCCATCAACTTCGGGTGGTTTGATATTATCGCCAAGCCCCTTTTGGTTGCGCTTCGCTTTTTCAACAGGTACCTATCAAACTATGGTCTTTCCATTATCGTGCTTACTATTCTCATCAAGATACTGTTCTGGCCCCTTACCCGCAAGAGCTATCAATCCATGAAGGAAATGAGAAAGCTTCAGCCCATGATGGCCAAAATTCGAGAGAAGTATAAGCACAACAAGCAAGAGATGAACAGGCAGCTCATGGGCCTTTATAAGACTTACAAGATCAATCCCATGGGGGGCTGTTTGCCCATGTTGGTCCAGATACCCGTTTTCTTCGCCTTCTATCGGATTTTGCCTAACTCAATCGAGCTTCGGCATGCCCCCTTTGTTCTGTGGATTAAGGACCTCTCGGCGCCTGAACGGCTCTTCTCGTTCCCATTCGAGGTTCCCTTGATGGCCCCGCCTTATGGAATCCCCGTTCTCACTTTGCTGATGGGTGCGTCCATGTTTCTGCAGCAAAAAATGACACCAATGACAGGGGACCCTGCTCAGGCCAAGATGATGATGATGCTACCTATTGTGTTTACCTTCCTGTTCATCAACTTTCCCTCTGGCTTGGTGCTTTACTGGTTAGTGAACAACCTGCTGTCAATCGCTCAGCAGTACAGGATAAACAGACAACTTGGTTAATTTTCGGAGGAAACCCTATGTCTTCTATTCAGATCGAGGCAAAAACAACAGAAGAGGCCATTAAGAAGGCCTGCGAACACTTTCGTTTGGGTGAGGAGGAGCTTGATATAGAGGTGTTAGAAAGCAGGTCTGCCGGCATCTTTGGTTTGGTTGGCAACAAAAAGGCAAAAATCAGGGTAAGCATTAAGGGGGATAGCGCCCTAGCGGTAGCCCAGGAAACCCTGACAAAGATAATCTCCCTCATGTCCATGGACACAAAGATATCCGCCAAGAAGAGGGGAGAGGACATCTTCCTGAATATTGAGGGTGACAACACTGGAATCCTTATTGGACACAAAGGGAAAACCTTGGAGGCCTTGGAGTTCATCGTTAATAAGGCTGTGAACAGGGCTGCCGAGAAGCGGGTGCGCGTGATCGTAGACACCGAGAACTATCGGCAAAGAAAAGAAGAATCCCTGAGGAGGGTGGCTCTCAAGATGGGCGAACAGGCCAAGAGAACCAAGAAAACGGTCACCATCCCCTCGGCAAATCCCCACGACCGGAGGATTATCCATCTTGCCCTCAAGGGAGATAGCCAGCTCCAAACAAGAAGCGAGGGCGAGGGCCTCTACAAGAAGGTTCACATAATTCCCACCGTAGAGAAGGCCGATGAAAAACAGGATGGTTAGTAGCGGATTTCCGTTTGCGCTATGGACTACAAAGAGGAGACCATTGCGGCTATAGCCACGCCCATAGGGGTGGGTGGCATAGGCATAATAAGGATCAGCGGTCATAATGCCGAGCACATTGCTCGAAGGGTGTTTCAAGCGAAACGGCCCATCAAGTCGTTCGAGGCCTTTCGTCTTTACTTAGGCCACATCATCGATCCCGAATCACACCTCCCCGTCGACGAAGTTCTGGTGTCTGTTATGTATGCTCCCTTTTCGTATACCCGGGAGGATGTAGTCGAAATCAATTCCCACAGCGGCTACGCAGTGCTCTCGACGATACTTCAGATAATCCTCCGGCAGGGCGCCAGGCTGGCCAAGCCTGGGGAGTTTACCCTGAGGGCCTTCTTGAACGGACGAATTGATCTGACCCAGGCTGAGGCGATTGTAGACCTTGTACATGCAAAGGGGGATATGTCCCTGGGCCTAGCAGCCCGTCAGTTGGCTGGGGGTTTCAAGAGAAGAATCGAGGAAATTCGCCAGGCGATTATTGACAGCCTGGCTCAGGTAGAAGCATCGCTGGACTTCCCCGAGGATGAATCCGGCCAACTAGACAGATCCCGCCTCGAGAACCTGGTGCGCAAGAGCGCTCTGGGGCCTATCGCCGAACTCATCCGTGGTCACGAGCAAAGAAAGCTGTGGCACGAGGGGGTCACCGTAGTTATCGTTGGCCGGGTTAACGCGGGTAAGTCGAGCATCTTTAATAGGCTCCTCGATGAAGAGAGGGCGATTGTGACACCAATCCCCGGAACCACCAGGGATATGCTCGAGTGCACACTCACCATGGGGGGGCTTCCCATAAAACTGATTGATACGGCTGGCACCCGGAAGGCCAAGGGAAGCATTGAAAAAAAGGGGGTGGAGCTAACGAAAGCTCAGCTCGCCGCCTCCGACATTGCGCTTGTCGTGGTTGACCGCAGCAGGCCCCTCAATCAATATGACTTAGCGCTGCTCCATGACGTTCATCAAAGACCTGCCATCGTAGTCATTAACAAAACCGACTTACGGCCTAAGGCAAGCCGCAAAAAGATCGCTGGTCTCTGTGAGCAGCTTACAACGGTTGAAGTCTCAGCCCTTACGGGGGAGGGCCTCCCCAAACTAACGTCGGCAATTGTTGAAAAGATAACCACTGCTGCAGCAACCCTCGCCCCGGCCCCTATTGTGCCAAACATAAGGCATAAGGCACTCTTGACTAAGAGCCTGGGGTTTCTTAAGAGCGCCGCGTCAAACCTGCGCAACGGGTCCCCTTTAGAGTTGGTGGCGACTGACCTTTCTTGGGCAAAGGCCGCGATTGACGAGATAACCGGGAGCAAAACCAGTGAAGAAATCCTTGATGTAATATTCAGCAATTTCTGCCTTGGTAAGTAGGGATTGCGGTCATCCTCTCGCTCAACAGGCGGGTGGTAACTGCAACAAATCTATTGTAAATGAGCCCACAATATTCTATACTGCAAAATGAATGTTAATTCATTAACCCATGTATTTTTGAACTATATCAACAGAATAGAAATTTTAATCAAAGAAGAGCTTTAGTTTGTTGGTTGATTGGTGGGGGGTGTGGTGTTAGTCACGCGGAGCTGATTAAGCAGAATCTAAATCTTTGATAAAGGAGGGGTGTGAAATGGATTTTCAATTATCTGAGGAACTTCAAATGCTTAGGGAGACGGTGCGGGACTTCGTTGATGAGAAGGTTGCTCCATTTGCGGATGAGTGGGACGAACAACACTATTTCCCTTACGAAGAGGTTATTAAGCCGATGGGCGAACTAGGTTTTTTCGGCACGGTAATCCCCGAAGAATACGGAGGTAATGACATGGGTTGGTTGGCGGCCATCATTCTCACCGAAGAGATTGCCCGGGGGTCAAGTTCACTCAGGGTTCAGATCAACATGCAGACTACGGGAATGGCCTTCAGTATTTATCATTACGGAAACAAGGAAATAACAAAGAAGTATGTCCCTAAGCTCGTGAGCGCGGAGTATGTAGGTGCATTTGCCATGACCGAGCCCAATGCCGGATCAGATGTTCTGTCAATGAAATCCACCGCCGAGGACAAGGGGGACCACTGGCTTCTTAATGGGTCTAAAACCTGGATCTCTAATGCCACCAGGGCAGATGCTATCATTTACTACGCCTATACGGATCGCTCTGCGGGCAGTAAGGGTCTCTCGGCCTTTGTAGTAGAGCCGAAGAACTTTAATGGTGTCACAACCACGGATTTGGACAAATTGGGCACCCGCTCCACACCGACCGGTGAAGTCATCCTGGAAAACACCAAGGTTCCAAAGGAAAACATCATAGGTAAGCCAGGTGATGGCGTAAAGATAACCTTCGGCTCTCTCGCTAACTCTCGTCTGTCCTGTGCAGCGGGGGGGGTTGGTTTGGCCCAAGCCTGTCTCGACGCGGTAACTAAGTATGCTATGGAGCGCGAACAATTCGGTCAGGCAATCGGGACCTTTCAGATGAATCAGGATATGATTGCACAGATGGTCGCTGAGATCGAGGCCGCAAGGCTTTCCTGCTATAAGGCCGCCTGGCAAAAAGATCAGGGTATGTTGGGCAATAATATGGAGGTAGCCCAAGCTAAGTACCTGGCTGGTGAGATAGCCTATAAATGCTCCAGGTATGCAATGAGTATTCTCGGAGCTTATGGCTACTCGACTGAGTACCCAGTGGCGCGCTACTATCGGGATGCGCCTCCGTACGGTATGGTTGAGGGATCCACTAATGTCTGTAAGTTTATTGTCGCACAAGACCAGCTCGGGATTAGAAAGGCAAACAGGTAGCACCCACTCGCTCGGGTGCTAGAATTCGAGCCAGCCGACGTAGCCGCCTAGTATGTGTTTAGTATGGGTCCCCTTTAATCGGATTGCGACCAGCATCCTTTACAGGTGGGGTTAAATGCATAAAGAGGATGGGTGCTTGTTGGGAATGTAAGGTCGGGTATTTGTAGTATTCACCAATATACCAACAGGCCAGGGTAAGAAATTATGCCAGAAACTAGGTTAGTTAGAGACTTTTTCGACATAACAACTCTCATTATTATGATTATTTAAGTATATCTTTAATAACAATAGTATGTTTATTGCTAAAATATTGGAGGAGCAATGGAAGTAAGGATTGACAGAGACGTACTTCTTAAGGGGATCTCTCGGGTGCAAGGGATACTTGAAAAGAGAAGCCATATGCCTATCCTGTCAACAGTACTGCTAACCACCAAAGGGGATGAACTTGAAGTTGCAGCAACAGATCTCGAGATCGGCTTCCAGGACAGCTACCCAGCTGAAGTACTCAAACAGGGTAGTATGACCATATCAGGAAAGAAACTCCTCGATATCACCAGGGAGACTAACAGGAATAAGATATACATCTCAGAGAAAGAGAATAATTGGGTATATATTTCCGACAATAACGCCCACTACAACCTTTCCTGCCTTCCCGCCGATGAGTTCCCCGTCTTAACTGAACCGGAAGGTACAGTATTGATAGAGTTGGATGGCAAAGTGCTGATTGAAATGATCGATAAGACAATATATGCGATCACTATGGAGGAGGCAGGCTTCAAGCTCTCAGGTGTGTTTATGGAACGCATAAAAAAGGACGAAGATGATTATTTGCGAATGGTGGCTACCGATGGACACAGGCTCTCATTGATTGATAAAAAACTAGCCGATGTCGATAGGATAGAACTCGAGCAAGGCGTCATGATTCCCAGAAAGGGACTTACTGAGTTGAACAAACTCGCCCTGGAGGATGGCAATATTCTTTTTGGATTGAGAGAGAGCAACCTTGTGGCAAGAAAAGATAAGGCCTTGATTGTGATACGATTACTGGACACTAAGTTTCCTGACTACAGGAACGTTATCCCCGCAGCAGAGGACACAGGCAAGAACATAATAGCCGTTAACAAGAGGTCTTTGTTGGAGGCCATGAGGAGGATGATGATCATCAGGACCGATCAGTATCAGGGCGTAAAGATGAACGTGGAGCCTAACTACCTCGAGATGGTATCTGTGAACCCTGACCTGGGCAACGTGGAAGAAAAGGTCGAGATAGACTTCAGCGGTGAGCCCCTTGAGGTAGGGTTCAACCCCAAATATTTTATTGACGCCCTACAACCAATGGACAGCAGCGAGGTGAACCTCAGCATTAAAGACAACACGAGCCCCTGTCTTATTACCGGGGAGCATGATGAGGGTTTCTTGGGG
>JGI24422J19971_10003120_pt1 | contig 10370 bp, 7 predicted proteins | sample DeeMarSWOR152_54_FD_19971 | JGI IMG/M metagenome (IMG submission 19971)
TCTTCGTCCTAAGACTAGACATATTCGAAAGAGCCCCCAGATGAATCACACCGTAAGCTTCAATCAAACCTTCAGTTTTTCTATTTCTCCAAGTTTCTTGCCGAACTGAGTAGCCGAAAGCTTGTTAACATCACCTATGGCTTCTTCAAGTTCAGCATCAAAGGGTATTTCTCCCCAGAAAGTCAAGCCTCTAGCTTCAACCTGCTGCTGAACGAACCCAGACTTCTTCATTTTCATATTCTCAATAACACCGATTATGGAAACCCGCAACTCTGAAAGCAAGTCTATCAGTTTTCTAACAGTTTCAAAGGCTAAACGAGAAGGCGTGGTAACGATGAGAAAATTTATTCTCTTAACAAGTCTGATGATGTCTAATGTTGCGTCGCTGATTCCAGGAGGCATATCTATTATCAAGAAATCTAAGTTGTTCCACCTTGTAATTGCGAGCAGTTCTATCAATGCATTTGAGACTTCTGCACCTCTCAGTGGTGAGGCATACTCGCCCGAATAGTAGACTATTGACATATATTTTAAACCGTGAACTTGCGGTGGAATTATGCCTTTTTCCTCCCTCGGTCGCAAGCCTTTAACGCCCAGAATAACATGCGTTGTCGGACTCGTGAAATCTAAGTCAAAAAGGCCCACCTTACAGTGTCTCCTCGCGAGTGTCAAAGCCAATGTAGAGGCGATTAGACTTTTGCCTACGCCTCCTTTGCCACTTGAAACGGCGACTATTTCGTTAACTCCCTTCAACCTTTCATCGATTATGCCTATCCTAGGGTCAGTCATGCTATCTCACTCCTTTTATGCTTTCAAGCCATATTCCGCGTCCCTTTAGAATTTCGAAGTCTGGACTGCCGCATTTCGGGCATTTAACATATGTGTGAGCAATTTCTGGAACGAAATGTATGGCTTCTGCCGTTTCTTCGTCAATTTTGTCTTTGTTGAAAATCCATTCGTGTCCACAGACTCTACATCTAAGTTCTGCATTTACCGTACTTATGTGGAAATTCGCTTTCTTGAGTTTCAAAGGCTTAAGCTGTGACAGCGCAAACTCCAAAATATCTAGTTCTATTTGCTGCAGCTCGCCAACCCTTATGGAAACTTCAGCGACTTCTTTCAGTCCTTCCCTTTCTGCAATCTGAGAAACCGTTGAAATAACTGCTTCAGCCAAAGCCCATTCGTGCATAGTCAAAGCCTAAGCCAAACCCTATTTAAGAATAACGTTAAAAAGAAAGAGATTCAAGAAAGGAAACACTCTGTTATCAATGGTGGAGAAGTTGGACGCCAAAAACAAGCACGTCACAATGTTGCACGGCGCTGGTGGAACAGTCATGCACGATATGGTCAAAAAATACATTGTGAAGTATTTCGGCGCTACAGCTAACATTGAAGTGCCTCTCGAAGCCTTAGATGATGCAGCGGTTGTGAACGACATTGTTTTAAAAAGCGATTCTCATGTTGTTAAGCCGATTTTCTTTCCAGGTGGAGACATCGGACGCATAGCCGTGGCTGGGACCGTAAATGACATTGCAGTTTTGGGCGCTGAACCCTATGCTTTGGCTTGCGGTTTTATTCTGGAAGAAGGTTTGCCCCTAGCTGATTTTGAACGTATCTTAGCCAGCATGCAGCAAACATGCCTCGAAGCTAAGGTGAGCATAATCACTGGCGACACGAAAGTTGTTGAGAAAGGGAGCCTAGGCGGGTGTGTCGTAAACACCTCTGGAATCGGCAGAAGAAGCAATGCTTTAGAAAAGAATCTTGAAGTTGTCAAACAATTCAGAAGCGATTTTGAAGCCCGCTGGATTCTAGACTCAAACTTGAAGGCTGGAGACAAAATATTGTTGTCTGGCACAGTCGGCGACCACGGTTTAGCTGTCTTGTCTGCACAGGAAGGACTAAGCTTCGGAAGCGACATAAAATCAGACGTCAAACCACTAAACCGCTTAATCCAGCTTTTGCTCGAAGACGTCGGCGGCATAGTTGCCATGAAAGACCCAACAAGAGGAGGATTGGCAGACGCCCTAAACGAGTTAAGCCAAAAATCTCATGTTGGCATACTAGTCTACGAGGACAAGATTCCGGTTAGAAAGGATGTGCAAGCGGCTTGCGAAATGTTGGGCCTAGACCCACTTGAAATCGGAAATGAGGGTAAAGTCGTCATAGGTGCAGTAAGGGAGAAAGCTGAAGAAATTCTACAGTTTTTGAAGACAACCGAAGAGGGGAAAGAAGCGGAAATAATCGGTGAAGCCACAATGGGCTTCACGGGTGTAGCCATGCAAACAGTGGTCGGTGGGAAAAGGATAATTGCCAGACCTGTAGGAGACCCAGTGCCAAGAATATGTTAGCTTTTTCGATGAATATGTCGCCTTACTTTCGCTTGCGGAATACTTGGACATCGTCAAACTTTGTGAAGAGTTCAAATCCTGACTCGGCTAGTTCGCAAGTTTCTTCTGGGTTTTTCGCTGTTTTAACATGATACTCGTCTCCTTCAAAGCCCAATAGCTGCGTGCATTCCGAAGTTTCAACGCTGTGCTTCTCCCATGTTCAACGCGCNCGCGACTATGATTTCGACTTCTTTTGGCCACTTTCAAGAAAAATGGTCACTTGATAGACGGACGGTANNTTGGACTTAATCGAAGATTCTTCCACAAGTCATAAAAACTGGAGCCAAGTACTAATAGATGATGTATTATGAGCAGAACACTCTTGTTGGTGATACTAGTTATCACAGCTTTGTTTTCTCAGACTATACCTTCTCAACCTTTGAACCACAAACCAGTTTTGATTACTCAATCTGACAGGGTTCACAATCTTGACACCGGTTTGAACTACACAACAATACAAGAGGCAATAAACGCTCCTGAAACGTTGGATGGACATACGATTTTTGTTGAGGAAGGAAAATACTATGAACACGTAATCGTAAATAAGTCTCTGTCATTGGTCGGAGAAAACATAAGCACGACTGTCATTGACGGAAACTTCTCTGGAAATCCAGTCACAATAGCAGCCAGTCATGTGAACATAACAAGTTTCACGATGCAAGAGGCTTGGCTTGGAATCTGGTACGTTTTCAATGGTTGTGGAATTTATGTAGCTGCAGGAACATCGTATAACAATGTAAGCCATAATATCATTGCGAATAACTTGATGTATGGAATCATGGTTAACGCTTCCAGTCATAATATCATTGCCAATAACATTATTCGAAATAACAACGGTTCTGGCGTGACTATCTACTCTTCTAACAACAACATGATTTCCAACAATACCATAGGAAATTGCGGTTTGATAATCGGTGGTTCAGGAATTGTTGTTCTCAATTCCACCGAAAACATAGTTTATGATAATACCGTTTTAGATAATGGGTTAGGCATTGTACTCTCCTGCTCTGGACACAACCAGCTTTATAATAACAACATGACGGATAATCGCCGCAATTTTCAGATGACTGGGCTTTCTAGGTCTGACTTCAATAATTCAATAGACATAAGCAACTTGGTTGATGGAAGGCGTATATATTGTCTTCAGAATGCCAAGAACGATGTTGTAGATTCACAACTCAACATAGCCACTCTCTACATAATTGACTCCGAGAACATTACCGTGAAAGACCTGCTTCTGACGAAAAACGGGATTGGCTTGCTTCTATGGGAAGTAAACGACAGTAGGATTGAGAACGTAACAATGTCGAACAACATCCACGGGGGAGACTTTACCTTATGTTCCAACATTACAGTTTGCAAGTGCAACATCGCAAGCAATGACAACGGAGGGATTAACACAAATTGCTCCGCCATGTGTAGCATCTCTGAAAATGAAATAGGAGCAAACGGCAACTTTGGCATCTGGATGGGCTATTCTTCAAACGTCAGCGTTCACGGAAATAACATAACGAAGACCCGCGGCGATGGAATAATGATTGCATACGGAGGAAACAATTCCATATCTGGAAATTCGATTGCAGAAAATTTCAACGGCGTTCGAATGTTTTCAGCCTATGGTAACAAGTTCTACCATAACAACTTCATTCAAAACCGTCCACAAGTGCTCCTTTACGATCCATCTTCTTGTGTCTGGGATAACGGGTTGGAAGGCAACTACTGGAGTGACTACAATGGCACAGACTCAAACCATGACGGGATAGGGGATACATTGCATATCCTAAATACAGACAACAAAGATAATTATCCCTTAATGGGAGTGTTTAGCAGTTTCAACACTCTCCTAGATTGTCATGTAGACGTTATTTCCAACTCTACCGTTGAGAACTTTAGGTATTTTGAGTCTAACAGTACCATCGAGCTCCATGTTTCTAACATGACTGAAAATCAAACATATGGTTTCTGCAGAGTCTGCATTCCCCATGAATTGATGAATGAAACCAACGTATCAGTAACTATTGACGATGGAGCAACACAAACCCTCTATCCTAACTATACACTGTATGATAATGGAACTCACAGATGGATCTACTTCGCCTACCCGCATTCAACACATGAAGTTGACATATTACCAGAGTTTCCGGAATCGCTTGTTCTACCATTATTCATGATAGTAACATTACTGGTAGTTATATGTTACAAAAGAAAGCATGTACGAACCGTGAATAGAGGATAATTCCATAATGACTTAATAAGTTCCAGAAGATCGCGATTGTATTGGAAGTCACCCCTTAGATGAGGCTACTTCAGGAGATATCTTCAGAACTAGGCATGTAGCCAAGAATGTGCTAACATCTCAGGTGAGCACCACGCAATCTGTCACTTCATTTCCTAACCGGATCTTTCTCACACTTACACCTGAAATGACTAGGGAATTATAGAAAAAACGGCAGAGGATTGACGCTTGATTGCCTTTGAAGCCTCGTAGGATTTCGATTATGCTTTGAGTTTTGCCATTTTTTGATTGAACACTTTTCCCAGCAGTGAGATCGGCAGGTACCCGTTTGCCGTGATAGTGTCGTGGAAGAATCTATCGCTGAATTTCTCTCCCATTTTCTGTTTCAGTTCTTCACGTAACTGCAGTATGAGGTGTTTGCCTAGCAGATATGAAAGTGGATAGCTGGGTGATTGTGTGTAGCGTCTCACCTCTGCGGTAGCGCCTTCCCTTGACATTCCAGCTTCCTTCATCAACATGTCAATAGCTTCGTCGACACCCATCTCTCCTCGTGACAGCTTAACGTCCACAATTATTCTCACAGCACGCCAGATTACATCGTTGATCTGTACCAGTTTAGATTCCAAGCTTGTCACGTATCCGCGTTCCAACATCATTTGTTCACAGTAGTGCGCCCACCCCTCAACTGTTTCTATTCCATCGGCAAGTATGTGAATTAGAGAGCTTCTGTTTGAGATTGACCCTTGTAAGAAGTGTCCCGGAAAGGCTTCGTGAACAGCAGTATTCTTAATGCTTGCGTAGTTCAGGTGACTGCCCAAGTTTGCAATGTCTTTGGGACGCGTGACTATGTAGACACCTATCATCGGCTTGTCGAATCTTGAAGGCATGTTCATGGCTGCGAAGGGAATGATGGGCGCCAAAAAGGCTGGAGTCTCCTCAACAATCAGCTTGTCTTCTTCATATACCGTGGCAATGTTGTTCTTAATGATGAAATGTTTTGCCTCTTCCATTGCCTTTCTTGTCGCCGTCAAAGCTTCTTCGAAAGTTTTGGGAGCGTTCTGTTCAATCATCTTCATAACTTCTTCCACGCTCTTGTCTGGTGCAATTTGTGCTGCGATGCGTGCTCTTTCGTCTTTCAATTCCTTGAGATATTTGACGCCGAGTCGGTAGATTTCTTCTGAGGTCATTCCGAGTCCGCGTAGCTGAATTAGTTTCTCGAATTTTTCTTTCCCTAACGCCCAGTTTTCAGTTGTCTTTGATTTGAGGCTTTCCAGCCACTGCATGTGCTCTTGGAAAGGTTGCATCAAATCGGTCGCTGCTTTTACTAGTCTTCCGTGAAGTTCTTCGGGGATCTTGCCTTTTGTCGACGCAGCTATAAACTGGAATAATCCGGGTATCTGTTTTGCTGATTCGATGGCGATTTCAGTCCACAGCTTTACAGGCTTTGATTTTTCGAATCTCAACCGGAATTCCTCCAGATATTTTGGAATCTTCTCGAGTCTTGCAATGATGGCGTCAATTCTTTTGTCTAAAGGTGCATAGTCTTTAGTGATCATGCCAAAGAATATGCCGCCAACTTCTTGAAAAGCGTCTGGGTCTAGTTCGTGCATGCGGCGCTCGTAAAAGTCGAACCTGCCCATTTCAAGGGCCTTCTCTATTACTTGCCAGTCTATCTTGTTAGCGTCGTTCAAACCGTCGTAGTCTATTGTTTCTTTCATGTGTTTGGCGAATTCTTCAAGCATTTTCAAGTTTCCAAGCACGTGAGCGGTGTCGCCTTTTGGGAACAAATAGTCGTAGGGGTCGTGAAGACCCAAGTAGCTGGCAAAATGGGGGTTCTTCTCGAAGAATCTGTCAAACATTTCTTTCTTGAGTTCTTCGAATTTCTGATCTGCATTCAAGTTTTTCACCTTTACGACAGTAGAAGATGTTTAGTAATTAAGCTTTGGTTATCATGAGACCTACATGTGTTTGAGGGGCAAGTTTATAAGAAACCTCTATGGAATAGGTTCGTTGTGCAAGAAGCTGTTTTGCGCATGAAATGCAAGGAGATGAAGTAGTGAATGTCTGAGAGAAAGATGTACAAGGCAGTCTGTGCTGATTGTGGACAGGAATGTGAAGTTCCATTCAAACCTGACCCAAGTAGGCCCGTTTACTGCCGAGAATGTTGGCAGAAAAGAAGACCCCCGAGAAGAAGATATTAGTTCAGACTAACATCTTTTACTACAAAACCCTTTTCCGTGTTTTTTCTTATCCTAGTGGGAACAAGCTAAACGGTAAGCTGGTCTGTTTTTAACCAAAATCAAATAGGCGTTTTGCGACTACCTACTGATTGAGCGTTAAGAGGAGAATAGTTAGTATTTCTTAGCGTAGAAAAGCGTAGGTTGTGTCGTGTCAACTTATGTTTCTTGGTAGTAGCGGTACGATTCAAGTGCCCTCGTTTCACTGTTCGCGTGAGGTTTGTGAAGCTACTAAACTGAGGATGTCGATTCATTATTGCCGAAAAAAGTGCTAAGTGAGTTTTAGAGCTTTTGCCCATATTCGACACGTCCCTTCGGTGCTTACCATGCATGGGCCAACGGGTCTTTGCGGATTGCATGTTTTCATGAATAATGGGCATTTTGTCGGCTTAATCTTCCCAATTATTACAAGATGACATCTGCAGCCAGGCTGTATGTCCACACCATCTTCCACTTTTACGCCATACTTCGAACGTGCGTCAAAGCTTTCATATTCGTCNCGAAGCTCAAAAGTTGAAGAAGGAATTGTGCCAAGTCCNCGCCAATTACCATCTACAACTTNGAAGACTTTNTTCATCAGTTCTTTAGCTTTCACGTTGCCNTCTGNANGGACAGCCCGCACNTACTCNTTTTCCAAGCGCGGTTTGCCTTCACTTAATTGTTTCAAAANCATGTAGACCCCAAACAAAACGTCTAACGGCTCAAAACCAGCAACAACAGTCGGCATACCGTAAAGCTCTGGAAAAACCTCGTAAGGCTTAACCCCAATAATCGTGCTGACATGACCCGGCGCAATAAANCCATTCAAGCTTAGTTCTTTCATCTCGACCAAAAGCTTCATAGCCGGAGGAATCAAACGATGAGAAACNAGAAAACTAAGGTTTTCAGGCGGNTTTTTTACAACTTCAACAGCTGTTGAAGGCGCTGTCGTTTCAAAACCCACAGCGNAAAAAACAAACTCCTTATCCTTTTCTTTTTCAGCCATTTTAACAGCGTCACCCACACCGTAAACCACGCGGACGTCGGCACCTTCGGCTTTAGCATCTAGAAGAGACATTTTCGAGCCTGGAACACGCAATACATCACCAAAGCACGCAACAACCATGCCTTTCAAAGCTAACTGTATAGCCTCATCAAACTCTGAAGCAGGAACAATGCAGACTGGGCATCCTGGTCCAGCTATGACCTCCACGTTAGCAGGCAAAAGACTGCGCAATCCAAAATGAGTGATAGTCCACTCATGAGTACCACAAACATGACAAATCTTAACTTGACCTGTTTTCGAAGCAAGCTTGCGGATTTTCTGAACAACACGTTCTGCTAAAGCTGCGTCCCTAAACCTTAAGCTCTCAACCATCAGCTTATGCCTCAGCAGCTTCTAGAACTTCATTCCACAAACGCAAAGTTTCCTGAGCCTCTTCTTCACTCAAGACCTGAATCGCATAACCAGCATGAACCAAAACATAATCTCCAACCTTAGCGTTCACAAGCATCACATTCACCTCTCTCAAAACACCCTCACCAAAATCCACACGAGCACTATCACCCTCAATCTCTACAACCTTCGCCGGAATCGCCAAGCACATAGGCATCACGCCTATGTGAAACAGGACAGAGATAAATCCATTACGCTGAAAAGCCAGCCACAATTGCCTGCCCAAAAGACAAACCACCATCACCAGGCGGAATAGCTTCATGAACCAAAAACCTCAAACCAGAACCTTCAACAACTAACCTGATAACCGAAGCAAAAATCTTGTTGCACGCAACTCCCCCTGAAAACCCCACAGCTTCAACATCGTGTTCTAACGCCTTTTCAACTGCCAACGAGGCCAGCCCCCCAGCTAAGTACACATGAGCGGAGTAGGCCAAATCAGCCTTAGAATATTTTTCTCGGTTCTCAAACACTTTCAGAAGCAGTTGCGTAGTATCCAAAACGTTGCCATTTATCATTGGTTCAAGCTTCAAAACATCCTTGCCCTTAATCCCCGTGGACTCCAGCTTCATGGCTGGCTCACCCTCATAAGTACGCTTATAGCAAATTCCCAAAACAGCAGCAACAGCGTCCAAAATCCTACCGCAACTAGTCGTTTTGATTATTTTGTTTTCCTTCTCCAGCTGATGAAGAATTATCTGAACTTCTTTTTCACCATGCGGAAAATGCTGTTGATTCTGTAAAAGCCACCCTTGCACATCCACGTTTCCATTCAATATTCCAGCCGCAACTCTCAACGGGTAACGTGTCGCCAAATCCCCGCCGACCAGTGGTTGCTTCTGAAGATGAGCTACACGATGGAAGTCAGGAAAATCTCGAGTGCATAATAAGATCTCACCACCCCACGCTTCGCCTCCTAAGCCATATCCATATCCATCACAACAAACACCAACAATCTCTTTTACGTTATACTCCAGCATTAAAGCAGCGATATGGGCATAATGATGCTGAACCCGAACCAATTGCCAACCATTTCGGTCTGCAAGATCCTGAGCAAGCTTTGTGGTTGTGAATTTCGGATGAAGGTCACAAGCAACCACTTCAACCTTGCTGTTCGTTAGACCAACTAAGTGTTTAGTCGCGTTCTTCAAGAAATCTCGTGTTTCAATATTTTCTACATCGCCTATATGTTGAGAAATGAAAGCTTTGTTTCCCAACAAAACGCATCCAGTGTTGTTCAGTTCTCCACCCAAACCCACCGCGCAACGTCTAGCTTTCTCTCTCAATATTATTGGCGCTGGTGCATACCCCCTTGAACGTCTCAAGAAGACTTGGCGATTGCCATGCAGACGAATAACTGAATCATCACATCTATGAGCAATTTGTCTGTCATGAAACAAGAAGTAATCCACAGTGTCGCCTAATCTCATTAAGGCTTCATCATCATCCTTTATTATCGGCTGATTCGGCGGATTTGCACTCGTCATCACAAACGCTGGCTCATCCACTTTATCAAAGAGCATGTAATGCAAACCAGTGTAAGGAAGCATAACACCTATATTATGTAGGCCGGGAGCAATCAAATCTGAAAGATAATAATCCGCACTTGTGTTCAAAAGCACTATTGGGCGAGTATAAGATGTTAGAAGCTCACCTTCTGTCACACTCACTTCTGCAAAAGATTTTATGGTTTCCAAACTCTTAGCCATAATCGCGAGGGGCTTCTGCCTTCTATGCTTGACTTTTCTAAGCCTGAGTAAAGGCTCATTCTTGGTTGTGGCAGTGGCGACGTGGAAGCCTCCGTATCCTTTAATGGCGACAATGAAGCCTTCTGAAAGCAGCTTCCCAGCCTCTCGTATGGGGTCTTTAATCGCCGTAAATTCGCCATGATTACTCGTCAAGTACGCCTTTGGACCACACTTTGGGCATGCAACTGTTTGGGCGTGGAAACGTCTGTTCAAAGGATCCGTGTATTCGCTTTTGCAGAAATCGCACATTGGAAAGTCTCGCATAGTTGTGTTTTCCCTGTCGTATGGAAGCCTTTCAATGATCGTATATCTTGGACCACAGTCTGT
>JGI24422J19971_10003122_pt1 | contig 10364 bp, 10 predicted proteins | sample DeeMarSWOR152_54_FD_19971 | JGI IMG/M metagenome (IMG submission 19971)
AAACTCGTCGAAATTCCAAACGCAAACCTCTACAAACCAGCCCAACAACCAGAATCAAGAGTCAATTACATGATCACAGGCGAAGTTGCCACAATCTTCACTTATGAAGGAGATATCAAGAAGATACACCATGTTATTCTAACTCCAAATCTTGAGACCGCGTCCCAAATAAGCGACAGGCTTAGACATTTGGGCAACTTAACCAGCGACGGCAGACCAATACTAGACATAGGTGCACCACAACTCGTTGAAGAAATAATGCAAGTCAGCAAGGAAAACGTCGTAATTCCCGCCCACGTTTGGACGCCATGGTTCAGTTTGTTCGGTGCGTTTAGCGGCTTCGACCGCATAGAAGACTGCTACCAAGACGCGACAAAGCATATCTTCGCACTCGAAACAGGCTTATCGTCTGATCCACCGATGAACTGGCGCCTAAGCCGTCTGGACAACTTCACTCTACTTTCAAACAGCGACAGCCACAGCCACTGGCCTTGGAGGATAGGCAGAGAAGCCAACGTTTTCGATATTCCAAGGCTAACTTACAGGGAAGTTGTCGATGCCATACGCGCGAAGGACCCAGCCCGCTTTAGACTTACAATTGAAACTGATCCAGCGTATGGAAAGTACCATTGGACCGGCCACAGAAACTGCAAGGTTTCGCTGCCGCCTCAAGAAGCCATGAAATTCGGAAACCGATGCCCTGTGTGCCGCAGAAACCTTACAAAAGGTGTTGAACAACGGATAGAAGAGTTAGCAGACAGACCAGCCGGATTCAAGCCTGCAAACGCCATAGGCTACATGCACCTTTTACCCCTATCAGAAATAATCACCACTGTCCTCGGCGTGAGTTACCCCAGCGTCCAGAAAGTGTGGGAAATCTACAATGCGTTGATTGCTACGTTTGGCGATGAGTACGCCGTTCTAGTTGACGCTGCAATCGAAGAATTGTCAAAGATCGTGGAGCCTCGAATCGCTGAAACCATAGTAAAAGTAAGAAAAGAACAAGTTAGGGTCATACCCGGCTATGACGGCGTGTACGGTCAATTAGATCTCTCTGAAGGGCAGGAAAGACCACCGAAAACTACGGAGCCAATCAAACAGCGAACTATTTCAGATTTCCTGTGAAGTCTTGGCATGATGACAACTTTTAAACGTTAACTGATGCCATTACTAGTCTTTCCAGAATTGGTGAGATCTTGACTATCTCAAAATAGCCAGCTTAGTGCCCGTTTCGAAATGGGAAATGCTCTCAGACAAACTAATTGATGTCATTCTAGCTTCAAAGAATGACGACAAGCTTCCAAGTCAACTGGCAAAGACCATACTGCACCATTGGCAAAACGATAATCTCAAAAGCGAATCAGGCCTAGCCACTCTCTTGGAATCTGCTGTTCTGGTTGAACTTGAAAAGACCTTCAGTGCCCTTAACGAACTGCAAATGTCCGATGTAGCTGAGCAAATTAAACAAAAGCTAGCGTCTTGAAGGAGGATCTTGAGAAATGGTCAAGTTTGGAATCGAATTTGTCCCGCGTGAAACCTACTGGAAAATCATATACTACGTCATACAAGCAGAACGCGGCGGGTTCACAAACCTGTGGATAACCGACCACTTCAACAATCGCAATGTCTATGCCACTTTGACAGCTGCAGCCATCTACACCAGAAGTATAGCATTTGGTCCAGGTGTAACCAACCCGTACATGGTAAATCCGGTTTTCACTGCACAGGCTATCGCAACATTGGACGAACTAGCCCCGAGGCGGGTTGTGTTAGGCATAGGGGCAGGAGACAAAACAACTCTGGATAGCGTAGGCGTCGAAATGCAGAAGCCACTAGCTGCAATTCAAGAATCAATCGACATAATACGGAAAATGATCAGCGGAGAAACAGTTGCCTATGACGGCGAAGTCTTCAAAACCGCAGGCGCCAAATTTCTCTTCAAGACCAGAGGTTCGATTCCAGTTTACGTAGGCGCACAAGGTCCGAAAATGTTGGCGCTAGCTGGAAAGATCGGCGACGGCGTGCTCATAAATGCTTGCCACCCAAAGGATGTGAAATACGCAGTCAGCTGTGTGAAAGAAGGAGTCGCCGCGGCAGGAAAAAAGTTCGATCAAATCGACGTGGCAGCGTACACATCATTCAGTGTTCATGAAGACATCAAGAAAGCCAACAAAGCTGCGGTGCCTGTTGTGTCATTCATAGTAGCGGGCAGTCCACCTCAACTACTCGAGCGCCACGGAATAGACGTGAAGAAAGCAGAGGAGATCAAAGAAGCATTGAAAGCCAACGATTGGGGACGAGCCTTTAGTGGAGTAACTCCAGAAATGATAAGCGCATTCTCTGTTTGCGGGACTCCCAACACCTGCACAGAACGCGTTGCAGAGCTATTGAAGTCCGGTATTTCTCAGTTTGTTGTGGGTTCACCAATAGGCGCCAACGTAAGAGAAGCCATAAACCTCATCAGTGGAAAAATAATTCCTCACTTTGAGAAATGAAAGCAAGAACATCATTTAAAGCAATACTGAATTTCTTGGAACTGCTCCGCAAACCTTGAAACCTCAGACTTGACTTTCTGAGGTCTCTCACTATCCTTAATCACTCTTTTGATGAATTCTGCAACTCTTTGCATTTCTCTATGCTTCATGCCTCGTCGGGTTAACTCGCAAACCCCCAATCTTACGCCACAATCAGCGATGATATTTGCCTGCTCCAACTTCTTCGCCACTGCTCTGTCTCTCTCGTAACCGTCATAATCGAGCAACACCTGATGAGATTGGGTAAAGCCAAGCTTCGCGCATGCCACGGGTAAGCCAGAGTCTGCTAACGCTTCAGCTAATGCTTGGGCATTTTTGACAACTTGTCTAGCATATGTTTCGCCAAATTCCTTCATCTCAGCCAACGCCACAGCCAGAGCTGCAATTCGGTTCCAGTGAGCGTTGTCAACAAGCGCAGGATATATTTTCTTCTCGATGACTTCGCCGTGTTCTTTATCAGCCAGAATAATGCCGCCCTGAGGTCCGAAGAGGCTCTTGTGCGTCGAACCGAAAAGAAGTGAGGCTCCATCTCGAAGAGGATTTTGGAATTGCGTTCCTGCGATCAATCCTAAAACATGAGAACCATCATAACAAACATGAGCACCAACCTCGTGTGCTACTTCCGCCAACTCTCCTACAGGGTGAGGGAAAAGAAAGAAGCTGGCTCCAAAGACTAGTATTCGAGGCTTCTTCTTTCTGATCAATTCCTCCGCTTTTCTTACATCAATGTTCATGTTTTCTTTCATAAAGGGTAATCCGACGTTTTTTAATCGCAGGAAACTTGGGATGCCTTCATCCCAGATTCCTGGATATCCGCCGTCTTTTGGAGCGACGCAGGTAATCGTGTCGTTTGGCTTTGTAAATGAGGCAAGCACAATCAAGTCAGCGATGTGACCTGAAAGTGGACGGAGGCTTGAGTATTCTGCACCAAAAACCTGCTTCGCTAGCTCTTCGCCTTGATGCTCCATTTCGTCAATAAAACGCGTGCCCATATAGAACTTATCAGACGAAGTGTACCTCTGCCCAACTTCAGAAGACAAGAGAGTACGAACTGTGGGGCTCATGATGTTCTCCGAAGGAATGAGGTTGATGCATTCGCTGCCGCGCCACTTCTCATGTTTTTCGAGCAATGAAACTATTTCATCTATCATGTTGGACACCTTGCTCAAGCATGNAATTACAGATCTACTGATTTTGAATGCGTGAAAGTTTATTTACCTATTGACTTACNTAAGAACATCGGAGATTTAAGAGATTGCTGAGTCAGGAAGAGCTTGAGCGAGTTCCTCTGCGTTATCGTTGGCTGCTGAAATTGTTTCTGAAGTTCCCTAGTCCGGGCTTTCCTGATTTCCTGTTAAGAAGATTGCCATCGATTCAGGGGATTTTCTGGGCTATTGTTGCGCCCATTTTTGTGATCATTTACTTTTTCTTTGGTATTTGGTTGATTAGTTATCTCTCGTTGTATGTGTTGTTCCCTTTTAACGTCTTTCTCGGCCTGTTCCTACCGGGCGTGATTTTTGTCATTTTCCTTCGCATTCAGATTGAGCGAACTATCGCTTGGTGGAAGAACCTGCGTAGTCCCACAAAGGACTGGGATATTTCGAAAGTTGTAGATGAATACACTCGGCTTACTAATGAGAAGAAGCGGCGACAGAATTAGAGTTCACTGATGAAGCTGCGTTGCCTCACAAAAATATTAATACCTATTAAAGAACAGACTACATGATTAGGATGCTTCAGAAGGTATTTCAGACTACTGTTTTCCTCTTGCTGATAGTTCTATTAGCTTCTTCTGTTCTAAGCTTCGAAATCCAAGCCGTTTTCGGGGAAATTCAGAAACCAATAGTTAAGGTCATCGTAGACTCCGCAGTCTACGGTGCATTAGAATATTCTTTGGAGCGTTATGGGTTAGATGTTGAAAACTCGGGTTTTTCTGTGAACATAACTCAAACTAATCAACTCCCGGATTCGACCTCTATGGGAATACGAGCTTGTTTGCAGCAAGCTTACGGTCAAGGTCTTGTTGGAGCGCTCCTAGTTGGTGATGTTTCTGAAGCATGGTTTGAAGTTGAAGACCACAAATTTCCAACGGACTTGTACTATATGGACCTTGACGGTGTTTGGTTTGACTTGGACAACAATGGGATCTATGATGCCCGAGGAGGCGATCTAACACCTGAGATATGGGTGGGGCGACTCAAAGCCTCAACAGCAGGTGAAGACCAAGCGGCACTCCTAAACAACTATTTCAACAAAAATCATGCCTATAGAAATGGTTTGTTCAATATTCCTTGGTGGCGGAGTTTGCTATACATCGATGATCCAGGCACATTCAATGCGAAAGAGGCTGAGGCTTCTCTTAGTTACGTGAGCCCAGATAGAACTGTTGTGGCAGACCCATCGATAACCAACACCACGGACTACAAAAACAGGCTTAGCGATTCCCAAGGGTATCAATGGCTCTATCTCATGTCTCACGGAGGAGTAGGCGGGCATAATCTCTATGTTCCTATAAAGGGTATACCTGAACTCGAGGGCACAATCTATTCCTCAGACTACAGCGAAATTAACCCTCGGATACTCTTCTATCAATTCTTCACTTGCTCTGCATCAAGATATACGGATCAGGACTACTTGGCTGGAGCGGTTGTTTTCAAGACCCAATGGGGTTTGGGCGCAATTGGCTCAAGCGATGATATATTCACTGTTTCCTTCGACGACTTCTACAGATCTTTATCAGAGGGCAAAACCTTGGGAGCTTCTTTTAAAGAATGGCTTGGCAATGCCATTAAGACGCATTCTATGGACTACGTGTCTGAGAAACGTTACAGAATCCTATTCAACGCAATAAATCTAGTCGGCGACGCAACACTTTGTCCCGTCATTGAAAACCATGATGTTGCCATCACCAATCTTGAGGCCTACAGTGAAAACTCTACTGGAGTAGAATCGTTTTTCATCACCGTGACTGTAGAAAACCATGGAGAGTTCGCCGAATATGTCAAGGTCGAGATATTGTATGACTTTAAGAGTATGTGCATTTTCAATATGGTCCTAGGGATTGGCGAACGATCAAGTGTGACGTTCTCTCCTTTGGATTCGTTTCAGTTCATCTGGGGAAAACACAGCATACACCATATTGAGGCAAAAGCAAGTACTACCTCTGGCGAATTCCACAAAAGCGACAATTCACAGGTGGTTTTTTTTGAGGGAAGAATCATAGAAGACCCCTGGATGCCTCAATTATCACCAGTAATTTATGCTGTTGCTGCGAATGCAGTGTTTGCCTTAGTTGGGTGGGGCGTCATAAAACTACTCATGTCTGACAGACCGTGGGTACTCGTGTATTTGATGAAACTGTTTCGATTTCTGGCCAGGAAGTCTGATGATTAGAGCTTCTGCAAGGTGCGATCTTAAGACTTAATGGTGTCTAGCAGGTTCAGTCTTCTCATTCTGTGGAGGCTTGAGCTCCTTGCTTTTCTCTTGCTCCCAATTGGGCGTTTGCGGGGCTTCATGCTCCAAATCGAGATGACGCCGCCTATTGGAATGGCAACTAGGGCAATGCTGAATTCGGCTTTGTAAGGATATGTCGTTTCAATATTTTCAATTGCTTTCAAGAGAGTTAATGCTTCTGCTCTTGGAGGGCCTCCTGGAAGAATTACTCCAATGATTCTTGCGANATACTGCCCGTCATACATGACTTTTCCAACGACTGCTCGTTCTGCATTGAGCGTTTCGTTANTATATTCTCCACTAAATCCTCCTGGTGCNTTGAGTATGGCTCGGTAAAAGAAATAGTTTACATATGTNATTTCATAATAGCTTTGGTCTCCTTNGGGCGAAGTAACGTTTACATATACAAAGATGTGCGGATATGGTACGTCGTCAACTTCCGGTTCTTGCATCCATTCACGACTTGGAGCAATCTCCAACTTCACTATGTCCCCTGCTGTAAAATCATATGTGATTTCCAGTGTAGAGGCTTCAGTCTTCACAAATTCCCATGTTTTGTCTTTCTTTTGTTCAGGCATATTTGAATGAATGGCTAGAGCCACACCCGCAATTACAAAACAGAGTCCAATTATCAACATCAATCGCTTCATTTTGATCGCCCTGCTCCCTGAGTAATTCTTTCAAGTTGATTGTTGATATGGCTGCTAATAAACTCTGTTTCTAGGATGAAACTGGCATCTGTCTTTCAGGAGTCTCTAANATTGTAAAAGTCTCCAGCAGTTGTCTACTTCACTAAAGACTTCCAACCCTACATAGATACATGCTTTTCCCAAACAGGGTTGCCAATCAGATGGCATGCAGCAAGGTGGCCGTCACCGTGGTCAACAAGAGGTGGCTCCTTTTGCTTGCAGAGAGGAAACTGTGCAATTGGACACCTTGTGTGGAATCGACAGCCTGGAGGTGGGGAAATTGGGCTGGGGATTTCTCCTTTAATTACGATGTCGCTACGCTTCAATGTCGGGTCTGGAATAGGAACTGCAGAAATTAGCGCGCGAGTATACGGGTGGAGTGGCTCGTAAACAATTTTTTCTGTCGATCCTTGTTCCATCACCTTGCCCAGATACATGATTCCCATCTTATCACACATGTGTCGGGCTAGGGCCAAGTCATGAGTAATATACAAGAATGATGCATGGTACTTCTCCACGAGAGACAACATGAGGTTTAAGATGTCTGCTCTAATTGAAACATCCAACATTGATACAGGTTCATCGGCTACTACGAATTCTGGGCTTAAAACAAATGCGCGGCCCGTTGCGACCCTCTGCCTTTGTCCTCCGCTTAGTTCATGGGGATATCTTTGAAGGAATTCCTCTGGCGGTACGAGTTGAATATCTTCAAGTATTTTGTTGACTTTTTCTCGTATTTCCGTTTCGCTACCTATTCCTTGCACTCGAAGTGGCTCCGACAGGATGTCTGTGATTGTCATTCTCGGGTTTAGAGACTCGTAAGGGTCTTGGAAAACTATCTGCATCTTGCCGCGTAAAGGCTTCATCTTCGTCTCCGTGAGATTTGTGATGTCTTGACCTTTGAAGGTGATTTTTCCGCCTGTAGGCTCGATCAATTTGAGAATCAGTCTTCCAGTTGTTGTTTTCCCGCTGCCACTCTCTCCTGCGAGACCAAAAACTTCTCCTCGGTTCACCTCAAAGGATATTCCATCAACAGCTCTTACAAAGAGTTCTTTCCTTGAGAAAACAGATGAAAGGAACCCCATTCTAACAGGAAACCATTTGACCAGATTCTGGGCCGTAACTACAGCATCTTTTGACATACATATTCCTCCCATGTTTCTATCCAACAAGATGACATGCGACAAAATGTCCCTTTGACGCCTCTATCACGGCTGGCTCGTCTTTCTCGCAGATATCCATTGCATAAGAACATCTTGTGCGAAATCTACAACCTGATGGAGGGTTGAGAAGATCGGGTGGAGACCCAGGGATAGATTCCATTCTTGTCCTTTCAGCCTTGATGCTCGGGAATGACCTCGACAATCCCTGAGTGTAGGGATGCAACGGCTCTTTGAAGATGCCAACAACATCTCCGTACTCGGCTACTTTCCCAGCGTACATGATTACAGTTTTCTCGCAAGTTTCAGCGATTATGGATAGGTCATGAGTGATCAATATCATAGAGAGGTTGAGCTTTGACTTTAATTCCCTTAGCAGCTTTAGCACTTGAGCTTGGACGATCACGTCAAGCGCAGTTCCGGGTTCATCGGCGATGACAAGTTCAGGGTTGCATGCCAAGGACATGGCTATTAACGCCCGTTGCCTCATTCCTCCACTGAACTCATGCGGATAATTACCAGCCCTTGTAGGGTCGATACCCACCATCTCCAGCAGTTTCGTCACTCTTTCTTCTGCTTTCCCTTTGCTAGTGTTGGATTCGTGAGTCAAGATGGCCTCCACAATTTGATCTCCGACTTTGTAAACAGGGTTAAGTGCATTCATTGCTCCTTGAAACACTATTGCAATAGCATTCCATCGAATCTTCCTCATCTCGTTAGGCGTGAGGTCAACAAGATCCAAGTCTCTGAAGAGGATGTGTCCTCCCTCTATCTTGCCTCCAGAGGGGAGCAGCCTTAATATTGATAGGGCCACAGTGGTTTTTCCGCATCCTGATTCCCCTGCTAGTCCAAGTGCTTCCCCCTTCTCTACTTGGAAGCTGACACCGTCGACAGCTTTCACTGAACCTCTCATTATTCTGTAATATGTTACAAGGTCCTTAACTTCAAGCGTTGGCATCTCTCTCTATGCCTTCACGGGTTCTTCTTTTGAGAACGCGACATATAATTGAATAGGTAGATAAAGGTTTTTCGAAACGGGATTCTGGCTAAAAAATATCTCAGACTCCTTTTAAACATGTGGAGGCAGCATGAAGCATACTGTTGGCCGTCTGGATGAAGAGTTTGCTTGACTTTGTTATGTTTGCGCATGGACTTGGACCTTCTTCTTTGTGGAAGTGTGAATACATGTCGTTCTAAAGTTCTGATGTGATTGGTGAGGACATTGGTATACCCATCGTTCCCATGAAGGTTATAAGGACAGCATGAACTTGGAGGATCCAGCTAACCTCTTTTCCTTGATAAAGGTTGTACAGCTCGAGAAAACGTGAGGTTGATGGTCGTGTTGCATAAAGGCTGGAGTTGTGTTCAAAAGTCTGGGTCCAATGAGGTGTAACGGTGATCGGTTCTCCGATGTAGGAAATGGTGTCGTATGATAAATCAAGATTTTCGTTATCGGCTTCGAAACGAAGAAGATAGGACCATTCTCTTAGACTCAAGCCGACGTAATTGGTCGGGTTCGACATTTCAAAGGTTATGTTCACTTTGACATTGTCTTCTATAACAACAACGTCAACATTTTGCAGTCTCATTTCGAATTTTTCGATAGCTCTATAAAATTCTATGTAGTTCGATGTGGATGTCGCAAGGAAAGCTACGGCCACTAGGCTAAGCGTCAAGAAAATTGCTGCGATCACGTTTCTCTTGGTTATCATGTTTTGTCTGTTCCTGGAGGAAGCGTTTGCTGGTGAATTCCCATTCTTTCCCCAATAATACCTCCAAATATTGAACCTACTAAACAAGGAACTAGGACTACCACTAGTACAATTCTTACAACGATGCCTATTGCTCCTTCCCATAGGGCTTGCCTAAGACCTGCATGTGTTATCGCAATCAGAGAAGCAGGCAAAGTCAGACTTACGTATAAAATCAGCGTTGTAAGTGCAAGTGATCCGATGTAGCTATATACAATGGTTTCTGGATTGGCCAATAAAATTCCTGCTAGGACGCTAATGGCAAAGACAAGTACTACCTCTCTGATCGTCATGGGCTCCAGGAATTTCTGGTATATCGCGTTTAGAAGTATGAACGACGTAATCGCACTCCAACCAAGCATTACGAAGATGCTTTCAACCTTAGTATTCAAAGCAGTCACACTCACAGGTCTAGTACATATTCTCGCAGGTGAATCTAGCGTCTCTGTCTGAGTTTTGGGTTGAGTATTTCGTCAAGTGCATACCCGAGAAGAACAAATGAAAGAGATATTAATGCTATTGATATGCCCGGTGGCACTATCCACCAGGGTTTGTCGATTCCGTTTTGGAATTGAGCTTCATTGAGCATTCTCCCCCAGGAGACTACACTGGGGTCGAAGAGACCCAGCCAACTTAAGGCAGCTTCAGCTAGAATTGCGCCTGGAACTGAAAGCGCNAGAGTGACGTAGACCAAGGACATCACATTTGGAAGAACATGCCTTATAATTATGTGGAACTTGCCTGCTCCCACAGCTTTGGCTGCTTCGACAAATGGTC
>JGI24422J19971_10003123_pt1 | contig 10361 bp, 8 predicted proteins | sample DeeMarSWOR152_54_FD_19971 | JGI IMG/M metagenome (IMG submission 19971)
GGATGGTGAAATTCTGTAATACCGGGACCGAGGCAACATACCATGCTATAAGAGTAGCTCGGGCGTTTACAGGAAAAACTAAGATCATCAAGTTTGAAGGAGCTTATCATGGGTGGCATGACTACGTAAACATCAGTGTGGGACCATCCCCCACAGAGGCTGGTCCCAAGGAATTGCCCACTCCAGTTCCAGATTCCAAGGGAATACCTAGAAATGTGGTGGAAAGCACCATAGTTTTGCCATTCAATAATCTTCGTGTTGTTGAAAGGACTGCGAGAAAACATGGGAATGAGATAGCTGCCGTGATTACGGAGCCAATAATGCACGGTAACGCGTGTTGTGTATTGCCGAAGAATGGATATTTGCAGGCGGTTCGCGAAATTTGTGATCGTTACAACATCTTGTACATTTTTGATGAAGTTGTGACTGGTTTCAGGCACGGGTTGGGTGGAGCTCAGAAGATATTCGGAGTAACCCCGGACATAACTACATTTGCCAAGGCTATGGCAAACGGGTTTCCCGTTGCTTCTGTCTGTGGGAAGAAAGAGATCATGGCAATGTTTTCACCATCGGGAAAAGTTGACTTTGGCGGAACGTATAATGGAAACCCCATAAGTATGGCTGCTGCGCTAGCTACCATACAGGAACTGGAGACTCAGGAGGTTTATGATCATCTATTTAGATTGGGNTCTCTCGTAAGGAANAGACTAAGAGAAGTAATCAGGAAACTAAACATAGAAGCTCAAGTCGTAGGTTTCGGATCGATTTTTCAGATAGCATTCACCAACAANAAGATTGAGAATTACAGAAGTGTGTCTGCCTTGAATAATGAAAAGTATGAGGCCTTCCAACGTGAGTTAATGAAGAGACACATATTCATTATCCCTAAAGCAAAAAAGCGCTGCCATATTTCTGCCGCACACACAATCGATGAAATAGACATGACACTCGAAGCTATGGAAGNCTCTTTAANGACACTTTCATAAGTGGCGTCTCGTACACGCTTGGTCCTAAATAAAACNAGCCGTTTGCGTGCGCACGAGTTTGGAGTGGGCTTCTGGGGAAGTAACACTAAGTGAAGGGCATGTATCCCATCACTTGGTTAGNTTGACATATCGTAGGAGGTCTTGGGCTACATCTAATAGGCCCAACTTCTCCAGCGTGGTTTGCTTTGGTATTCCTCTTGTGTCCCATCCCCTTTTACTGTAGTACAGCTGGAGCATTGAGTAGTATTTCTCTCTGTCCAAAGCCTTACCCTTGAAAGGCCCCCTTGTCAGAGGCTCCTTGAACCATCTTGGGGGCAGATTATCCATCGCCGGACTCCAGCGTTTCTGATATTCCCTTATCCAAAAGGCTCTGGCTAAATTCAAGACTCTGTCCGCGATAACGCCCAGATCATGCATAGTCAGGTTCTCGCCAGATGCAGCTCTAAGAAACTTTGGGTACCAGTCCAACTCGAATCCCAGTTCTATCCAAGGAAGTCGACAAGTTGTAAAGCACTCAAATATCCCTCCTCGTATCCTCTGAAGCTCGATGATCTTGTCAACCTTGGCCTCAGCATAGCTCTCTCGTCCGAACGACACCTCCCAAGAGATTATCCAAGCATCCTTGTGATGTGCTCCGATTGAGCAAGTGCCGTAAGAAAGAGCCATTCCAGGCGCCACATGGCAGTCATAACCTGTGATCTCCAAACCTTTCACATGCATTGCCCACTCTGAGGCATCACCGCCCAATTTCTCAGATGCAAACCTTGTTCCTTCGGCAAGAGTGCGCCCGATTCCTCGTGTGCAGACGATGTCTTCCGCGAGGGCTTTAGCTTTGTCAAAGTCGCCCCATTCAATCTCATAGTCTAGGAGCTTTCTTTCGCTGGCTTCCATGGCAAAGCCAATAGCATTTCCCAAGGATATTGTGTCTATTCCCCAGTCATCAGCCAACCTGTTTAGAGAGGCGACTTCCTTGAGGTTTCCTAGACCAATGTTGGAACCTAACATTGCGACATTTTCGTAGTCTAGTTCTGAGGGGGCATTGGTAGAGTCTTTGATTACGTTGCCACATGTCATGTTGCAGTTCGGGCATCCTCTATTAGAAACCTTCATTTTTTCCATCATGAATCCACTAATAGATTCTGCTTCGTCGAATACACCCTCTCGGAAGTTGTTGGTTGGAAGGACGCTGTTTTCTTGACTCCACTCTGTTGTTGCCATTGTTCCTTGGCGTTTCCAGAAATCGTAGTTGGGCTTCTTAAGAATCTCCCGAAGAGCATCAGTTCCTAACCGCTTTAGCTCATTAGGATCTGCTGCAGGGATTTCTTTGGTTCCTTTGATAGCGACAGCCTTCAAGTTCTTGGAGCCCATGACGGCGCCCATTCCGGCTCTCCCACCTGCTCGACCTTGTTGGGACACTATGTTGGCGAACTTGACCATGTTTTCTCCTGCTGGACCTATGGAGAGTACTCCTGTGGTTTTGCCATGTGTCCCCTCAACTTCTTTTTCGGTCTTGAAAGAACCGAGTCCCCATAGATCTCCGGCGTCAAATATCTCTGTCTTGCCGTCGTTGATCCAAATATAGACAGGTTTCTTGGCTTTTCCTTCAAGGATTATGCCATCATATCCAGCTCTTCTCAACTGCACCGTCAGCGCCGTACCTACGTTTCCGTCTCCATAGCCACCTGTCAAAGGGCTCTTAGCCGCTACGACGAGCTTGCCACTGCTTGGCAGAAGGAACCCTGAAAGCGGCCCAGCTACTAAGAGGAGCTTGTTTTCAGGGGAGAGAGCATCAACACCAAACCTCAACTCATCCCAAAGAAGTTTGACCGCAAAACCTCTTCCACCCAAGAAGTTACGAGCTAGTTCTGCATCGTACTTCTGAACACCCGCCTTTTGCTTCCTCAGATCCACTCTCAAAAGCCGTCCATTCCACCCCTTCATCTGTTTCACGCATCTCTAAGAGAGAGGCTATTGAACATCAAAGATTTATAACGTTTCGGCGCACCCAGTAATTGTACTTCTGAAAATAGAACATCGAATTCGCGCGCACAAACAGAACCACTTGCAGTTCTTTTGCAGCACGCACCGTGCTTGTGTGTACGCGCGTTGCCATATCGATCAGAACTTTGACTTCAATAAGTTTATAAAATTATGAGGAAACAAAAGGAAGCTTGGGGTTGACTGATGAAAGAAGAGCTACTGAAGAGCCTAATGGATGCCGTTACAGGTTATGATGTGGACGCTGCTGTCAAACTGGCCGAGGAAGCCCTCAGGGCCGGCGTAGACCCGGTTGACGCCATCCAAGATGGGCTAGCGAAAGGAGTAAGAATCGTGGGAGATCGATTCGCCGCCGGAGAGGCTTTCCTAACCGAGCTCATGATAGCAGCAGAAGCTATGAAGCAAGCCATGGCAGTCTTAGAACCAGCGATACCCAAAAGAGCAAAAGCTGCGAAAAGAGCCCTTGGCAAGATTTTGATTGGCACTGTTGAAGGAGATATTCACGATATAGGCAAGAGCATTGTAGGCACAATGCTCACCGTGGCGGGCTTCGAAGTTGTTGACTTAGGTGTTGACGTTTCTGTAGAGAAGTTCATCAACAAAACAAAAGAAGTCGAGCCAGACATAATCGGGATGTCGGCCCTGATGACTACCACCATGGTCAAAATGAAGGATGTCATAAAAATCCTTGATGCGGACGGCCTCAGGAAAAAAGTCAAGGTAATGGTAGGTGGGGCACCAACGTCGAAAGAATGGGCTAGAGAAATAGACGCAGATGGCCATGGCGGAGACGCGATGGAGGCCGTAGAAGTCGCGAAGAAATTGATCGAGCCTTCCTAAATGTAACAATCAATCTAAAATGACTAGAACCAAAGGGGGTTTTTTCTTGTGGGGTTTTCCAAGGGAGACTCAGAGGATAACTTTTTCAGTTCTATCCAAGGACGATTTGGAGGCGATCCATTGGGCCACGCTAGATGTTCTGGAAACAACAGGTGTCAGAATCTACAGCGAAAAATGCCTCAAGACATTAGAGGAAGCAGGTTGCACCATCAACCATGAGCAACACTCAGTATTGATTCCGTCCCACCTTGTTGAGGAGGCGCTGAGAAAGTGCAACAGAACCATACGACTCTGTGCTCGGGATCCAAAATACGACGCGAACTTGGATGATAGACATGTTTACATCACAAGTGATGGAAACGGGACCGAAACATTTGACCTTGACACCGGACAGCGACGGCCATCAAAAAAGGATGATATTGTCAAATCTGCAATAATTTCGGATGCACTTGACGCAGTTCATATTTATTGGCCCATGGTGAGCTCCCAAGATGTCCCTTCACATATCCGACACCTACATGACCTTGAAGCCTCTCTTGCAAACACAGAAAAGCATGTTACCTTTGAAACTACTATGCATCCCAAGGAGGCCCAATACCAGATAGAAATGGCAGCGACGCTAGTTGGAGGCAGAAAAGAACTCAGGAGAAGACCTTTGATCTCCTCTCTTCATTGCACAAGTGCCCCTCTTCAAATGCACGGTGGTTGTCTTGAAGCGGCTCTCGAATTCGCCAAAGCTGGCGTCCCAATAATGTTCATGGGAATGCCTCAACTAGGAGCTACAGGGCCAGTAACACTTGCAGGATCAATGGTGGTCAGCAACGCTGAAGTCTTAAGTTGCATCGTAGTAACTCAACTCACTTACCCAGGTTCCTCAGTTGTCTACAGTGGCAGCGGCGCTGCATTCGACATGAAAGCCTTGATGCGAGCTGGAGGAGGCCCCGAGCATGCGTTAACCTGCGCAGCCTTTGGCCAGTTGTCAAGATACTATGGTATTCCCTCTATCGTAGGAGGGTTCGTTTCGACCGCAAAAAGACCCGGAGCACAAGCAAGCTATGAGAAGTTGACGAGCGGATTTCCCGCAGTATTCTCAGGATGTGACATGATTGCTGGAATTGGACTGGTAAACGACTGCACGACTCTTGCTTTTGAGGAACTCGTCATTGATGCAGAGATTGCCAGAATAGTTTTTCGACTTGCTCAAGGCATAGAGGTAAATGACAATACGCTAGCTCTTAATGTAATTCGTAAGGTGGGCCCAGGCGGGAACTTCCTAGCCGAGAGGCACACATTAGACTACTTAAAGAAGGAACACTTCATTCCCGAATTGTCCGACAGGCGATCATACGAATCATGGCTTAAAGATGGCGCGAAAGACATAGTCAAGAGAGCAAGAGAAAAAGCCGTAGCGATACTTCACAAACATCAGCCCAAGCCACTCGAAAAAGAGGTTCAGAGAGAGCTCCAAGACATAATTTCACGTGCGAACAGCGATCTAGCTGAGCACTAAAAGGTTATTAGAACATCATGTGAAAAGTTGAAGAGAGATGAAGGCTAATGTCTAAGTTCCATTTCTCCAACACCCAAAGACTTCAACTGCTATCCAGAGACGAGATCGCGTCCATCCACCTCGCCTCTATGAAGCTCTTAGAGGAGGTCGGCGTCAAAATCTACAATGACACGGCATTGAAGCTACTCGCTGATGCCGGGGTTGAGGTCGACTTCAGCAGCAAGCTCGCCCGCATTCCCCAGCATCTCATAAAGGAATCTCTAGTCAAGGCGCCATCGACTATCAGACTCTACAGCCGAGATGGAAAACACGACCGAATTCTCGAGGGAAACAGGGTCACTTACAATCCAGGATCGGCTGCTTTGTTTATTCTCGACTCTGACACAAATGAGCCGAGGCGCCCATTGTCACAAGATTTGGTTAACCTTGTTAAATTGACCGATGATTTAGAGTACATACAGGCTCAAAGCACAGCGCTTGTAGTGTCGGACGTCCCCGAGACCATCGTTGATCGATACCGCTTGTTCATTGTCCTGAAGAATTCTCCTAAACCAATAATCACGGGCACATTTACCATTGATGGTCTCTACGACATGAAACGGATGCTTGAAGCCGTAGCTGGAGGAGAAAAAGAATTAGCCCGAAAACCCAGAGCGATCTTCGACACATGCCCATCAGCCCCGTTGAAGTGGAGCGAACTCCTCTCTCAAAACCTAATCGACTGTGCCAAGTTCCGCATACCAGCTGAAATCCTCCCCATGCCACAACTAGGGGCTACAGGCCCCGTAACACTCGCTGGATCACTTGTTCAACACAACGCCGAATTTCTTAGCGGTCTCGTAATGGCTCAAATGGCCAACCCAGGAGCCCCAAACATCTACGGCGGTTCACCAACGACCCTAGACCAGAGATACGCCACGGCTCGTCTCGGAGCCATAGAGACCATCATGTTGGGCTGCTCCTACGCCCAAATCGGCAAATATTACGGACTGCCGACCCATATGTACCTTGGACTGAGCGATACAAAAGTTGTTGACGCACAATGTGGCTTCGAATCCGGAATTGGAATAGTGCTCGGAGCACTCGCCGGCATAAACGTGATATCTGGCCCAGGCATGCTAAATTTCGAGAGTTGCCAAAGCTTGGAGAAACTTGTGATTGACAACACGATCTGTGGCATGGCCTATAGATTAGTGAAAGGTGTAAGGGTTGACAACGAAACCCTTGCAGTTGATTTGATAAGAAAAGTGGGCCCGGGCGGAACGTTCCTAGCCGAAAAACATACAATGGAATGGTTTAGAAAAGAGCAATTCATGCCCTCTGAACTGATTGATCGACAAGAGCTAAAAGCATGGAAGGAAGCCGGATCAAAAGATATCGTTCAAAGAGCAAGGGAGATAGTCAAAGAAACACTGAGAGAACATGAAACTGAACCGTTGCCACTCGACGTTGAAAAAGACCTAGATACTGTCATGAGCGACATAATGAAACAACACGGAATATCAACCTTACCCTTGGCCCCAACCTCCTGACTAGTGCGCACGCATTTATTGGAGTGTGTTTTGTGAAGCCGCTGAATCGCCAGAACCTGATGGATCTTGTGGATGGCGCCGCCATCTTTTCCGCTGGTGGTGGGGGTAATCCTGAAGTTGGATACGAAATCGTGGATAAACTTGTCGAAGGCAGATACGCTGTGAGGCTTGTTGATCCCTTTGATGTCCCAGATGACGCGGCTACGGTAAACTTTGCTTGCGTTGGAGCGACTACTGCGGTTGCTTATGACGGTGATGCTGCTGTTAAGACATTTCAGACACTAGAAGAATTCCTAGGGAAGAAGGCTTACGCTACGATTCCCGTGGAGCTGGGAGGTTTCAACACGCTGGTTGCTGTTGACGTAGCGGCAAGACTTGGCTTACCAGTCGTAGATGCTGATGGCGCTGGAAGATCAGTTCCAGAGGTTCATCTTAAGGTTTATACAATCGATGGGATCCCTTTGGCGCCCATGGTGGTAGCGGATCCTAACGCCCAAAACGTGGTCATCGTGAAAGAGACCGCAGACTCTCGATCCGCAGAGAGAATCGCCAGAACTCTCGCCGCTGAGTGGGGACACAGCGCCTACACTGCACGAAGAATCTTGACCGGCAAAGAGGTGAAGACTTCTCCCATCTTGCATTCTCTTTCCAGATCAATAAGAGTTGGAGCGCTGTTGAGGAAAGAAGTTGATTCTGTAGGAGCGGTTCTTAGGGAGATCAAGGGTGTCAAGCTCTTCGAAGGCACGGTGGATAAAGTTGAAAGGGAAACAAAAGCTGGCTTTACATACACAGAAGTGACCCTCAAAGGAACAAGTGAAGACAAGGGGTCAAGATTTGAGCTCAGAGCCAAAAACGAGATTCTGGTCGCCTACAAAGATAGAAAGCTTGTTGCTATGGCACCGGATATTATAACGTCCGTTGATCTGCAGACTGGAAAGTGCAGAACTGCTGAGAAGATAGAAAAGGAAGACAGACTGGTCGTGTTAGGTATTCCAGCTCCGCCGAAATGGAGAACGAGCAAGGGACTGGAACTGTGGAAGGATGTTCTGCAAAGATCAGGTATACGTGTAGCATACGTTCCAATCGAGCAGCTTGTCAAGTAGATGATTGCTTCTCCCATCAATATGCCTTGGTAATATTCGCCAATTAGAGAAAAAGGTAAAGAAAGTTTGTGTGCATGTTTAGTGTAGAACCTTGTGCAGCTACGAACAGGAAAGAAGAGAAGTACTTATGAAAGTGTTGCCTCTTGATTCGCACATAGAGCAAGTGTTTTGGAAATACGTGTATCAAGACGTACCCCACTACTATTTTTTTCATTGTGGACATGAAACATGACAGAGCTTCGACTAAGATACGGCTAGCTCTGAATGAACGGAACCGTATCGAAGGAATGATGATGACCTACGAAGACAGAATAGTGCAGTTGAGGGGAAGTGTTGAAGCAGCAAGGGCTCTTCTTGCCGAGCTTAATGTCAGCCAAGCTGAGATACAAGGACTAGAAGAGCACAGAGCCTTAATTCTGGAAAGATTCAAGAAGATAAGAAGGACTATGGAACTAGTTCTAATGACTCTAAGAAGGGGAGAAGAAGCTCTACACATGAAACACTCTGTGGAAAGGTTATCTGTCGCTGATGCTGACGGCATAGCGGCGCTAATGAGGCATGGGGATCCTGAATGGTGGAGAGAAGTTACTGCGAAGAAGATAGTCGACAGAATGAGCGGATGCCTTTGGTTGGGAATAAGAGTCAACAATCAGCTTGTCTCAATCGGAGGAGCTAAAATCGATGATTGGGGAAGTAACATTTCTACCGTAGTTACTCACGAATCACACAGAAACAGAGGCTATGCAACGTCTATAGTCTCGGCTTTAGTTGATCAGATTCTGCAAATGTCAAACCTTGTGCTCATTCATGTTGAGACTGATAATGCGCCAGCAGTACGAGCATACACAAAGATCGGATTCAAACCATACAGGAGATATTTCGTGGCTAGAGCAGAGAAACTATAGAGAAATCCCGTCAACTGTCAGAAATATGCCCAACCACTCCCGCTTCCAAAACCTTCCCTTTCTCATCTATTTTGAACTCGAGCATTATGCGATCTGTTAATTCTTTCTCAGCGTTAAAAGATTCTTGACACCACCCACACTCAATATCTGACTCCAATTCAACGACGTACCAAGAAGCATCCGCATAGTAGCGTCCACATTTTGGGCATTTAAAAGCAGAAACATCCAACCAAGCAGTTTGACTCAACAGAATCCCACAAGATTTCCTAGCTCTTGCCGCCGTTATAAGGCAGACGCAAAGAGGGAGGAAAGAGATGGAAGTCAAAGCAGTAATTTATAATAGCCTTCCTTACGACTGAAGGAGAGAGTGAATTGAATGTCCAAAATCAGAGTTGGGTTAATTGGAGTAGGAAACTGTGCTTCGGCCCTAGTTCAGGGAGTTCACCATTATGCGAAATTCGAAAAGGAAGAAAAGGCAACGGGACTGAGGCGTCTCTTCCTTGGAGGCTACCATCCACGTGACATCCAATTCGTCTCAGCATATGACATCGGGACTGGGAAGGTTGGGAAAGACCTGGCAGAAGCCATATTTTCTCCCCCAAATAACACGCTGAAATTTGCTAGTGTTCATCCGTTAAATGTTCCGGTCTTGAAAGGCCCCGTTATGGATGGTGTAGGTGAATATCTGAAAAATGTGGTGAAGATCGACGCTTCTCCAGCAAGTAACGTGGCTCTGAATCTTAAGGAGAGCGACGCGGAGATTGTTATTGCCCTTCTTCCGAGCGGAGCCATAAAAGCCACGAGGTGGTACGCTGAGCAGTCTCTAAAGGCTGGATGCGCCTTCGTCAACGCAACACCCTCCTTCATCGCCTCCAACGCCGCTTGGAGCAAACGCTTTGGAAAAGCTGGATTGCCGATAGTTGGTGACGACTTGGTAGATCAAGTAGGTGCCACGATTCTTCATAAGACTCTTTTGAGAATGTTAATGGATCGGGGTGTTCGAATATCTGAGACATATCAGCTTGATGTCGGTGGAGGAACAGAGTCGCTTGACACCCTTGAGAGAGCAAGAGAAGCGAAACGAGTTTTGAAGACAAAATCGGTAGAGACAGCTCTGCCATACAAGGCATCTGTTGTTGCTGGATCAACCGACTACGTTGACTTCCTAGAGAATCGAAGGGATAGCTACTTCTGGATAAAAGGACTTTACTTCGGCAAAATCCCCATGCAACTTGACATAAGACTTAACACCGTAGATGCTCCAAACGCTGGCTCGGTCATGTTCGACGTGATACGAGCCACCAGAGTCGCACTTGACCGCGGAGCAGCTGGACCGCTGCTAAGCGTCTCAGCCTACGCTTTCAAACGTCCACCTCAAAGGATACCGTTAGAGACTGCTGAAATCTGGTTCGAAGAATTTATCCGTGGGGACAGAGAGCAGTGACATGGGAACTACTTCTCTTTGGCCGATGCCTCAATCTCTGCCT
>JGI24422J19971_10003124_pt1 | contig 10359 bp, 8 predicted proteins | sample DeeMarSWOR152_54_FD_19971 | JGI IMG/M metagenome (IMG submission 19971)
CCCATGGAGATGAGCTCCGAAGGGATGCCAGATCTTGCGCTATCGATCAGGCTTTGGGTAGTCAGATTGCTCCACTTCAGAGGAGGGGAGGGGCAGGCATCGAAGATGGCGAGAGGTTTTTGGGCCAGGTTTTCTGCGCTTCCCCTGACAGCCAAAAGCATCTCATGCATAGGTTTAAACCCTTCGACTCTAAAGGTCCCTGTCACGATGGGTTTTGTGGAAAACATCAGCCCGATGAGCAAGCGATAGCTGTCTGAATGATATCTGGAACATCGCTGCTGATGATCCCGGTGCTCTGAAAATCAATACTCTCCATGCATTCGGTCAGCCGGACGAATTTGACTACATCTTCTGTAACTGCCTTTCGCTGTTCCTGAGTCTTTTGGTCCAGTATGGTTACTGCTACTGATCCCGGATTAAAGTGGACTTCATCCTGGCCCACGACAAATTCCTTTTCCCCTGTCCGGTCGTAGAGTTTAATCACTGGAGGGCAGGAGGAAAGGGAGTCTTGAACCAGTTGTGGAGTGATGAGTACTCTTTGCGCGGATTCTTCGATTTTCATCTCCGCTTCTTTGAAGAGACCCAATGCCTCTTTATTTTCAACGAACACTCCTTGTTTTTCGAGAATGTCCAGGGCTTCATTGATGATCTTTTCGATAAAATCCTTGTTCAATAACTCAACTTTTGGTCTTATTGTTTTTATCATTATTTTATCCTTTGATTGGATTTCGATTATGTTCCGATGAGTTTTTTGGCATCTGTAACAGCAGTCATTACGTTTACCACATACCCAGCTGCGCCTATGTGGTCTTCATAACTCATGATCTCTCCTGCATTATCGAGTAACAATATTGCTAAGTCCTTATTTCAGGCAAGGAAGAGACTCCATTATTTTTAGCATCAGCGAGCATTATTTTCCTCAGCTCTTGACCCGCATCTCCTTCTAAAAAAGCTGGGGGATTTTCTTGAAGAAGTTTTTCCACTTCCTCTGAGGCTCTATCAGCCATCGATTTTTTTCCAAGAGAAACCCAAGCATCATAGGTATCTCGGTCTATAACTGCAGGAAATGTGTGTTCTTTCCGGTACCATTTTCTTGTGTGGGGCATGGATAAGAATTGGTTTTCAGCAGAGAAGTCCTCGAAGAGACTTATAGCTATTGGATCCTCCCGCTGAGATATTCCCTCGATAAGCCTGTAAGCCATTTGGCAGATTTCATTATCTATGACAAGTTTTTCCAAACTCTGGCAGCTCTCAAAATTTAGCATCCCAGGACCTGAAATCACATTAATTCCTGACAATGCTGCAAGCGCTGCACCCATTCCTGACTCAAATCCTGATTGAGAATCATTGAGTTTTGAATCGCTTAAGCCCATATAGGCATGGCTAGGGAGGTTAAGGTGTTTAGCAACCTGCGAATAGGCAGAATCGATGATCATCGTTTCTATGGCCCCCATTGGAGTTGTCCCTTTTCTCATATCAAAGCTTGAGGGAGAACCACCAAAAATGACTGGAGCTCCTTTCTTAGCTAACTGGCAAATAACAAGGCCGCAGAGATTTTCGGCTACATGCTGGACAAGGGTGCCAGCAATGGTAACAGGAGAGGTTGCACCTGTCATGCCCATAGAGATAAGTTCGGAGGGTACTCCTGCTCGAGCTGAGTCGATCAAGCTCTGGGTTGTAAGATTACTCCATTTCAGAGGAGGGGAGGGGCAGGCATCAAAAATGGCCAATGGCTTGTCGGCTAGATTTTTCTCGCTTCCTCTGACAGCCACAAGCATATCATACATGGGCTTAAATCCTTCTATCCGGAAAGTACCTGTGACCATAGGCTTCGATGAGAAAAGAAGGCCTATGTATAAACGGTAGCTGTCGGAAATGATTTCTGGCACATCGCTGCTTATTATGCCCGTACTCTGGAAATGGATATGTTCCAGGCAATCTGTCAGCCGAGTGAAGTTAATAAGATCTTCTGTAACGGCCTTCCGTTCTTCCTGTGTTTTGTGATCGAAAATTGTAACCGCAGCTGAGCCTGGATCAAAATGAACCTCATCTTCTCCAACGACAAATTCTTTTTCTCCTGTTCTGTCATATAATTTTATGACAGAAGGAGTCGAGGAAAGGGAAGCCTCTACGATCTGTGAGGTGATGAAAACTCTCTGTGTCGAATCATCGACTTTCATCCCAGCTTTTTTGAAAAGCTTTATCGCCTCTTCATTTTCGACGTAGATGCCTTGTTTTTCGAGTATAACCAGGGCTTCATCAATGATTTTCTGGATTAAATCCTTACTTAAAAGCTCCAATTTTGGTCTTACTGTTGGTATCATTTTTTCTCCCTTTTCATCACTTATTGATGAGGCTGTTCACTGCTTGAACAGCAATCATAGCGTTCTCGGCATACCCATCAGCACCGATGTCATCAGCCCATTTCTGGTTGACAGGCGCTCCTCCTACCATCACTTTGAACCGGTCAGAGAGGTTCTTCTCTTTGAGCATCTCTACGAGTCTTTTCTGACCGACCATAGTCGTTGTCAACAGGGCAGATAGACAGATAAAATCTGCGTTCTCCTTTTCAGCTTTTTCGATAAACATTTCCAATTTCACATCTGCTCCTAAGTCGATGACATCAAAGCCGTTGGCTGAGAGCATCGAAGAGACGAGATTCTTGCCGATGTCGTGAATATCTCCTTCAACTGTTCCAATGATGATTTTCCCCCGGGATCTTGTCTTAATCTGGGCTTTTTCCAGTTCAGGATGTAAAACACCCATGGCTGCTTTCATACATTCAGCACTGGTAATCAACTCAGGTAAGAAATACTCTCCCTTTTCCCAAAGTTCCCCAACCTTTTGAATTCCAGGAATATACCCTTTCTCGATAACCTCATTGAGGTCCAACTGCTTTTCGACAGCTTCTTTCGCCAGGGATTCTGCTTTATCCTTATCTCCCTGGATTATGGAATTTTCCAATTTTGATAAAAACTCTTTTTGACTCATTATAGCTCCTTATTTAAAGAATTTTATAATAAATTTCTTTCTCATCTTTTACTTGAAGAAAATAATTTTCTGACCGAAGGAAATAAATCCATTTCTGTATGAGGAAAAAATAAAGCGCCTGTATACTCGTTCATATAGCTAGGTTCTGTGTTCAGTTCGATGTAAGTCATCCTATCAGCGATTTCATTGACAAAATCCATGTTTTTATTGGAGATCAGGATAAGATAAGCTCCGAGAAGAGAACTGTTGCCCAGGTAATGGAATCTATTTCGATCAACATCAGGCAAAAGTCCAATGCGCACGGCATTTTCTACATTCAAATGTTGACCAAATCCCCCCGCTACATAAAAAGAATCGATTTTATCTAAGCTAAGGCCTGCTCCTTTCAAAAGCACGGAACATGCTGAATACACAGCGCCCTTTGACCTTACGAGATGAGAGATATCATTTTCGGTAATGACCAGATCTTTGCCCCAAAAGCTTTGCGCACCTTGTTCAATCAGAAGACCATTTCCTTCCTCAGTTTCCACAATCATCTTCTCCACTTTTTTCATGTTAAATTTTCCACGGCGGTCTACGTAGCCATTTATGAATAATTCAGCTATAAGGTCAACCAATCCTGAGCCACACAGACCTCTGGGCAAGGTATCATTGATGACTTTGTAATCGAGCTTGCCGTCATGTATCTTTACAGCTTCAATGGCTCCTTCTGAAGCAGGCATTCCGCATTTTATGCCTCCTCCTTCAAAAGCAGGGCCTGCCGAGCAAGCACAAGCCATCAGCCAGTCTTTATTGCCTACAACCAGTTCACCGTTGGTGCCTGCATCGATAAACAAGGAAATTTTTTCGGAATCACAGAGAATAGGCGTGCATAACAGTCCTGCTGTTATATCCCCGCCCACATAGCTTCCTACCGCCGGCGCACATACTGTTCTTCCCTCTTGATTCATATTCAGCGCTAAATCTCGAGACAAAACTGTTGGGATTTGGTTTATGGTGGGAACATAAGGCTCTTCTCTGATAAAACGCGGCTCGAGATTCAGCAAGAGGTGCGTCATAGTGGTGTTGCCGGAGAGAGAAGCATAATAAATATCAGATAATGATACTCCTGACGAATCTGCGGCTTTTTCCAAAAGATGGTTAATTGTTAAAATAACAAGGTTATGGAGTTCCTGCAACCGTTCTGGCCTTTGGGCATAGTTGATCCGAGAAATAACATCTTCACCGCACTTTATCTGCTGATTAAAGCTTGAGTGGCTGCTGAGGATTTCACCACTCTGAAGGTCGACAAGATGCAAAGCTACAGTTGAGGTTCCTATATCACAGGCAATACCATAAATCCTTTTTTCCGCTGATTGAGGAATAACATCGATTATTGTCTTGTATTTATCTGATGTGAATAAGACAATACTTATTTTTCCATTATTTTCACGCACGACATGAGCTAGTTTTTTTAAGACGGAATATTCGCAACGTAAATATAAATTATCTAGAGTAAACCTTTTTTGGAGTTCACGCTCGAGCCTCTTTAAATCACTGTAGTTGTCTTCCAGAGTGGGCGGCGAGAGTTCCAATTCTATCTTTTTCACAGGAGGATCAACTTCATAAAACCCAGAAATTCGGTCTTTTTGTTCCTCAACAAATTTCGAATCGATATCGGACTTGATAGAAAGTTCCTGGAATTGAGGCAGTTGCACAGTAAGGTCATCCAGTACTTCTGTTTGGCAGGCTAAGGCATATCTTTGGGACACAAGCTGATCTGATAGCGCAGCAGATGGCTTGCTTCGGTAAGTTCCACTCAGAATTTGAACAACACAGTCCCCGCATGTTCCTTTCCCACCGCAAGTTGATTTTAAAGGCAGGCTGGCTTTTTTAGCAGCCTCAAGAATGCTTTTGCCTGAAGTGACCTCAATACAGATCTCAAACGGGAGAAATGTTAGCTTTAAATCTTTCTTTCCTTTCCTTGATTTCTCCTTATTCATTTTCAGATTCACTTTCTATCCTTAATATTACAGCTTCTAATTAGATTATATTTTTCCACTCTTTACCAGACAGAAATTTTATGAGGCCTTTGGTCAGCCCTTCCTCTTTCATTCCAAATCTAGCCAATCTAGCGAGTCCAGCTAGGCCAGCTTTTCATGTCAATTTGACGTTCTTCACAAAAGATGGAATATCTGAGGCTTCCTGGCAGCCCACGATGACTTCCCACCCAGGAAGATTTTCCTCTAAATCACCACTTATCTGAGATGCGAATCCTGGAATCACAATTTTTCTCGTTTTGACCTGCTTCTCTAATTCAATATCTTTAATAAACTTGGCAATCTTTTCACCCACAAACTTACCAGCAGCCCAAGCTGTGAGGACGGATTGACCTTCAGTGTCGGCTACAACCAGATGGGCGGAAATTCCCGAGTTTTCAATCTCACCTGATACGATAAAGTAGGTTAAGGAGAAATTGGTGGTGACAAAAACAGGGGATTCGGGTGTTGGTTCTCCTATCTGATAAACCTTCGGGTCAACCTGTATAGGCTTCTGTGGATCAGTGTATATATTCTGACGAAGGGTAAGCAACGAGTACAGCATTGCCTTATCTACATGAGGCAAAACGATAATAGAATCATATTTACAGAGGAGAACCGATGCACTGGCTAACACATCCATTTCGTTCTCAGCATTAATGTAGGAAAATAGCGGATAGCCGAAAGGCTTGTAACTTTTCTTCAAAGCGCTACGCCTTATAATAGTATTATGTTGCAATTGATGGCCGATATTCTGGCATTTAAGGTTCAACATAAGGTCGTTCACACCTGCACTTCTTGCTTTTTCTACTTGTCCTTCTAAGCCCTCAAAAGATTGGGCAGTTAAGATAAGACTGACATTGTAATTCTTTGCCAGCTCGATATCTTCATCTGAAATTTCTTCCTGCAAAAGGACTGCAGGACGTTCCTCCTTTAGAAGTTCTATACCATCTTTCAAGGTGTCTTTATCTGAACAATCCAAAACGATTCCCTTGGACGAATTTTGTTTGACAAGGTTGATTGTCCTTAAGAAGTCTTTCTCATCTTTCGAATCATGGGTAATAAAGAATAAATCTGCGCTTAGCTCTTCACCAACACGCTCCACTTTGTAATCCTCAACTTCTTTAATTTTCGTTTGGAGTTTTTCTTCCCCTTCAGAAGTACGTAACTCGATGGCAATTCCTGCAGGATGGAAGAATGTTTTTTCATGGCGGAACATCACTGTCTCGTCTCCTGCTTCAAAAGCATTTGCTNCGCCTATTTTGACCAGCCGGATGGGGGGTTCGCTGGCAGCTCCTAGCGTCGCTTTTGCTTCTTCAGAAGCATGCGGGCACTCGCTCAATTCAGCCTTTTTTTGAGCGAGCTTCATGGCAAAAGCCATGCAGGTCGGAATCCCGCAGTCGCCGCAGTTGGTTTTAGGCAATAGCTTGAATATATCCAATCCTGAAAGTGCCATGACTATTTTCCCTTTTTCGAATCATACGATTCGCCAATCTTCTCTTTAACTACTTCCACAGCTTTAGGATGATACATGATTATCAATTCTGCTCCGGCTACCAACAGGCTCATCGTTGTGGCGATTTCCCAATAAGCTCCTCGCATCTCCAAATTGCCCCATTCTGGATAATCCTGTTCTGGAGCCCGTGTCTCTTTAATGCGAAAGGATTCATATCCGGGATTGATCAGCATGGGAAAGGCCAGCATCTTGTCACCAGCTAAGCCATCGCTTCGAATCCGCTCCATGATAGAATAGGTGTACTCCAAGCCGTAGCCAAGGGTGCCTGTTAAGGGATCCATGACAATTTTTTCAAGAGGAAAATTCATATCTGTTAGAAGAATGTTTAGCTGCTTGGCAAGATTGACATCAATGGGCGTTTGAGCAACAAGAATGTGCTTATAGGCCAGACAAGAAGCAGCAATGGTCTTGTAATTATCTGTTTCTACATAATTTATCAGGCAATTTTCTCCGGCAGTCACCTCACAGACTTTTTTAATAACTTCGTTTATCTTCTCAAAATGACTGTGACCGGTGACAATAATGGGCACATTCACACTCTCGAGCACCTGTTTAACGATCTCTGCTGCTTCCTCCACGCTTTTATTTCCTTTTTCAGGGTGAGTGCCTTCGAGCCGAATACTAATCATCTCAGCCCCGTATTCATCGACACATTTCTTTGCCATGTCTGCAGGTTTATCGATAACGTTGCTATAATATTCCCTTAAAACATCTGGGTATTTTGCTGGAACTCTATCGAAAACCTCCATAGCCACTACTGGCTTATGAGGATGTTTACCTTCAAAAAAATGAAAGGGCAGAGCCGTACTTCCGCCGATAGTAACTGTCTTAGAACGTGTGCCTCCTTGTTCTGGAGTCGCGCCGATGGTGACTTCCATCACTTTACCCGCATTTGTTTCCCTGGGAATCTCAAAAGTCATCATTTTACCTCTTAAAATTCATCAATTTCATCATTCGGTCCACCGACTGATAAACAGGTGAATCGGCAAGGATATCCCACACAGGCTTCCCTTTTTGGTCTAAGCCTAACAATCTATCATCTTCAGGAATAGAGCATAAAAGCTTCAACTTTTCATCTTCGATGGCCTTCTTGACTGACTGGGGAACGGTTTTGCGGACTCTGTTCAAAATGAGATATCTTTCTTGAACGCGAGTATCCAACTCGCTTAAAAGCCTGCTGATTTTCCCCGCAGCCCGGATTCCTCTTGTTGAAGGATCAGAAATAATCAGCAAGCAATCGATTTTCTGGGCTGTCCTGCGACTCAGATGCTCCATGCCAGCTTCATTGTCGATGACAACATGATGATAGTTCGTGTTAATGGCGCTCAAGATTTCTCGTAACAGATTATTGGCATAGCAGTAACAACCAGGACCTTCCGGACGCCCCATGGCAATCAAATCGAACTTGGGAGTTTCAACAAGGCTGGATTGTATCTTGTACTCCAGGAACTGCTGTTTTGTCATTCCTCCAGGAAGCTCTCCCGCCAAAGATTTCATTTCTTCCCTTATAGCACCGATCGTATCTTTCAATTCTACACCAAGCACATCATTCAAATTGACATTGGAATCTGCATCCACGGCCAGCACAGAATTCTTTCCATGATCACTGAACCAGCGAATGATTAGGGCAGTGATAGTGGTTTTCCCCGTGCCTCCTTTACCTGAGATGGCTATTGTCTTCATCGTATAATCAAAACAGCGGCGGCATGGAAAGTGCTGGATGGCTCTTCTTGGTGATGAATTCTAAAACTTCTTCCTCGGTTACAGCCACTGTCTCATCGGCAATCATATCAAAAAAGGCTTCGATTCCTTCTTGCTTGCCAATTTCGCGGATCATTGGCTCCATCTCCTCTTTAAGGGCCTTATTCATCCAGACAATGCGCTTTGCGCCTCCTTCTGCACTGATAAATTTTTTACTGCCGATATAATGCTTGCTGTGGCCGATGAACCCAGGAGTTTGCACTCCACCGCCAACCGTTCCAGCCAGGGTTGAAAATTTCATGCCGCTGGGGGTCATTCCTGTGTGCTCTCTGTAAACAGTCATTATGCCATTGGTCGAAGGCAAGACACAAGAGAGGCATTCAAAACATCCGCAAGAAGTCATCGGATGCTCGATGATGCTGTAGGCGTTGAAGATTTCCATTGATTTATGTGAATAGTTGTACACAAACTCGTTAATCTCCTTCCACTGCCCTTTAACCGCATCGATGACTTTTCCCTTGTTCACCGGCTGATTCGGACCCGTGGGATTTATCCGGTGGGCTGCCTTACCGTCCAGCCAATTATAGGCACCACAAAGCCCGGAACGCTCTGGAGTTATGATACAGACATGATTGGGGGCAAATGATTGACAGAGCGTGCAGGAATAAAATGTTTCCACCTCCTCATCAGTCATACCGGCCAGACGTTCATCACGTTCCTGATAGACTCTACGAGCTGTTTCGATAAGCTCTAGAATCTCTTTTTCCCGAGTGTAGATTTTGACTTGGATTTTATCAACAATTTTTCCGTATTCCCCATGAAGTCTCGCATGGAGAATGGAACCGAAATGCTCGAATTTAAAGCCTTTATGCTTGGCTTCTTTACTGATACGCACCCAATTGATATCCCGCTGTCCCATGTGAAAAACACCATTGGCACAATTGATAAAATCATGTATCTGGCGCTCAAGGATGGGCTCAAAATCAGCCTGCATCTCTCGTCCAGCAACGTCAACCCAGATGGCAAGAGGAATCTTGCTTCCTTCTGTAACCTCATCAATCTCAGGTCCAATGACCTCAATCTTCCCGTCTTCAACCTCATCCAATTCTTTCAATGTTAAATATTCAAATCCGGGTTGTGTCTGGCCTGCCAGCTCCACATGCATATCATCTTTTCGGACTCTTTCCCCTTGGAAGGCGGGCCCAAAAGCAACAGGGATGGGAACTTTGGCTATGGTGATTTTCAAGCCTCTCACCTCTATGGCTTTAGACACAATCCTATCATGCGCGACAGGTGAGACCACGTGTTCATAGGTACAGATTCCGGTGGGCAAAATCTGGTCGATATTCGTATCCGCGATAGCGGGAAAGCCATAGTTGATAGCACCTGCGGCTTGAGCATGCTTTTCATCATCTACAGGGCCTAAGGCGAGCACAAAAGCAAACACCCTGTTTTTGTTGTAACGCAAGACTCTCTGAAAATCACCAGGCTTAGCCCCGCCAAAAGAAAGAGCGACTCTTGTAGCAAATCCTAAGGAATGCACAGTGGCTGTTACATCGTCGCCAAAAGGCACAAGTCTAGTTTCCCACCCCATCTGGATGCCTTCTTCCTGAAGCTGCTGAGCCATGGATTTGCCCTCTGTGGCTGCTGACATGAATACGTACAGGTTTTTTTCCTGTAATTCTCGGGCGATTTTTACAGCAATCTCATTGGTAGGACAGTAACCGACGCAGGCAGCAAAACCAGGTGCTGTTCCATCCACAAACTCTATGCCCCGCTCTCTAAGGATGATATCATTGGCAGCCCCCAGCCAGAGCTGATTATCACTGGGATTAGGTTCTGGCAGATAGGGTAGAGGCTCTTGAGTGTATTTAATAGCTTCTATGATTTCATCAGCAAAAAGAGTGGCCATCCCCGCATCAAGGGTATGCCCAAGATAGGGAACCCAGAGTTTTTTCTCCGGAACTGGAGGAAGCAGTTTTTTAGCCTCCTCCAACAACTCTTGGAGTCCTTCTAAGGTCTCGATGTTTATCCCTATTATTCCATGAGAGATGGGAAGATAATAGCCTGTATTAGGGAATTCGACTTTAGTCTGGGGACCTTTTTCTTCAATGGCCCGTTTAAGTTCTTTTT
>JGI24422J19971_10003128_pt1 | contig 10347 bp, 10 predicted proteins | sample DeeMarSWOR152_54_FD_19971 | JGI IMG/M metagenome (IMG submission 19971)
GTGTCGGCATCTAGGGTCATGCCTGAAGTTCTGAGGAGACACTTCCTCAGGGAGAGCGATGCGAAACAAGTTCTAAACGACTTCTGCCGAGTGATTAATGCTAATCCTGAGCAGTTTTTTGGATCAAAACCCAGAGTCGAGCTTATTGAGACAAAGCAAGCGAGAATCTTCCTCTTCAATAGGACTCCATTCTCAGTCGAGGTCCAAGATACTATGTTCCCCACTCTCTTCTTTGAGGAGGTCCTCTCTTTCCTCCCGCAGGTCGTTGTCGATATGGGCGCTATACCATACATTTGCAGCGGAGCTGATATAATGGCGCCCGGCATCGTCGCGGTGATAGGAGATTTCGGCGAAGGCGATTTCCTAACTGTTGTGGACCAACTCCACAGAAAACCGTTGGCTATAGGACAGGCTCTATCAGATTCAGAGACTTTAAGAGCGATGAAGCGAGGGAAGGTCGCGGACAATATCCATTACGTCGGGGATANGATCTGGAATCTGCTCAAGACTATCATCTAGGAAACGAAAAGGTTAAGACATGAGACGGATAACTAGGTTACAGAGGGTGCACGATTGTCTAAGATAGACCTAGGCAAGGCTATAAGCAGAATCCTGGGTAGAATCAGGAACCCCAGCAAGCGCACCCCCACAGAAGAGAATCCTTCTAGCAGCACCCCATCCAATTCACCTGTTGAATCATCTAGGAACGGGTCTCAAAGGCTTAGACGGAAAATCCCAGATAAGGTCTACTTGAAAGCGATGCCTCTGAAGTCAATCGAGGACATCAACTCAATCAAGGATGAAGTCGTATCGGGGAATATCCTGATCATCCGCGTCAGCCCACTGGCAACGAACAACATAGATGATGTTAAGCGTGCCGTAAGCGAGTTGTGTGAGTTCGCTGACTCCCATGGTGGGGATATAGCCCGTCTTGGCGAGGAACGAATCGTTGTGACGCCACCATTCGTCAGGATCTGGCGGGAGAAGGGCAGAATATCCGAGGTCAGGTCTACCGTAGCCTGATGGTCTCCAGAATATTCGGTGCGATCGCGTTGACCTTATAACGCTTCTGCAAGTTCTGCGCGACGTTCAGACATTTCGCTCTCTCCCCATGGCACACTATTATGTTTTCGAGCTTCGGCGACACCCTTCGGATGTAACTTGATATCTGTCTTCTGTCTGAGTGACCAGAGAAACCTTCGATCGTCTCGACGTCTAGGTTAACCTGGATTACCTCGATCTTCCTGTCACTGTTCATCATCGAGACCTCGGTCAGACCCTTCTGAACTCGACGTCCCAAGGTTCCCTCGATCTGGTAGCTCACAAACACTATTGCATTGTGTTCATCGTGCGCAAGTCGTTTGAAGTAGTCGATTATAGGCCCTCCCTCGAGCATGCCTGACGTGGCGATTATGATGCATTCGCCGCCGCTGATTATGTTCTCCCTAGCGCTAGGGTGTTCGACGAGTGTGAAGTAATCTGACTGGAAAGGATTGACCCCCTTGTGTAGTATACTGTTCCGCACTTCTCTTGAGAGGTACTCTGGGTAGGCCGTGTGGATAGCTGTAGCATCGGAGATCATCCCTTCTATGAAGACAGGTGCCTCCCTCAACATGCCGAGTTTCATGTACCTGTCGATGACTAGCATGATCTCTTGAGCTCTTCCCACAGCTGGAACTGGGATCATGACCTTTCCACCCCTCTCAAGGGTCTTGTTCAAAGTTTGGACGAGGCTTTCCTCAACCTCTTGTCTAGCCGGCATTATGTCCAAGGGTGCACCGTACGTGCTCTCAGTTATGATCGTCTCCACCCTTGGGAACTCGGTTTCCGCGGCTTCTAGAAGCATAGTCCTGCCCGAACTTGTAGTCGCTCGTGTAAACTATGTTGTGAAGCCCCTCTCCTATGTGCAAATGAAGAATCGATGAACCAAGTATGTGGCCTGCATTATGCAGAGTTAGACGTACGTCCGGCGCTATATCGGTTACGACGCCGAAACGCAACGGAATTGTGTGGAGGACGCTGTCTCTTATGTCCTTTTGATCGTATGGAGGCATCATTCCCTGCTTAGCGAGGACATCGAGATAGTCGAGCTGAAGTAGGGTCATGAGGCTCTGGGTGGGAACCGAGCAGTATGTAGGGCCGTCATACCCATACTTATATAGAAACGGGAGGAACCCGCAGTGGTCTAGGTGAGCGTGGCTTATGATCACCGCGTCCAAGTTGTCTAGACTGAACTGAGATGTGTCGAAACGCGGAAAGGCCTCGAATGCGCTTCCCGAACCTGGGTTGATCCCGCAGTCCAGTAGGATCTCGCTCTCTCTTGTTTGCAGAAGGATTGCTGACCGGCCGACCTGTTGGGCGCCACCCAGCATCGTTATCCGGACGTCTCCAACCCCATAGATCATCGGCCGGAAGATTCTCTCTCCTACCGTTCTAAGGATTCTCTCCCTTTCCTTGCTTTCGCTATGTAGAAAGTGTCGAACATGCGCCATTATCTTCGAGGGTATAGGAGGGCTCCGCAATATTCGTGGCCTCCATCGTGTCTTTTGTATTATCTCCTGGAGGATGATGCCATTCTTTCCGATCACCAACCCGGGCTTCTTCGCTTCTATGATGACCTCTCCGAGACTTGGATCATAGTTCACATTGGTTATCTCCGCGTCTTTGGGCACTATCTCGTTTATAGCTCTCTCTGTGTCTTTCTCTGGCAATCTAACGGAGGGATCGGATCGGACAACTATCCTCTTCCGTATCATATTGACCACATTGGCCACAATATGGCTTTGCTCGATCAGGATCTCCGGCTTCTTAGTGTAGATTGCCAGTGACGGCCCCTCAAACTCGATGCGGGTGATTTCAGCCTCTTTAGGAATATACTCTAATATAGTCTGTCGCATACCTATCTTGTCTATGGAAGCCACTTCTATACTGCACCTCACAGACTGTCAGTGTGCAACAAGTTAACCGCTACAAACCTCTCTTTTCTTCTTCTGCGAGTTCCCGATACCCCTTCTCATCTATCAGGGCTACATCGAAACTGTCTCCGGTCGCCACGTTCCTCTTCATAGCGGAGACGACTGAGCGTACAACAATTGGCAGGGCCTCACTCACCAGCATACCATCTTTGATTTTGTCTTCGAGGACTCCGTAAGCTATCGGTGAGCCAGAACCCGTTGCAACGGTTTTCTCTTCAGTCAAGCTTCCGAAAGGGTCAAGTGCGTATACATGTGGTCCTGAATCGTCGACTCCCCCAACTAAGATCTGAGCAATATAAGGCGCCATACGGGCTGAGAAGAATAGGTTAGCCACAAGTCTGGCTGCAGTCTTCACCGGCATGGAGCGTTTGTTCTCAAGGCGGTATATTCTTGCATCTGCCTTCAACAGCTCGACCGTCCGTTGGGCGTCCGCAACGTTTCCTGAGATCGTCATAGCTAGACGATCATCTATCCTGTAGACTTTCTTTCCCTTTTTATGAGCCACCATCGAGCCCATCGTCACGCGTGTATCGGAGGCCAGAATGACGCCGTCTCTTGCTGCAACTCCGATTGTCGTCGTTCCCTTAAAGGTAAGGTCTTCAATCTTGCCGTACAACTTCTCGTTTCGCTCCTCAGAAAGGTGATTGTCAGCATTACTTGTCATAGGACAAGGGAGTGACAGATACATTGTAAAGGTCAGATTTAAATCGTTCGGAATTTCCGTACTATCTACTTGATCAAAGGTGTAACCCAGAAGTCTTAAATCCATTTGCTGGCTGTATGATTATGAGTCGTGATTTCTCTTGTCCACCAAGCCTCACAGGATGGAGTTCCCTAGAGAGGTCATCGTTGGGAACGGAACTTTAGACCAGATCGGAGATCTGTGCAGAAGGCTGGGCTACTCGAAGTCTCTCTTCATGGTCACTGGAGAAAGAACCTTCAAAATAGCCGGGCAGAGAACCATCGATCTCTTGGAAGAACAAGGCCTAGAGGTTAACTATGTTGTTGTGAGTTCGCAAGCTCCCAACTTACACGACATCCGGACCATTGAGAGGGAGATTGCTCAGTGCAAGCCTAATGCCGTGTTAGGAGTTGGCGGGGGAACAAGGATCGACTTGGGTAAGCTGAGCTCTGCACGTCAAGGTGTTCCCTTCATCAGTATCCCAACCACGGCGTCTCACGATGGGATGGCTAGCCCTTGTGTCTCTCTCAGAGGGTTAGATCGGCCGTATTCGGTTATAGGACAGTCTCCCATGGCCGTGATAGCTGACACGAGCATAATAATCCAAGCACCTCATAGATTCCTGGCGAGCGGATGTGGAGACGTAGTATCCAAGTTCATATCGACGCGGGATTGGAAGATTGCACATGAGAGAAGAAATGAGTATTTTGCTCAATATTCCTCCAGCCTCGCCTTGATGAGCGCACGACACGTCGCCGAGAACGCGGATATAATCAAACCCGGTTCGGAGGAGGGCCTTCGAATAGTGCTTGAAGCGCTGGTCAGCTGCGGCGTAGCTATGGGTGTGGCGGGGACGAGCAGGCCATGCAGCGGGTCGGCGCACCTTTTCAGCCATGCGCTGAACACGATCGCGGAGAAGCCTGCGATGCACGGAGAACAGTGCGGCTTGGGCGCTGTAATGATGGCTTACCTGCATGGTATGGATTGGAGGAGGATAAGGAACGTCCTCCAAAGGGTTGGAGCTCCAACTAAAGCCAGCGAGATCGGGGTTAAGCCTGAGTATATTGTGAGGGCTCTGGTTAAGGCACGTGATATCCGGCCTGAACGGTACACAATCCTGGATGAGAAGCCGCTGAATCAAAAGTCCGCGGAGAGAGTGGCCAGGACAACCGGCGTGATAGGCTAGAAGGCTCAGATATGTCATCACGGAAGGTCATCATCACACTCGTAGGCACCAATCAAGCTAAGGAGGGGTTCAGATTCATCCACAGGGGATCTACCGACAAATGCGAGGGATGCGAGTATCTTCACGCCTGCTCACTCAACTTGGAGCCCGGGCGCATATTCAGGGTTGTCGGAATTCGCAATAAGACGCTGTACTGCAGACTTTCCGAGGAGAACATGAGGGTAGTCGAGGTCGTTGAGTCTGAGATCGAGGGAGCTGTTCATTCTAAGCAGGCAATAGAGGGAGCCACAGTTCTTTTCCAGCCCTTAGATTGTCGTATGGAGGATTGCGAAAACTTTGAGCTCTGCTTCCCGAAAGGCCTCTTGCGAGGAGATCGCTGTGAGATAGCTGCGGTTACTGGTCGCCTTCGATGTCTTCAGAGCCTTCCTTTGGTGAGGGTTCTCCTGCAGAGGGTTCCGGTCTCTTGAAGGTTTCGATAAACATTACGGTTTTTATCTGTGGGAAGAACCTTTGTACATCCATGAAGATTCCCCTCTTCGACAGTTGCAGCCCTTCTATGTAATATGCCTCTTCGGGGATGTCTATTGTGAGGGTGTTCCTAGTCTTCTTCACTGCGAACTTTCCGACCTCGACTAGCGGCATCCTCCGGTGGATCAGAGCTTGAATCTTCTCTTTCGTGGTCCTGAGTTTCCTTCTGACGGTGACCTCGTAAGACAGGGTCCTCCCCGCGAGTGGCGGGTTGAAGTCCAGTTGTGCCCTGCCAGACCCTATTGTCCTAATCGTTGCTAGCCTTCCGTTCATTTGGATTCGCATGCCGAGTCTCGGGGCTATTCCTTGCGCGGTAAGGCGTCTTATTGGGTATAGCCTGACCTTGTCCGGGTCACGATCTCCGAAAGCTTTCTCAGGTGGTATCTCAACATTCGCGGTGTCTTCAAGCTTGAGATTCAAAAGGCTTTCGTCTAGAGCCTTTAACACCCAACCCTCGCCTATCACTACCAGTCTGGGCTCGTACTGGCCTCCTTCCGTGTACATGCCCTCTTCTTTGGCGATTCGTTCGATTGTGGTCTCGAAGACCTCTCCTGTCTCGACCACTCTTCCAATGTAATCCAAGAGAACAAAGTCGCCTTCCTTAAACGGCATCCGTTACCCCTCGTGAAGAGAACAATTTCGGATGTAACCTTTTAAACTTTACCTTCACATGTAGTCAAGTTCGACTTCGATCTTGTCGTTGACGGAGACCAAGCCGCAGTATCCGTGTCTCGCTGGACCGGGGTTCATAAGGATGGTCTCGCCGATCTTATCTACTCCACGCGCTTCATGAATATGCCCGCAGAAGACGGCGGATGGCTTCCTCTCCTCGATGAACTTCCTAACATATTCACTGCCCACGTTTGCGCCAGAGAAGATCCTATCCAACTTTGTACGTCTAGGAGGGGTATGAGAGACCAAAATGAACATTTGACTCGCCACAGATCTTTTCGCCTTGCTGGTAAGAAAATCAGCCATCTCCTCCTCTGTCATCTCAAAAGGCGTGCTAAACGGGCTGATCGGCCCTCCTCCCAACCCGAAGAATGTGACATCATTGTAGGATTCGTATGATCCGTGGATACAGCTTGCTCCTTCTACTTCTATCGTTGCTAGCGATGGAGGATCGCAATTTCCTGGAACGAAATATACTGGAAGCCTAAGGCTTGCTAAGAGAGACAGAAGGGATCTCGCTTCTTGGAGTGAGCCGAAGTGAGTTATGTCCCCGCAGATAACCAGAATCTCCGCTTTCGTCTCTTCGGCCTTAGAAGCAAAGCCTCTGAATGCTTCTTCGCTCCCGTGAAAGTCCGTTCCCACCAAGATGATCAAGGCTTTTCACATGCTAAGAATCTAGGCTGATTCCACAATCTATGCGATCACAGTAAGATTAGGAGCCGTACGTCTATGATACTCTTCGGATTTGTTGGCGCGTTCCATCTTTTCCCAAGCTTGCTTCGCAAAGGCCACAGCTTTCTGCGGATATTCCTCAACTTCGACTTCCGCTATGACCGGGAATGGAGTCGGCACGGCGATTCCCCATAGCATTGCTTCGTGATCGGCCAGTCCTGGAAGGTAGTCTCGTAGTCTTTCAGATCCATATTCCGTATATTGAAGGATGGCGTCTTGGTCGTTTCCACTCTTCAGTCTGAAGCATGCAACTGAGTTGCATTGTGAGATGCAGCTCTTTAGCACGTAGGCTGGTCTCTGAGTCATGATGATCAGGCCAACGTTGTACCCTCCTGCTTGGCTGATCGTCTCGATCATTGAGCCTTTCACCTGTGATTGNGCATTNGATTCTCTGATCTCNACGCCTCTCTCTGGAGCGAAGTATTGGGCTTCTTCGATTACGATTATGCATGCGAAGTCTCCGTAGTCTTTTCTCATCATTGCGTGCTCTCTTACCTGATCTAGGATATGGTTTACGGTTCTCTGTTGAGCTTCGATGTCAACATCGACCGAGAAGTCTATCACCAATGCGAACTTCTCGTTAGCTTCCTCCACAATGTCGAGGGGTCTGACTACTCGGTCAAGGAAGTCTCCCTTGCTCTCCAGTGCCCACTGAATAGTCGTTAAAGACTTCCTCTGGCTATCAGGGGACTTGTAGATCACGCCCTTCTCCATCAGTGACTCGACTCTAGCGAATAGGCTCTCTCGCGTTATCTCTGAGCCCTCGGTTATCAGAATTCTGGCGGCTTGTAGGACTGCGCTTCTTTCTCTGCTCTTCAATTCAAGCTTCTGAGCGATCGTACTGGGATCGGTGATCTCTGGCGTAAACTTGCTGTATGGATACCTGATCACTCCGTACTTCATCAGGCCTCCATACTCTCCCCGCCTATCGAAGATAATGAAGTGCGGCTGAGGCTTCAGCCTCGAGGCTTTGGCTACGAGGTTTATGACGAAGCTCGACTTCCCGGATCTTGTCATCCCTGCGACGAACATATGCCCCTTCGCAATGGAGTTGAGGTCGATGTAAGCTTGTATATTTGTGCCCCTGACCTTCCCTATTTCTAGCATCAGGGATTCTGTTGCCATCTCCTCTGGTACGAAGAAGCTCCTGAGGGCGCCCTCACTTGGCTCATAGACGTAATCCCACGGAGACGGGGCGACCTCCATCATCCTCCATCTTCTCTTCTCATCGTAGTATCCCAAGATCTCGGCGAATGCAACTACATACTCTAGTCTTTTCCCATAGTCGGCTCTCCTGCCCTTCCTTCCGGCCAGTGGACCTGTCCTCCCGGTTATCATCTCAGGATTGTATGGCTGGACCCTGAATGTTCTTGTCAGGACAGGAATCTCAGGGTTCGCTGGATGGCTTATGAAGTAAAAGTAGTTGACTCTCGCCTGAGCGTCTTCCATAACGACGAATGTTATGAAGTTATGGGTGCAACCTGAGAGGGCATAGCCGATAGGCCTTGTAAACGCGTCGGACATTATGCTCCCCCTCCCTCAGCGAGAACATCTGACAGGTATTCCCCGTCCCTGATTACCCAGTGTTCACCGTGCTGCAACGCCAGGAGATTCAGGTCCTCCGGCTCCATCTCCCCCTTCTTCACAAGATCGAGCGCCTTTGAGTAGAGCATGAGTGTACGTATGTTCGAGATGCTCGTCGTCACCCTTGTAAGCCTATCCGCCTCGGTGATTGAAAAGGGAATCCCAGACGCCTCCTCAGAGGTTGCATATACAACCGTACCTATCTCTTCAAGTCGGTCCAGACAGTATTGGGGCATCTCAAGCCTGAATGGGGTCGTCAAACCAGTCCGGACATAGCTGCTGTAGAAGTTTGTCATCTCATCAATCTTGCTGCTAGGGATGCCTAGCTCTTCGGCTTTCTTCCTGTATTCCTCGACGACTCTGTTCCTGCGGGGCTCAGGGAGCGGGACGGTACAATCGCCCAAGCGTAGTACAAGATCGAAGAGCGCTGTATCTCTCATTTTGGATATGCCAAAACTTCTACAGACATGGTTTATTCTTGTCCTTTTGACAAAACCAACAACAGGTATGCCCTGCTCATAGCATGTCTGCAGCAGTCCGACGGCGTTAGTCAGGGCTAAGTTGAAGTCTTCTTTGTACTCGTCAGTGGATCCGCCGATGGGCCTCAACCAAGGGTTGATGAGAAGTGCACCGTCAAATAGAACAATCTTTGGCTCCCATCTCTCAACAGCCAGTTCAGTTACTTGGAACTGTATATTCGATGCAAGCAGGGCCTCCCTATCATGTGATCTGTACTCGTCCGACCACAGCTCAGCCTTCCCAGCCTTAAATATGGGCTCATCAGTTATCCTCCAGCCCTCAGCCACTAAGGCCGTAGAAGCGTATAAAGGAGCAAAGGCTGACCTCAAGTCCACTCCGTTGTTTCCCGCATCGGAGGCTACAGCCCGTACGCTCGCAGCCTTTTCGTCTTGTTTCAGCTTCATGATCTGTACGTTACCAGCTACTTTCTGCATGAGGCTCTTCCTGAGCTTGTTGTACCCCTTCAGATGCTCGATGATTACGTCGGTTCCTTCGTCTATCAGACGCTGATAGAGGTCTGGGTGGAGCGTCTCCGGCTCTGGGCCGCTGAAGATCGAAAAGTACTGCTCCCGAAATGTAGGAGGGAGCCTTTCTAACGTGCGACGCCTCTTCTCTGAGGTATACAAACGAGAGTCACCATCATGTATAGCAAGCGGCAACTATGCTTTTAAATCATACCAGACCATCTAGGAGTGGCCTTTGCCCGTGGAATTTCTGTTGCAACTCGAAGTTGCAGAAAGACTAAACTGATCCTTGCATATCTCCGATCAGCGCGCATTGTTTATGAGCCTGAAGTCTTACATATCTGAAGGAACCTAGTCATCCTTCAGCTTGGGGCTCTTCTATGATTTGCTGGTATTGTAAGTTGATCCATTCAAAGGATGAGTCCTACCCTTTGCGAGAAGCGACAAGAGACTTGAATAGCGACTTCCCAAGATGTGATTGGCACTGGAGATATGTGTGCGACATTTGTGGGAAGCCGAGGCACTTTAATGGAACAACTTGGTGTGAAAAGGCTGAGAGATTCATCTGCATAAATTGTGGCCGAGACCATAGGTTCCCAAAAGGAGAATTCTGGGATTGGGACGCTTACTATGCCATAGGATGCCCCTATTGCGATGCGAGGCATCCAGCCTTGGACAGATTGGAGTTCGAAGGACAACATCCTTGGCAACTGCATCCCGAAATGCTTCGAAGAAGTGTAGGTTTGAGTGATGAAAATGACACAAGGAGCTATGGTGTGATTCGTCATTTCCTTCCTGAAGGACATGTTGTAAGTGATAAGACGGTTGGCAAGGCTTGGGACAGAGGCGCGGACATATGGTATAGTCGTTATACTGATTTTGGCGATTTGAATAGACAGTACTTGATCGACCCAGCACTTCTCAGAATGCTTGGTCGAGTTGAAGGGAAAAGAATCCTAGACGCGGGTTGTGGGAACGGATATCTCTGCAGGTTACTATCGAAGA
>JGI24422J19971_10003129_pt1 | contig 10347 bp, 9 predicted proteins | sample DeeMarSWOR152_54_FD_19971 | JGI IMG/M metagenome (IMG submission 19971)
ATTATGATTACGTCTGTCAGCAGGTCGCGCGAGGTATCGGACAAATCAACTACGATTCAGCCTTGCCGGCCGTATTTGGTGTTCTGACCTGCGATACACTCGAACAGGCGGTCGAAAGAGCCGGGACGAAAATGGGCAACGCCGGTGCCGACGCAGCACGTACAGCTATGGAGATGGCCAACGTGATGGAACAGATTTAGGTTCGTGAAGAGACCCCCCGCCGGTCTGCTTCAGCAGCACTCGCTTAACCGCAGGTGCGAGCGACGAGCCACGAACCAAAAATATCACATGCAAGCTGATAGAAGAACAAGGGCCAGAGAACTGGCAATGCAGGCATTATATCAACTCGATATGCAGGGCCCAGACGTATTTGAGCTTTTAGGCCAGTTCTTTGCGGAAGCAGATACAGACGATTTTGTCCAAAAGCTTGCCTCAGATTGGACGAGAGGAACGTGGGAAAATCTGAAACAGTGCGACGAACTGATAATTGCATCGACAATAAAATGGCAATTCACAAGACTCTCACCTGTTGACAAAAGCATTTTGAGATTGGCGGTTTATCAGTTGAAATTCTGTCCAGATGTTCCACCTAAAGTTGTGCTAAATGAGGCCATAGAGCTTGCCAAAAAGTTCAGCACTGATAAGTCACCGTCGTTTGTTAACGGCGTGCTTGATGCCGTCTTTAAAAAGTTGTGACCCGGTGACTGTGTTCCCAACTCGAATAATGTGCCACGCGCGATGAGCGGCTGATTATGAGAGCGATTGCGGTCTTAAACCAAAAAGGGGGGGTGGGAAAAACCACAACAGTGGTCAATACAGCAGCAGCTCTTGCTGCCGCAGGCTCAAGGGTGGTCGTTATCGACCTTGACCCTCAAGCACATCTGACAATACACCTCGGTCTTGAGCCTCAAATCATCGAGGCCGGCTCATATAAGGTCCTGACCCAGTCAGCTAAATTTGAAGAGGAAATTCTGCTCGTGCGTCCAAATCTCTGGCTGCTTCCTGCAAATATTAACCTGGTTGGCGCCGAAAGCGAGCTGGTAAGCGTGGTCGGCAGGGAGACTATTCTGCGAGAAGCTTTTCGCTCAGCCGAAGATAAATTCGATTATTGTCTTATCGACTGTGGCCCTTCGCTCGGATTACTTACCCTCAACGCCCTCGCTGCGGCCCAAGAGGTCTTGATCCCGCTACAACCACATTTCCTGGCCCTGCGGGGATTCGGAAAACTGCTCCAAACCGTCGAGCTTGTAAACAAACGAATCAACCCGAATCTGAAAGTTAAATGGATTTTGCTGTGTATATACGACGGCAGAGCCTCGCTTCCAAAGGAAGTCAAGGCCGATATCGAGCAATTCCTCAACCAGGCCCGCGGCACTAACTGTGCCTGGGCTGGCGCCCGGATTTTACCGGTTCATATCCGAAGAAATATCAAGCTCGCCGAGGCACCGAGCTACGGCAAAACAATCTTTGAATACGAGCAGGATTGCCACGGTGCCGAAGACTACAGAAAAGTAGCCGAGCTTATTCACAGCGATTCACAAGCCATACTACAACCGACTACACAGCCTGCCGGGACCAATGAAAATCAAGAGCAACCTGATTTGCAGAAACCTTCGCCGCCGCAGACACAGCCTGCTGGCACCGGTGAGAGTCAAGACAAGCCTCCCATCGAAATCAGAGCAATCTCCCCCCGCCAGCAACAAGCGGGGGCTGGCTCTGAGACACCTGCGGAACTTCCACAAACAACAGCCGAACAAAACCAGCGAGGTGTCCCTGAATCCCAATAACCAGAACAGAAAAAATCTACTCAACCTCTAAAACAACTACCGACTTTGCAGGCAACGTGGCGGTCAAAATATTACCATTGAGCTCAACGTCGCTGAAATCAGCGGGCCTTACTGCCTGCGGGCTGTCAAAGGTATTGTGTGCCGTCATTTCCTCAGCAGTCAGGACTCGACCAGAGACCTCTTTAGCCACGGCACCGTGAAGCTCGCAAACAAGCTCAGCGGAGCTCTTAGGGTCAAGGTTGCAAAGCGATATATGAATCTTACCTGATTTATCTTTCGATGCTGAAGCATTCAACGCTGGAATTTGCTCGTTCCCGAACTTATAGTCGTTACACTGCAGGTCAGCAGGCAGCAGAGTGGCATCGTGATGGATCTTGTACATTTCAAAGACGTGATAAGTCGGCGTCAGAATCATCTTATCGCCCTCGGTAAGAATCATCGCCTGCAGAACATTGACGGTTTGGGCGATGTTCGCCATCTTTACCCGATCACAGTGCTGGTTGAAGATATTAAGGGTAAGGCCGGCCACAAGCGCATCGCGGAGGGAGTTCTGCTGGTATAGAAATCCCGGATTTGTTCCCGGCTCGACCCGGTGCCATGCGCCCCATTCGTCCACAATCATTGCCACTCGTTTTCTCGGGTCGTACTTGTCCATAATGGCCGCATGCTTTGTGATAATCTCATCTATGCGCAGTGCCCTCTCGAGCTGCGCAAACCAGTCTTCTTCACCAAATCGAGTGGCCGAACGGCTCCTCCTGCCCGAACCACAATAATAATGCGGAGCCAGTCCGTTCATTTGCCTCCCTCCCTCGCGCATTAACACTTCGGTCCACTCGTAATTTGCACCACCGGGTCCACATGCTATCTTGTAAAGGCGGTTCCCGCCAAAGTTGCGAAGGTAGGTCGCAAAGCGGCGATAAAGGTCCGCGTAATACTCAGGCCGCATACGACCGCCGCAGCCCCAATTCTCATTGCCGACACCCCAGTATCTCACCTTCCAGGGCTCCTGGCGTCCGTTTTCTCGTCGCCAATCGGCCATGGGGCTCTTGCCGTCAAAGGTGATATACTCTACCCACTGCTGCATCTCCAGCGTGGTACCGCTGCCCACATTTCCACAGATGTAAGGCTCGCAGTCCAACTGTTCACACAAATCAAGGAACTCGTGGGTCCCAAAGTGATTGTTTTCGGTTACACCGCCCCAATGGGTATTGATCATAGTGGGGCGTTTTTCCGGAGGGCCGACGCCGTCTTTCCAGTGATACTCATCGGCGAAGCAGCCGCCCGGCCAGCGCAGCACCGGTATCTTAATCTGTCTCAGCGCCTTGACGATGTCATTGCGAATGCCGCGGGTGTTCGGAATCGGAGAATCTTTACCGACCCAAAAACCTCCGTAGATACATCTGCCTAAGTGCTCCGAAAAGTGGCCGTAAATGTTCCTGTTAATAGTTACCTTGCCCTGGTCGGCGTGAATGACCAATTTGTTCGTCATCGGCTCCTTCTGCTCAGGGTTATCCGCTGCAGATGCCAAGACGCAACCTGCCAGCAGGGTTACTAATACAAGGGTAATGATTCTTCTGGTAATCATCACTCCAGCCAACCGGTTCCTGAATTTAGTGTTTTCCATTTTTTTCCCTTTCCAAAATCTTTTCAAAATGTATTTTTATACAACCATTGGTACAGCAGTCCTATTTTTCTTTACCTTTGCTGCTTTCCTTATCCAACAGTCCGAGCCCGCGCATCCAATCGGCGCAGCGAGCCGGCCAGCTTGACACGGCCCCGTGCTCTTTGCCAAGGCCGAATCCATGGCGGCCTTTTTGGTAGATGTGCATCTCGGCTGGGACCTTGGCCTTTCTCAGAGCAAGGTAAAAGTAGATACTATTTTCCGCTGGTACACCCTCATCCTCACTGGTATGGACCAAGAACGTAGGGGGCGTTTCAGCCGTAACCTGCTTTTCATTGGACAGATTTTCAACGAGATCACTCTCAGGTTTGTCTCCTAATAAATTCTGCCTGGAGCCGGCGTGTGCGCACCATTCGGCCAACGAAATGACCGGATAGATAAGTATCATGAAGTCCGGCCGGCAACCAGCCCGGTCAATAAGGTCCTCTGCGTCGGCCTTACCGTTGTCGAAGTGTGTGCCCGCCGTCGACGCCAAGTGTCCTCCTGCGGAAAAGCCGAGGATGCCAATCCGAGCAGGATCGATATTCCACTCTTTAGCGCCGCTGCGGACCATTCTGATTGCTCGCTGAGCGTCCTGTAAAGGTGCCGGATGACCATAGCCGGCACCACTATTGCGGTGGCGATACTTGAGAATAAAACCAGCAACGCCAAACGAATTGAGCCACTGTGCGATTTGATGCCCCTCGTGGTCCATAGCCAAATGTCCATAACCGCCGCCCGGACAAATCACTACGGCAGCACCAGTGGCCTTTTCCTTCGGCGGAAGGTAAATCGTCAGCGTCGGTTTGTCGCCGTCCTCATTGCCTTTAGCCCCCGGAGCACCATTCGGCCAGAGCAATTCGACCTTCTGCAAAGTCGCTGTCTTCGGCACGGCGGCTACTGTGGTTAAGGGGGGCCCCAACGTCATCACAAAGATAACAAAAAAAATTCTAAGATATTGATTCATTTTCTCTCTCCTTATTAAACCGTGCTACGGCAGGCTCGGCCCTGACGAGCGGACAAATAACTCTTGCCTTCCGGCATAAAATATCTTGCCTGGGACCCCGCTTTGCGGGAACCCTCCTAAATTGCATCGAGCAGCACCTTGAACAACATCTTTCCCAATTTTCTGGGTTCCGAAACGCAATTTATCGCGTTTGGGGTCGGGTCCCATTTGCCAAAAAACGCGAATGGGGTCCCGGTCCCTCTCCTCAGATTAACTGCTGTGGGTTTTGTAATTGCCCTGTGATAAAGTTTAAAAATTGCGCTGCATAGGCCTCGTTTATAATTCTGCGGTCAACCGCCAGAGACAAGCTCGTAATTTTACGCACCATCGTTTTGCCCCGCACCAATTGTTCCCCGCCCCCGCACCAAAATTGTGGGTTTGCGGGATGTTTGTTCCGAATTCTGTTCGTTTTTGAGCCAATATCTGATTTTGGTGCGGGGCTACCTGCTGCCGGTTTGCAACCGTCCGCTCTGGTGCAATTGGTGCGGGGTTGGGGGATAACCGTTTTGACTACGTTACCGACGGCTAAGATAGTGCTGGTGGGCGGTGGTACGATTCCAAAAAAGGAATCGATGCCGTACACACCAAGATTGCTTAATGCTATGGTTTGGCCTTCTATCTCTGCAAGCGTCAATCTATTACTGCGAGCTTTTTCGGTAAGCAGTTTATCTTCCCAGGCTATTTCAGCGAGAGTCTTTTTATCTGCATCCTTTATCACCGGCACAATAACGCCTTGGGAAGCATTGACCGCAAAGCCGATGTTAATCGCATCGGCGATCCTGATATCCTCCCCCGCACCAAAATTCCCGCTTTGCGTGTATGTTTTTTGCATTTTGGACCTTGTTCGCGCCGTAACTGATTTTGGTGCGGGGCTGCCTACCATAACAGGATATTTTTTTGCAGCCAACGCCAGGGCACGAATAAAAAAAGTATTGCTTGTGATTTTGACTCCTAAAGACTTGCTTAGCTTTGGCCGAAGGGCCATTAGTTCGGTTACGTCCGCTTTGGACTCGATGTAAAAACAGGGCTTGTTCAGTTTGGATTTTGACATCCTTTCGCCGATGAGCTTCTGGATTCTGGTCAGTGGGATTCTCATGTTCGTGACTCGTCGCTTGTGTCCCGGCGCACAATTGAGTTTCCGCACCTGCTTATTCAATCGCCAATTTGGTTTTAACAAAAACTTCTATGCTCCGCTGCCCCCGCTCTTGTCTTCGACAAGAAGACGCGGGGGCAAACGAGTCAACTTGTTTAGCCAACAGCCACAAAAAGTACTCTCCTTAGTCCGTATGATGCAATCGAACAGGTCATCAATCCGGGCGAAATTATAACCATCATCGAGCTCCTGGGCAAGAATTTTGCCAACGCAAAGGAAACAACAAAGTCCGTTAGAAGCAATAAGGAACATTCTTGTAAAAATGACATACGGCAATAATAATAGAACCAATTCGACAAATAATGTTACAAACGGAAATAATAGAAGGATAAGCAGAGCCATGGAGGTCAGAGAAGACAAATTCACGGTTAAAACTTATGAGTGCCGAGCTGACGGAAATATTAAGATAATTTCACTGATGCAGTATTTACAAGAAGCCGCAGCAGTTCATGCAGAACAACTTGGTTTTGGATTTGACAGATTGAATGAAATAAATAGCTATTGGGTGCTGTCAAACCTCAGAATAGAAATCGCCAGATTGCCGAAATGGAATGATGAAGTTACGATCAAGACATGGCCGAGCGGGTACACTCGTTTAATAGCAACAAGAGAGTTTGTCGGCAAAGATCAATATGATTGCGAGTTATTCAGAGCCGGCAGCGAATGGATGGTACTAAGCAAACAGAAAAATCGGCCGAAAAATTTATTCCATCTTAACCTAAGCTTGCCTAAAACCGGACCAAAAGCAATATCAGGAAAACTTAACAGATTAGAACCTCAAAATAATTATAGTGAAGTTGAGCGAGTGCGTGTGCCGTACAGCTCAATTGATTTGAACGGGCATGTGAATAACATAGAATATGTGCGGTGGGGTACAGACGCGTTGAGAAGGGTATTCAAACTCAAGGGGAACATCCGTTTCGTACAAGCCACCTATTTGTCCGAAGTTTTTGAGGCCGATGAGCTTGAGCTCCTGCTGTCCTCCGGCACAAGTGGACACTTTTATGTTCTTGGAAGAAAGTCAGATGGGCAAAACAATGTATATGTAATGGAAATTTCTTACTAACTTCGGCATTACCAGCCGAGCAACCACAGACACCTAATACGGGTGCGAATGAGGATTTACCGCACTCAAGCAGAACAGGCCGGGTGTATCTCCTGCAGACAAAACCCTGCCTGGGACCAACTTTTTATGATTGGCTTTTTTGCTCCGCATCTCCTTGGATTTTCTGTTTACACCTGGCTGAGACCCGCCCATAAAATATTCTTCCACTTTTTCTCTCAAAAGGCTAATATAGCGAAATATATTCTTTTTAAGACGGCATCTGGTCCTGTGAGAAGGCCCAAAAACGCATTTTTACGCGTTTGGGGAGCCCAGACAATTAACTTGTTTTTCGGAGTTTTGAGTAATGTGTTATCGAAAGTGGATATTAGTCGTGGTAGCTGCGGCATCGGCGGCCTCCGGCAGCCTGAATAGCTCACAGACTGCCGGGCAACAGGGTTTTGAAAAGTCGGTGGTCTTGATACAAAGCGTCAAGCAGGATTTCGACTATGTCACCCCCTGGAAGCAGGAAGCGATGCGTCAGGGCATTGGCTCAGGATTTGTCATCGCAGGCAAAAGAATCCTCACCAACGCCCACAACGTCAGCAACTGTAAATATGTTGAATTAAGAAAGGAAAATATCGCCAGACGCTATCCAGCCAGGGTTGCCTTTATCGGCCACGATTGCGACCTGGCAGTACTAACCGTTGATGAAGAGAGTTTTTTTGACGGTACTGTTCCTTTGGAGCTGGCAGAAATTCCGAATGTCAACAGCACTGTGTCAACATACGGCTTTCCAGTTGGTGGTAATCGCATTTCCGTTACGGAGGGGGTGGTCTCCCGTGTAGAGACAGACACCTACGTCCATAGTGGAGCCGANGCCCACCTGGTCATACAAACTGATGCAGCTATAAACCCCGGCAACAGCGGAGGNCCNGTTATACAAAACGGTAAAGTTGTCGGAGTGGCCTTCCAGGGTATACGACAGGCTGAAAACATAGGCTATATGATCCCCACAACTGTCATCAGGCACTTTCTCCTTGATATCGAGGACGGTAAATATGATGGTTTCGGATCCTTAGGCGTAATCCTGTATCCCGGTCTGCACAGTACCAGCTACAAGGATTACCTTAAGGTCCCACCGGATGAGGATGGCATCATAGTAATCGCTACGATGATGCATAGCTCGGTCGAATCGATATTTCAGCCGAATGACGTACTCACGCGAATCGACAATTATAACGTTGATAATGATGGAATGGTGCAGATATATGGGCTGAGATTGCATATATCCGAGGCCATCGAGACCAAACACATTGGCCAAACCGCGCAACTTACCTTCTATCGCGATGGCAAAAGAATGACAGAAACTGCGACCATCGCATTGAACAGACCAATTTTCGAGTACGCACGCCAATATGATATTCCCCCACGGTATGTGTGCTTTGCGGGGCTGACGTTTGTCCCGGCAACACGAAACTTCCTCGAAACCTGGGGACGTGACTGGCGAACAGATATACCGCACTACCTGCGATACCTTTTCAAAAATTCGATACAGCTCAACACCGACCGGCAGCGCAAAGAGTACGTGGTCCTTGCCGAAATAATGCCCGATGAGGTTAACTCTTATGCCGGTGATTTCAGGAGTCAGCCGGTTGAGACCATCAATGGCGTCACCATTTGGAGTCTTGACGACGTTTACAAAGCTTTTAAGCAGTCCGTCGATGACTTCTACGTAATAAAGTTTATGGGCAACAATCGGACCTTACCCATCGATGCCAAAAAGGCTCAACTCAGGCACCAAATTGTACTGGACAAATATAACATACCCGCCGAAGCTCGCTTGGAGGAAAAGCTATGAAAAACCGAGCAGTTTTCATATTTATTATATTCGGTGCTGTTATCATACTTTGTTCACAGCTAACTGCCGCCGAACAGCGCCGGGCCGATTTGACCGAAGCAATGAAACAATCCATTGTCTACTTACAAACATCCTTTTACGGTTACAATCAGGGTCAGCCCTGGAAGCATAAAGATCTCTCAAAAAACTGGGCATGCGCTTGTGCCATCGGTGAATATGAGGTGCTCACGACGGCCTGGAATGTCGCAAATTTGGCCTTCGTAAGGGCTCTTAGATACGGCCAAAACGAATTTGTCGGTGCGAAAATCAAAGTTGTGGATTATGAAAGCAACCTCTGTATAATCGAACTGGACCCTAATGCAATGAGTGATCCCTTGAAGCCGCTTGTATTTAGCAAGGACTACCAAAAAGGAGCTGAATTAGATTTCTATTGGCTGTCATCAGACAACTATTTATATAACGGACGAGGTTATCTTGACCGCACAAGAGTTCTAAAGACAAATTCTTCGTATGAACAACGCCTGCACTACATCGCCGCCAACACATCCCATCGTACAGGGGCAGGACAGATTTACTGTGTTGGCTCAAAACCAGTTGGTATAGCCTGCTGGTCTAACGATAACAAAGAAGCGGGCCTTATCCCAGCAGAGATAATCAACAGATTTTTAGCCGCTGTAGCCGACGAGGATTATAAAGGCTTTGGGGCGGTCGGCTTTGTCACTTCCGAGCTTTCTGACCCGGCTATGCGGTCCTTTCTGAAGATGCCGACGTCTCTCAAAACCGGTGTCTACGTAACTGACGTCTATAATCTTGGTACCGGCTGCGATGTGCTCAAAAAAGCTGATGTCATATTGGCAATTGACGGAAACGCACTCGATTCTTACGGCCGATTCATGCATCCGAAATACGAATGGCTGAATTTCGGCCATCTGATTACAAATAAAACTGTGGGCGAGACAGTTTTATTCGAGCTTTGGCGCAACGGGAAAAAAATACAGGTCCAGGCCGAGGTTAAGAACTTCAAGGCCTCAGAAATGCTCGTACCATATCATGAATATGACCAGCAGCCGGAGTACATCATCACAGGCGGATTCATCCTGCAAAAGCTCACCCGTGAGTATCTGGCTGATTGGGGCGAGGATTGGAGCGGCAAGGTCTCACCACACCTGTATCATTATTACCGCGATTTTGCCTTCAAACCCACCCCTGAACGTAGTGACATTGTGATACTAAGTTATGTCCTGCCTGCCAATATAAACCTCGGCTACAATGACCTTGGACAAATTGTTGTCAAAAAGTTTAACGGCATGACCATACGTTCCATCGCAGACATCCTGACAGCTCAGAAACTGAATCCCGAATCCAAGTATGATGTGATCGAATTTGAGCTGGATAATCCGGTGGTAATTATCCCCCGTGAGCAATTGCCCGCAGCCGATATGTTCATCCGCAAGAACTACGGCATACACAAACTTTTAAATGTCAACCCCACCCCTCGTCCAGCCCCAAAGTGAGGCGGGACTCGCAGAGGGGTCGGGGTCAACCTGTAATGTGGTCAGGAACTCAACTATTACTGCGTTTGCTTATTGGCTTTTTTCAAGATTTCCAGCAATTCGCCCTCTTTTAACGTAATTGGATTACCTTTCATACTACTTGACTTTTTGGACTTTGCAACTATTTTTGGGAAATCCCGCTCTTTCAATCCAAACTCTGCCAGCGGCGGCACTTTTAATGCCGCGCAAAGATCCTGCACCCATGCGACTCCATCAGCCGCTCGTGCTGTGACCTTCCCGGTCAAAATCTGAGCTATCTCATCATATCGGGCCAGTGCTGGTGAG
>JGI24422J19971_10003131_pt1 | contig 10345 bp, 8 predicted proteins | sample DeeMarSWOR152_54_FD_19971 | JGI IMG/M metagenome (IMG submission 19971)
CGTCAGACCGTTAATCCTATGGCGCTCAAGAAACGACTGGCCAGGGAGGTTGTGACCCAGCTCTACAGTCAAAAGGCAGCCACCGACGCCGAGGAGCGTTTTGTCAAGGTGTTCCAGAAGAGGGAAGTACCAGAAGAAATACGGCAAGTAAAGATAACCGAAGAATTACTACAAAGAATAAAAGCTCGCTCATTTAGAGAGAGGGGACTTTTGAGCAGCATTAGACAGGTCGGCAAGCCTGAGACTGAGGAGTGGATTGTGCCAATTTCTCTGCTGTTATGTGAGATAGGCCTAGCTAAAAGTCGTAGTGATGCTAAGCGTCTTATAGCACAAGGGTCTGTTCACATAGATAAAAAGACAATTTATGAGACAAATGGTAATATCAAGATAGGCAGCATCATTAAGGTAGGAAAACGGCATTTTGTGCGACTGGTTGATGCTGATTAAAAATGTATAAACGAGATTTTTAGCAACCTATCCCCCTGACCCCCTTCCCTTACAAGGGAAGGGGGAATGTAGATAAGAGAGGGGCGAAGCCCCTCTCTAAAATCTCTTCCCCCGTGATAGGAATATATATCCGTATTACGGAGGGTCAAAGGGAGGCGGAGCCTCCCTTATATAACCAATTCCCCCTCTCCTTAAAAGGAGAGGGGGATTAAGGGGGTGAGGTTAATAAATGGACTCTTAAGCGCCGCTTTGCTAAAGTGATAAATACTGATACACTAACAGAGTAGAGGAGACAGATGGAACATTTACGCATTCCAGGACCCACCCCCTGCCCCAGCCCGGTGCTTCAGACAATGACCAGGCAGATGATAAATCATCGGGGGGTAGAATTCGGGCAGATACTGAATAAGGTAACGGCTAATCTAAAGCGGTTGTTTCAGACTAAAGGCGATGTTTTTCTGCTTACCAGTTCAGGGACCGGCGGTCTAGAGGCGGCTATCGTTAATACCCTGTCCCCGGGTGATAAGGTATTATCGGTGTCTATTGGCGCCTTCGGCGAACGCTTTGCTGCCATTGCTCAACAATTTGGGGCTGAGGTAACCCCGCTTCAGTTTGAGTGGGGTAAAGCCGCCGATGTTGACGCCGTGCGTCAGGCGCTTAAGGCTGAACCCAAAATCAAAGCGGTGCTGGTCACCCATAATGAGACCTCTACCGGCGTTACCAATGACCTGGCTTCAATTAGCTCGGTAGTCAAGGAATTTGATAAACTGCTGCTGGTTGATGCCATCAGCAGTCTGGGCTCAATTGATTTGCCCGTAGATGACTGGCACTGCGATGTTACCGTTACCGGTTCCCAGAAGGGATGGATGGCTCCCCCCGGTCTGGCTATGGTCAGTGTCAGCCCGGAGGGCTGGCAGGCTCACGCCAAAGCCAAGATGCCCCGTTTCTACTGGGACTTTGCCCAAGCCCGGAGCTACTTAGAAAAGGGGCAAACGCCGTGGACTCCAGCCCTGTCCACCGTATTTGCCCTAGAGGTATCACTAGAAATGATGCTCAAGGAGGGCCTGCCTAACATCACCGCCCGGCATGCCAGGGTGGGCAACACCGCCCGAGCTGGAGTAAAATCACTGGGGCTGTCCCTTTTTGCCGACGAAAACTACGCCTCCAATACCGTTACTGCCGTAGCTACTTCGGATGGGCTTGACACCAAAAAGATGCTCAAGCTCTTAAGAGAGAAACACCAGATTGTGCTCGGTGGCGGACAGCAGAGATTAGACGGCAAAATATTCCGCATCGGTCACCTGGGCTGGGTGACGGAAAGCGACATTGAAACCGTAATATCGGCACTGAAGGTAGTACTACCACAGGCTGGATTCAGGAGTTAGTTAAAATGAAGATTTTAATTGCTGAGCCTATTTCTGATGAGGGAATAGATATTCTGCGTGACTACGCGGAGGTGGATATCAAGCTGGGGCTAACGCCGGAGGAAATCATATCCATAATTGGCGATTATGAGGCGCTGGTGGTACGCAGTCAGACCCGGGTCTCGGCTAAGATGATACAAGCCGGGGAAAAATTACAGGTCATCGCCCGAGCCGGCGTTAGTGTAGACAACATTGATGTAGAAACAGCCACCCGACACGGCATTGTAGTCGTTCACGCTCCTACCGGCAATACTATCTCGGCGGCCGAGCATACCATTGCCCTTATGCTCGCCCTGGCCCGCCACATCCCTCAGGCTAGCGCCATGCTCAAATCCGGGATATGGCGACGGACCGATTTCATGGGTATTGAGGTCAGAAATAAAACGTTAGGTATTATCGGCCTGGGCAACGTGGGTTCAGAGGTAGCCAGACGGGCTCGAGGTCTGGAAATGAAGCTTATCGCCCATGACCCCTTCATCTCTGTCGACCACGCCCATAACCTGCAGGTAGAGCTGGTCTCTTTAGAGCAGTTGCTCCAGGAATCAGACTTTATCACCCTCCACCTGCCATTAACCCAATCAACCAAGAGACTAATCGGAGTCAAAGAACTGTCTTTAGTCAAACCAACAGTGCGTATTATTAACACCGCCCGGGGTGACTTAATTGACGAACAGGCTCTAGCCAGGGCAATAAAGGAAAAGAGAGTGGCCGGGGCTGCCATTGATGTCTTCCCTACCGAACCAACTACCAAGAGCATCCTTTTTGACAATGATAACGTCATTGTTACCCCCCATTTAGGCGCTTCCACCACTGAAGCCCAGGCTATGGTAGCCAAGGATGTCGCCAACCAGATTATTGCCGTATTTAAAGGACAGCCAGCCCGATACTCAGTCAATGCTCCCTTTGTCGCTGTTGAAACTCTGCCGATACTGGCACCCTTCATCAAGCTGGCGGCCATAGCCGGCAAACTGGTCAGCCAGCTGGCTGAGGGGCAAATGAATGCCATTCAGATTAGATATGAGGGTGAGATTTCTAATTATGACACTAATGCTCTCAAGGCATCGGTCCTGGGCGGATTGCTTGAGGAGATAAGTGAAGAACGAATTAACCTGGTCAATGCCAATATCGTGGCGGCCCGGCGTGGTCTAACCGTGGTGGAACAGAAGGAAGCTACCTGTGACAACTATGCCAGCCTGATTACTATCCAGGCCACTACCAGCGCCGGGGTTACTATTGTCGCCGGAACGGTAATACGCGGGGAATCACACATTGTCCGGGTCAATAACTACTGGCTTGATATTGTGCCCACCGGGGGTTACTTCCTGTTCAGCGACCACCGAGACCGTCCTGGTCTCATCAGCGCCGTAAGCAAGGTAACCGGTGACGCCGACGTCGATATCAGTTCCATGCATGTCGGCCGCCTGAAGCCCAGGGGACAAGCCTTAATGGTATTAGCCCTGGATGAACCCCTGTTAGAAGAGCACCTCCAGCAAATACTATCCATCCCCGATGTCTATACCGCCAAACTGATAAAGTTATAATGAAAAGGAGGTTATACCATGTTTGCACGTCTAACCATAGTTCAAGTCAAGATTGGCAATCTAGACGAAACCGTAAAGATTTTTAAGGAGGGTGTTATCCCCGCGGCCAAATCACAGAAGGGCTATCGTGGGGGCTATCTCCTCACCGACAGCAAAACAGGCAAGGGCATTTCCATCACCCTTTGGGATAACGAAAAGAATGCCATTGCCAATGAACAGAGCGGCTACTACCAGGAACAGGTAAGCAAGTTCAAGGGCTTCTTCACAGCCCCACCGGTTCGCGAAGGATATGAAGTTAGTCTCCAAGACTAAGTAAGTTGGTGAAAGACTAATCCCGCCGGTACTTTGGGGTAAAAGTAGGTTGATTTCCGGGGCATCCGGTCACCGGCATCGGCAATGGCTTTAACCACTTCTGCCTTGACCGGACTTAACAGAAAGGCTAGCTGGTATTCCTGGTTCAAAACCCGGTTTACCGCATCCAGCTTGTCATAACTATAGTCAAGGGATGCTTCCTCTCTGCCGCCGCTCAGTCCCAGCAGCTTCTCCAGTATGATATGGTCCAGAATACTAACGTCTAACCTCTTATATAGCTCACAGTGAAAGTAAGGCATCATCTGGCTGGTAGCGGCAAAGTCGCGCAACCGTAGCCAATAAAGGTGCTCCGGGGCTAAGCCAAAAAGGACCAGACTAACCTGGTCGGTATCCTGCCCGGCCAGTACATCATCAACCTGCTGCCAGATACCGGGCATACTCAGGGGCAACTCTTCCACTTCAAAGAACGACATCAACTTAGCCGGCAGCTCACTCAAGCTTTCTTGGGACATGCCACGGACCAGCCGGTGGGGCGGTAGAATAATAAGCCCCGGGTCGGCAAAGCTTACCAGCGTCATCATCACAAAATTAAACCCTTCGTCCCCTGATACTAATGAGGAGCAGACCTGTCTTTCCCGCTGATGGGTAAGAGCACTCTCATAGCGATGATGCCCATCGGCAATGTAAAGCGGCTGGTGAGCCAGGCTGGCGCTTATCTGATTTATAACCTCGTGCTCAGTGATAGACCAAATACTATGACTCTCTCCGTTAGCCGTGCTCAGACTAATTATCGGCTGGCTTGGCTCCTGCCGAGCTAACAACGAGGAGATGCGCTCTCCCCGGTCTTCATATAGAGCTAAAATCGGGCTAGTATTGGCCTGGAGCGCCCATAATAGGCTCAGCCGGTCATTCCCGGGCTCGACTAACGTGCCCTCATGGGGGCGAATCACCATCTCATCCCATTCCTCCAGCCTAACGCAGACGATTATGCCCCGGCGTCTATATTGCTTCTCCTGGTGCCTGAAGTAGTGGTCGTGGAGATAAACGGCTGGCGCCTCATCAATCTTAAGCACACCCAGCTTCAGCCACTCTTCCAGGGTAGCTGCGGCACGAGTGTACCTATTGTCTACAATGGTGTCCTGCGGTAACTGTCGGCCGTGCTCCAATCGGACAAAGTTATACTCACTTTGATGATAAAGCTCCTGCTCTACCTGCGGGGTAATAATGTCATAAGGGGGACAGATAACCGATGACAGGTCGGTAACTAACCGTTGATTATAACGCACGCCGTGAAAGGGGCGAACCTCAGCCATGCTTACCTAATCCTCTTCTAATTGAATCCTGGGCAGGGTGATTCTTAATCACCCTAGTTTACTGTATGCCGCCGATAAGGCGCAAGTGAGCAACAACGGGATTATGTGTTATAATTTCTAAAAATAGCCACACCCGAGACGATTGATGAAAGACTTAGCCAAAATTAAAAAAAGGATAGACCAGCTAAGGGACAAAATTAACTACCATAACTACCGCTACTATGTGCTGGATAGCCCTGAGATTAGCGATGCCGAGTACGATTCGTTAATGCAGGAGCTAAAGCAGCTGGAGGAGGAGTACCCCCAGTTCCTGACCCCCGACTCCCCCACCCAGCGGGTTGGTGCTGCCCCGGTAGAAGCCTTTGGTGTGGTCGAACACCCCCTCCCCCTGCTATCCCTGGGCAATGCCTTCTCCCAGGAGGAGCTACTGGCCTGGTATACCCGGGCCTCAAAGCTGGTAGCGGAACAGCAGTTCAAGTTTGTCTGCGAGCACAAGATTGACGGCCTGGCGGTAGCCCTGACCTATGTTAACCGCCGGTTAACTACCGGGGCTACCCGTGGTGATGGCTTCCGTGGTGAAAATATCACCCAGAACCTGCGAACTATCAGGAGCATCCCGCTTTCCGTGCCCAAAGAGGCGCCACCCCGATTTGAGGTGCGGGGCGAGGTCTTTCTGCCCAAAGCCGGCTTTGAGAAGTTAAACCGGGAGCGGGCCGAGGAAGGACTACCCCTGTTTGCCAACCCCAGAAATGCCGCCGCTGGCTCAGTGCGTCAGCTCGACCCCCGGATTACGGCTAAACGCCCGCTGGATATCTATATCTATATGCTGGGTTATGCCGAAGGCAAAGCCACCCCACCGACCCACTGGGAAACTATGGAGTACCTCAAGTCCCTGGGCTTTAAGGTAAACCCTAATAATAACCTGTTTACCACCATTGAGCAGGTAGAACAGTATCACCACACCTGGGTAGAGAGGAGGGAAAGCCTGGCCTATGAAGCCGATGGCATCGTGGTTAAAGTAGACTCGCTTGAGCTGCAAGGGCAGTTGGGCAGCATCGGTCATGAACCGCGATGGGCAATAGCCTATAAGTTCCCGGCTATCCAGGGCACTACCCGCCTGATGGATATCGGCATCAGTGTCGGCAGGACTGGCACCCTTAACCCTTATGCTATTCTGAAGCCGGTCTCAGTGGGAGGGGTAACTATTAAACAGGCTGCCCTCCACAATGAAGACGANATCAGGCGNAAGGACATCCGTATTGGCGATACCGTTATTGTCCAGCGGGCGGGACAGGTTATACCCGAAATCGTGGAACCAATCAAAAGTAAACGCACCGGGCNGGAAAAAATATTTACTATGCCCTCACACTGCCCGGTATGCGGGGCGGAGGCGATTAAACCCGAAGGCGAGGTTATGTACTACTGCTCCAACGCCGCCTGTCCCGCCCAAGTCCAGGAACGGCTGGAGCACTTTGTCTCCCGGGGAGGCATGGATATCAGAGGCATAGGCGAATCACAAAGCGCCTTGCTGCTCAAAGAGGGGCTGGTCAAGGATGTAGCTGACCTGTATTACCTCAAGGACAAAAAGGAACAGCTCCTCAAGCTGGAAAGAATGGCTGAGAAGAGCGTAAATAATATACTTGAGGCTATTGAAAGGAGTAAAAAGAGGCCACTGGCCAGGCTTATCTTTGCCCTGGGCATACGCCATATCGGTGAAGAAATGGCAGAAATCCTCGCCAATAACTTTAGCAGTATTGATTATGATGACCCCAAGAGCCTGGCTAATGCCTCAAGAGATGACCTCACCAACATCTCTACCGTCGGACCTAAGATTGCCGACAGCGTAGTCGCCTTCTTCGGACAAGAAGAGAATCGCCGTATTATAGAGCGGCTAAGAAAGGCAGGGGTCCGGTTAGAGGAGAAAGCGGTTAGGCCTGAAGAGTTACCCCTAGCCGGACAGGAATTTGTCATCACCGGCAGGCTGGAAACATTCAGCCGGCAGGAGGCAGAGGCACGGATAAAAGCCCTCGGTGGCACCGCCAAAAGCGACGTTACCAAGAAGACGACATACCTTGTCGTCGGTGCCGAGCCCGGCTCAAAACTGGTCCGCGCCCAGGCTCTGGGCACCAAACAGCTCACCGAAGAAGAGCTGCTTAAATTATTAGAGGAGAAAGCCTGACCTAAAAATCTTTTATGAAGTTAATTGTAGGACTAGGTAACCCGGGGCGGGGTTATGCCCATAACCGCCATAATGTAGGATTTGTCTGCCTTAACCATTTTGCCAGGAAACAGGGCATCCGATTTGATAGAAAGCAGGGAAAAGCCCGAACTGGCACCGGCGAGGTGGCTGGCAGCCAGGTGCTCCTAGCCAAACCCCAGACCCATATGAACCTGAGTGGTCAGTCAGTTAGCCGGCTGATAAAGAAATTTAACATCAACCTCAATGACCTTCTAGTTATCCATGATGACCTTGACCTCCCCCTGGGTAAAATCCGCCTCAGCCACGGCAGTAGCTCCGGCGGACACAAAGGGATTGACTCTATCATCTCCTCTTTAGGTAGTCAGGACTTCACTCGGCTTCGGGTAGGTATTGGGCGACCGGCTACCGAAGGCTTAGCCGAAATCAGCGAGGCTGATATTATTGCTTACGTGCTCAGTAATTTCACCCCGGAAGAGAAACAAATTGTAGTCCAAGTCATACCCAGGACGAGTGAAGCCATCTATTGCCTCCTCACTGAAGGGCTGGTGGTAGCCATGAACAAATATAATTAGATTATTTATTAACCTCACCCCCTGTATCCCCCTCTCCTTGGAAAGGAGAGGGGGAAGAGATTTAAGAGAGGGGCTTCGCCCCTCTAAGACTCCCCTTTTGATATTTATTAACCCTATCCCCTGTATCCCCTTCCCCTTAAAAAGGGGAAGGGGAATAAAATAATAAAGAGGGCTACCGCCCTCTTAAACACCCTGTTAGGTTAAGGTATCTCTCAAAGAGGGGAGAGATTTAAGAGAGGGGGCGAAGCCCCCTCTCATCTCAACTCCCCTTCCCTTTAATAAATTAATAAGGGAAGAGGTCAGGGGATAGGTTTCTAAACTATCTCTAACCAGTTAATTGCTAGAGGTTAAGCTCAAGTGTTATAATCTATATTCCATATACCATCTAAAAGAGAGGTTGGTGGAGTGATACGTAACCAGAAATTTATTGCCGTTATTGGCGGTAGTCAACCTTCGTCAGAGGAAGCCCGGCTGGCTGAGGAAGTAGGGCGTGAGCTAGCCAAACAAGGGGCTATCCTGGTCTGCGGGGGCTTGGGCGGGGTGATGGAGGCAGCCTGTAAGGGTGCCAGTGCTGAGGGCGGGGTAACCGTCGGCATTCTTCCCGGGGACAACCGTCAGGTAGCTAACCCCTATGTTCAAATTCCCATCGTTACCGGGATAGGCTACGCCAGAAATGTGGCTGTGGTTAAATCAGCCCAGGCCGTTATCGCCATTGGCGGCAATTATGGTACCCTTTCTGAGATAAGCCATGCTTTACAAAGCGGCATCCCGGTTATCGGTTTAAATACCTGGGCACTGTCCCGAAATAGTCAGCAGGATAATTCAATTACTATAGCTCAAAGCCCGGCTGAGGCAGTAAATAAAGCCCTTAACTTAGCTATAAACTAATAACCTCAAGGTCAGAGGAAAGTGTCAACTATTGAGAGTGTTAACGCCAGGGAAATCCTAGATTCCAGGGGCAACCCTACCCTGGAGGTTGAGGTAGGGCTAGTCGGCGGCACAACAGGTCGGGCGGCGGTGCCCTCGGGGGCCAGTACTGGCCAGTATGAGGCAGCAGAGCTCCGGGACGGAGATAAGTCCAGGTTTAACGGACGGGGTGTCCTTAAGGCAGTAGCCAATGTTAATCAACAGATTGCCCCGGCTATAACCGGGATGCCGGCTACCGACCAAGCCGCCATTGACCACAGGCTAATAGAGCTTGATGGCACCGCCAATAAATCACGCCTCGGGGCTAACGCCATCCTGGGAGTATCATTAGCCGTGGCTCACGCTGCCGCTAACCAACGGGATATACCGCTATACCGCTACCTGGGGAAGTTAGCCACCTATACCCTGCCGGTGCCGATGCTCAATATCCTGAATGGTGGCAAGCATGCCGCCGGTTCAACAGATTTCCAGGAATTTATGATAGTGCCGGCTGGAGCCAGGAACTTCGCTCATGCCCTTCAAATAAGCGCCGAGGTCTACCACAGCCTGAAAAGGGTGCTTCAAGACAAAGGACTGGCTACCAATGTCGGCGACGAAGGGGGATTTGCCCCCCCGCTACCCTCAAACAAACAGGCAATAGAGGCCGTCTTGGCTGCTATTGAAAAAGCAGGCTATAAGCCGGGTAAGGACTGTTTTATTGCCCTCGACCCGGCCGCCAGCGAATTCTATAAAGATGGTAAATATATCCTGACCAAGGAAGGTACTTCATTCAGCAGCCAGGAAATGGTTGACTATTACATCAAGTGGGCATCAAGCTATCCCCTTATTAGCATTGAGGACGGAATGGCTGAGGATGATTGGGATGGCTGGCAGCTCCTGACTCAAAAATTGGGCGATAAAATCCAGATTGTAGGTGATGACCTCTATGCTACCAATATAAGCCGCCTCAATCAGGGCATCAAATTAAAGGCGTCTAATTCCATTCTTATCAAACCCAATCAAATTGGCACCCTGACGGAAACAATGGCGGCTATTGAGAGGGCACAACAGGTAGGCTGGACGGCAATAGTAAGTCACCGCTCAGGTGAGACCGAAGATACCACCATAGCTGACCTGGCGGTGGGGTTAAATACCGGGCTGATTAAAGCTGGTGCCCCCTGCCGCTCCGAGCGCGTGGCCAAGTATAACCGTCTGCTCAAAATAGAAGACGAGCTGGGGGGAAAGGCTACCTTTGCCNGCAGGGGGGCATTCTACAACTTGAAAAGGAGGTAAAAAGTGACAACTAAAATTGGAATTAACGGTTTTGGCCGGATAGGCAGGTTAACCTTCAGGTCAATTAAACAATACCACAATGGTAAACTTGAGGTAACCGCGATTAATGACCTCACCGACCCTAAGACCAATGCCCACCTGCTAAAATGGGACAGCACCTACAGTCAGTATCCGGGCAAGGTTGAGTCGACTGAGGGTTCAATTACTGTTGATGGTAAGAAGGTAGCGGTGTTAGCCGAACGCGACCCGGGGAAAATCCCGTGGCGGGACTATGGTGTCGATATAGTCATCGAATCAACCGGGCTATTTACCGATGGCACCAAGGCGGCGGCTCACC
>JGI24422J19971_10003134_pt1 | contig 10338 bp, 8 predicted proteins | sample DeeMarSWOR152_54_FD_19971 | JGI IMG/M metagenome (IMG submission 19971)
CCAGTACATCCTGCCTCTCTTCAAATATTCAGCACACCCGTACTCCACCTCTCCATCGTTGTCCCAGTCCCATCCAGTGAAAAACTCAGCAACATCGAGATACTGGTCAAAGTCCTTTGGAGGTGCGAGCTCGTATCCATACTTTGCCTTAAACTTCCTCTTGTACTCGGGATTGTCGAATGCATCTTTTCTATAGTAAAACATATGCACATCGCCATCCGAACAGGTTGCATACCAGGTGCCGGCCCAGCTTAAATAGATATCCTGGAATGCAGGAAGCACATCATCCAAATGAAAGTCAAGTCCCCACTTTTCGGCAAGAGGCGCAAGGGGTGCCAGATGAGGGGCATAATCCGCAATGTTGGAGGCATTGAACTGCACAATATCATAGGCGTCTCCGCCCGCAGTAAGCTCTATCATCTCCTTCTCATAGATGGCTTCGGGAGCGATTTCCACCACTTGGACCTTGATACCGTACTTATCAAATATCTCGTCCTCAATCATGTAAATTGATGCTGATTTTGGCTCACCATGGGCTGCAATTGTAATAGTCTCGCCGGAGAAGGGATACTTTTTCTCAACCCCGACTTCTTCTTTCTCACCCGTGGCAAACACACAGAATCCGGTAAAAAACAGCAGAAGCACAATCGTAAGAAATAAACTTACTCTCTTCATTGTGGATCCTCCTTTTAAATAATTTTATATATAGCCAACGGCTATTTGACAGAAATATATTTGCAGTAAGTAATTAATCAATTTATTCTTTTTTCTTAATAGTGCTGGACATATTTATTTTACCACTATCAATGATCCATGCAAGTATTATTATAGTTTATAAATCTGTATTTAAAAGGGTAAAACAAATGGCTGTTTTGATTTCAGGAGGGTACGGTCTACTTGGGTCCTGGCTCGCCTACGAGTTTACAACCCACGGACAAGAAGTAATAGTCCTGGACGTGGTGAGGAAGAAGCTTGACTACCTTGAGGAGCTCGATGAGAAAATTACTTATGTGGAAGCAAGTGTGCTTGATTTTCCGAGGCTGGTTGAGATATTCACTAAATACAGGGATAAAATCAGCGGGATAATCAATACAATCGCCGTGATGGCCACTCCTTCCTTCTGGAGGGATCCTCACAGGAGCCTAAATCTTAATATTATGGGGACTGTGAATACACTCGAAATAGCACGGCTCTTCCATATAGATAAATATTTGTATGTAAGCTCAGGGGCAGTGTATGGAGAGCTGGAAGAAAATGCCCATGAAGAAAAACATTCCCCCCATCCCAGCGATCTCTACGGAGCAAGCAAAGCATCGGCGGAGTTCATTGGTCAGCAGTACGCGAATCATTACAATATCGACTACCGGTGTGTTCGGCCCTATTTTTTCTTTGGTCCGGGTAAGTTCCCATCAGAGCAGCCCTTTTTATTTAAAAACCTACTGGGTCCCTTAGAAGGTCTCGAAGGGTTGCACCTGGAAAAAGGCGCAGATCAAAAGCTTGGATTCACCTATGTGAAGGATGTTGCCCACGGCACCTATCTGCTCTACAATGCCAAAGATCCAAGACATCACACAATGAACATAGCCTCAGAAGAGGCAGTTTCTTTCCTCGAGATTGTCCGCCTTGCCAGAACGTACAGTGATACACCCACTGAGGTACAGATAGGGCCTGGGAAGCTCTTTCCCCGTGGAGAAACCCTGGATATCTCCATTGCGAAAGAGGAGTTTGACTTTAGTCCCAGCTATGGTATCGAGGATGCAATGAAAGAGTATGCTGAATGGATACGAAGGAATAAAAAGGAACAAAGATGAAGGCAATTTCAAAAAAGAAGGAAGAGTGGGGCTTTGTGCTAGATGATATTCCAGTACCCGACCTTAGGAAAAGAGAGGCCCTTGTCAGGGTACACTCCGCTGCCATTTGTGGCTCTGATTTGAAGCTCTCCAAATGGACACCCTGGTGCAAAAAGGTAGTGAAATCCCTGCGCTTTATACCGGGGAATGAGTGCGCTGGAGAGGTTGTTTCAATTGGAAGTGCGGTCAGTAGTTTAAAAGTGGAGGATAAAATAGCTGTAGAAACCCACATTCTCTGCGGCATATGCTGGCAGTGCCGACACTACCGTTCCCAGTGGTACGCACAATCAATTAAGAACTACCTCTATAAAGGAGCCTGAAATGAAGGTATACATACTCATTGATGCCGAAGGCATATCCGGTGTGGTAAATCACGAGCAGCAGGTAAAACCTGACTCTCCTGAATACGAAAAGATGTGTAAATATTTCATATCAGACCTCAACGCAGCCATAGAGGGAGCGGTAGAGGCAGGCGCCACTGATATTGTTGTATACGACATGCATTATTACGGCCTCAATGTATTATTGGACGAACTTCATCCGGAAGCCAGAATAATAATGGGAAAGCCCCCAAAGATAGCTCCCCCAGCAGGCATAGATGAGAGCTTCAGGGCCCTCATCATGATAGGATACCACTCCATGGCAGAGACCAAGGGAGGGCTGCTTGCCCATACCTACACCCTTGACATGAAGGCCCTGCACCTCAATGGTATACTGATGGGGGAGATCGGTCTTGAGGCTGCCATGGCTGGGTCCCGGAATGTACCTCTCGTACTTGTAAGCGGCGACGACGCAGCAATGAAGGAGACACGGGCTCTAATCGACGGGGTTGAGGAGGCATGCGTGAAATACGGTACTGGGAAGCATTCTGCCCTCTGTTTACCTCTTTCTCAGACGCACACCCTTATCAAACAAAAGGTTATAACAGCTCTAAGGAGATTAAAGGATTTTAAACCCTATAAGGTCAAACCACCCTATACAATTGAAATTGAATTCTATGAAGAATCCTCGGCCCAAAAGGCATCATCTATAGACGGGGTGATAAAAAAAGGTGCGAAAACCATCGAGATAAAGGGGGATGACCTTCCGGTTCTCTGGGAGGTTTTTTTAGCAGATATACAGATTAGCCATTCCCTATATAATTTTCGAAATTTACCTCTCCGAGAACATCAAAAGAGGGATTGACCAGAATGGCTGGCATGTAGTAATCTTCTCTATTGACNNTATTATATTNTCATACTANTTTNNNGNGACANTATTTCAGGGGAGAGNCNCATGAGTGANAGATTAAAAGTCGGAGTCGTGGGTGCAACCGGNATGGTGGGTCAGNGATTNATCACACTCCTTGCNGATCATCCATGGTTCGAGGTGGTGTCCGTTTCNGCGAGTGANAGGTCTGCAGGAAAGACATATGCNGATGCAGTCAAAGATCGNTGGGCCATGACAACNCCNGTTCCGATAAAAATAGGCACACTGGTTGTGAAAAATGCATCCAACATAGAAGAGGTGAGCAGTGAAGTTGACTTCATATTCTGCGCTGTTGACATGCCCAAGGATCTGACGAGGGAGATGGAAGAAAATTATGCGAAAACGGAAACACCTGTTGTATCAGCCAACTCTGCGCATAGATTGACACCCGATGTTCCTATTATAATGCCAGAGGTGAACGCAGAACACTTTGCAGCTATCGATGTACAAAAAAAGCGCCTGGGTGTTAAAAACGGCTTCATTGTGGCCAAGCCTAACTGCTCACTGCAGAGCTATGTACCTCCTCTCCATGCGCTCAAGGAGTTTGGTCTAAAAAAGGTCTTTGTCTGTACCTACCAGGCAATCTCCGGAGCTGGAAAAACATTTAAAAGTTGGCCTGAGATGGTTGACAACGTCATACCCTTTATAGGCGGCGAGGAAGAGAAAAGTGAGATCGAACCCATGAAAATCTGGGGTGAGGTAAAGGATAACGGAATCGTGCACGCAAAAGAACCGGTCATTACAAGCCAGTGTATCCGTGTACCTGTGACAGACGGTCATATGGCTGCGGTTTTCGTCTCCTTTGAGAATAAACCATCAAAGGAAAGGATCCTGGAGTTTTGGAGGAGTTTTAAGGGTAAGCCACAGGTCCAAAACCTCCCAACTGCACCTCAACCCTTTATGAGGTACTTCGAAGAAAACGACAGGCCTCAGACCAAGCTTGACAGGGATTTCGAAAAAGGTATGGGCATCACTGTAGGAAGACTCCGGGAGGATAATATCCTCGATTACCGTTTCGTCTGTCTTTCCCACAATACGTTACGCGGCGCAGCAGGCGGTGCTGTCCTCATTGCGGAACTGCTCAAGACAGAGGGATACTTGAAGGCAAAGTAAAATATCTTATTAGAAATCACTTACCTAAACTTCAGTAGATATACCTACATACTATTCGTCTATCTATTTTAACATATGGAAAATTGCTTTTATAATCGCTCGCTTTCTACCATTTTAATTATATTGTATAAGCTTTTGTCCTGAAGTACAATCTCAATGCGTCGATTCTTTGCACGATTCTCTTCGCTTGTATTGGGAACTATCGGTTTGTACATTGAATAAGAGACGACCATCAACCTTTCTGGATTTATTCCTGATTTAGTTCTGAAGTACTCAGCCACATTCGATGCTCTGGCCGCACCAAGCTCCCAGTTATTCGGGTATACAGATACAAGCTTTGGCCCAATAGGAACATCATCGGTATGTCCATCAATTCTGATCAGCTTGTCAGGAAGGTCTTTTATAATCGCACCGACTCGCCTGAGCACATCCAACCCTGCAGGCTTAATCTGTGCTTTACCACTGTCAAAAAATATTTTTTCCATGATATTAATCGTCAGTGCGTTCTCATAATTCTGAATCTCTATGGTCTTTTCGCCGACCTCTTTTTTCAGGCTAGATACGAGCTGTTCATAAGTTTTTTTCATCTTTTCTTTATCCGCTTCTTCTGAAGCCAATTTTATATTTAACTCTCTTTTCAAATCCACAATATTATTCTCAAGACCCTTTTTTTCAGAGTTGAGCTGTGTCATCTGTTTTTGAAGTTTCTCCTTTTCATTTCTCAACTCTGTAACCTGCTTTGAGTACTTTTCCTCTTTCGTCGCAAGGGTACTTGAAAGGGATCCCACATTTTGTCTGAGAACACTGATCTCTGATTTCATCTCCTCATTACTTGCCGTAAGATCCACGATTTGTTTTGAGCTCCGGGTGCGTTCTTCATTAAGATCACTCCTAAGGTCTTTCATGGCTTCTTCCAATCTGCTGATTTCATTTTCAAGGTTTTGCTTTTCGGTATTCAATTGTGTTAGCTGTCTTGAATAGTCTTCATTCTGTGCACTGAGTGAGTTTCTGAGATCGTTCACGGTTTTATCAAGCTCACTGATTTCCTGCACGAGATTCTTATTTTCATCACTCTTTTCCTGTAACTCTTCCTGATAATCTTTTACAATCAGGTCCAACTGCTCAACCTGCTTACTCGTGATTGCAATATCACTCTCAAATTTTTCTATCCGTTCCTCTAAAATGACTTTTCTCTCCCTGAGGCTCATAACTTCTTTCAGCAGTTCGCTTCCCTCTGTGCGCATTAATTTTTCCAGCTCCTCCAATTTTATTTCCAAGGCATCCAAATCGGAGCTCAAGGTCTTCAGCTCCTGATCTTTTGTGCCAAGTTGATTTTGAAGACTTTCGATCTGAGTCTCCGCTTCAGTGATTCTTGAAACAGCACTATTCAGTTCAGACTTTAGTGCTTCGTTTTCTTCTCTCAGCTGTTTTACTCCCCCTGACAGAGCTGGTGTCGCAATGAGCAAGAAAGTTAAAAGAAATGTCGGGAGAAAAATTATCTTTTTTCTCATTTTTCCCTCCTTTTGATGAGATTAAAATGTTTTAAAAAATTAAAATAACATTGCGAGGGTGTATTAAAGGAATTATTACACGTATTCTTTGGATTCGAATCTTTTACCTATTCCACATCAAGTAAGAATAAACAGAAGTAGATAACCTCTCACTATAAAAAATTTACTATCTGCATAACGAATTGTAAAGAGGTAGAGCTTACTTTTAAACTACAAAAGACAAGTGTAACACCGGATGACGTGTAATCCAAATAAATCGCCGTAAATATGAGAGATGTTAAATAAAATTTTTCAAGGGAGTGAAAGGTAACATACTAGCCAATGATTACGCGTAGAAAGCGGCGCTCATAAAGGTCACAACTGATTGGGTGTTATGCTCCACAGACTGATTGTATTTCAGAAGTCTCGCAGTGCGTGCGTCAATAAGCTTCAACAAGGTATAAATGGCAGGAACTCCACAGACATTGCGCCGATCTTTTTCTTCCTGGATCAGTCTGAAAAATCCCTCAGCATCGATGTCAAGAATCTTCTGGATCATATTCATGTCTTCCTCTTGCGCCTGTTTCAGCAGGTATGGTGTTATGGAGATAGTCTGCCCGAATCGCTGCCCCAGGTGGCTGAGGTCCACTCCGGCTATGCAGCAGGCCTGGTCTCCTCTCTCCTGGAGAATGGCCTTGAGGCCAGCAGTAAATTCCTGAAACTCCGGCGTATCGCCTGGCGAGTAACCGGCATATATTTCATCCTGCGAAGAGCAGAGTATCGGGACAATCCGAACATCGCTGTTGCCCCGGTAAATGTAGCGCAGAAAAAGAGTCTGAAACTCCACTGAATGCTCACTCCTGTGGACCAGCTCGTCCTCAAAGAAGTCGGTTGTGAGTTTTTTGGTCATGCTTTCTATAAAATCCCGGTCAGCCGGGACTACACCGAGGGGGGTATCAAAATCTCTGTCAGTGAGAACAAAACGCCTCTTGGTCTGTGCATGAGATATACCGAGTATTACGAAGGTGGTTGCAGTACATTCCCGCACAAGCTCCGCATAGCTCCAGGCAAAGCAGGAACCGCCTCTCTTTACATCAATATGGGGAGCGATCAGGCCCCTGAGTCTGCCTGTAGGGGATTCTACTGCGGGAGAACCCGGCCCTTCTTGAGAACTAAATAACTCCTCGAGCTGCCCCATGAGGGCTTTTTTATCTTTCTCGTAGGAAACTCCTGCATGGGAAGCGGCTCGAACTGGCGTCTTCCTGTATGCCTCTATTACCCTGTCTCTGGCTTCCTGAAAATGGCTGTTTTCAAGAAAGAGACAGCTGTCAAGTTTCTCTATGATCTGGCGGACCTTATCGCTAAAAAGCAGATCCCCATACTTGCGGGTGTATGCCGTCTGAATATCCAGAATAGAATTCTTGCCGTCAAACAGGGACAGGATAAAAAATACATTGTGAGGCAGAAAAATAACCTTGTCTGAAATCCCCATGGGGTCTCGAAGGCAGATCATATTATCCTGGGCTAAGGTTGCTTCCAAAGAACGAAGCTTGGGACAATCAGCATCCATATATTTACCTAAATCCGAAAATTGCATGCTCTACAGTGAAGAATACTGCCAGAATGTACATTAGAACAAGTAGAATCGTAGAGCTTAGGCATCGGTTACAACTCTTCACCTTTTAAAGTAATCTCATTTTATGATGGGTGCACTTTTATACTAGTATACTCTCGAGATTAAAAATTGCTCATATTTATTACATAACTGTTCAACAGAAGACAAACCGGTGCGATTTCTCCTGCTATCAGAAAAACCAATTAAAGAACCTGTTGCCTGGTACGGCCCAATTGTCATGAACACCCAGGAAGAGCTGCGGATTTCATTTGAAGAATATTAGAATGGAACCTTTATCAAGAAAAGATAATTCTACTTCCCAATGCAAGTAAACGTATTGAGCTACATAATAATATCTGTTATTTCTTTATCACTCGGACTCATTGATGATAATATTCTACCAGATCGTTACTACTAAATATTAGAGTGGTCCAATGGAAAGGCCGACCCTGACACCGACACCCGAGAGATTCACCTGCTCGAATACTGGCAGATACACAACGACATCCTTGAGCTTGCGCCTTACCTTTGCGTGATGGTAATATCCTTCGGCAAACAACGCAGAGCTGCGACCGAGCCTGAGGCTTACTCCCGCTCCAAGCTGCCAGGCAAATCCACCGTATAACCTTCTATCTGTTACATCTTGAGCATAATTCTGCTCTTTGTTCCACATGATTTCATAGCCAATTCCACCATGAGCGAAGATCGAGCCCTTCCAGAGCGCCGGTAAATTCACCATGAGCTCAGCCATCAAGGGCACAATGACAGTATTATATTCAACTTCCGTAGTGACTATAGTTGTACCATCTTTGTCAGTGGCAACCTCGGTGTCCTTTGTGTAGTACTTGTAATAAATGTCTGTTCCAATTCCAATCACAATGGATTCATCGATCATGGTTCCCACTGATCCTCCAAAGGTAAACCATGAGTCTGCATAATCGGGCAAAAAATAGCTCACTCTGAGCGTATAAGCTCTGCCCTTATCCGCATAGGCAGATGATGCAGCCACAAACGCAACGATCAAAGCTAATGCTCCAAACCACAGGCCTATTCTCTTCATTTTCCGCTCCTGTATAAAAATGTATAGTAATGCCCCTCCCACCAGTTAATACATACAGTTCTCAGGCTCACAAGCAATATGAAAAACCATAATTAATTACATAAAATTCTAACGCGTAATGCGATCAATTTCAAGGATCATTGGAACTTTTTTATAGAGTGAGCTGCTTATGCCGCCAATAAAAGATGTAATATATTTAATTTTACATAGGTGTGATTCTGATACCGGCTTCTGTATAGGCAGTGATAACTTCCTGGCTCAGGTCGGTATCGGTTATGATCTCATCAAAAATTTCAGCGGGTGTGACCTTGACAAATGATGTTTTTTCAAATTTCGATGCATTAATAAGCCCGATCCTTTTTTTTGCACACTTTTCCAGTATAGTTCTTGTAATCTCAGCTTCGTATGCATTGTCGGCAGTGACGCCTGCTTCGAGATCGATTGCTGTCACAGAAATGAAAGCAATATCGACCTTAATGCTCTCAAAGAGATTTCGCGCATGAGGCCCAAAGAAAAAGTTCTTGTACGCATTTAATATGCCGCCACAGGATACAATTTCAAAATCATTCTGATACTTTTCTGAAATATCCGCGAGCATCATTACAATACGAGGAGAAGCCGTTACCACCTTCAACCTCTTTTTTCTAGTAAGGTGGTGTACAAGTGCTAGACAGGTACTTCCTGACTCAATAATGATAAAATCACCATCTGCGATTCGTGTTGAAGCCTCCATGCCGATTCGTATCTGTGCTTCCGTAATATTTGCTGAAAGCTCTGATGCTTTAGGTGCTACAATAATAGTAGAAAGAGCCATGGCGCCGCCATGCACCCGGTTTATTAGCTTCTCTTCTGCGAGTTTATCCAAATCTCGCCTTATGGTAATGGCTGAAACAGGAAAATATTCGGCAAGTTCTTCCACCGAAATCGATCGTTTCTGATTCACAATGTCCAGGATCTTCTGTCTTCTATCAGATGAAAGAAGGTAATTTGTGGATTCTCTTTTCATAGCTATAATTGTCACATAAAATAATCATTCCGTAATCCTCTCTTAGATTACTGTTTGAAAAAAAATAAATCAATTAATTTCTCAATTTATATCAATAATTATCATATTAAATTAAAATACTCTACTCAATTTTGCAATAATTTAGGATAATCATATTGACATTTATGATAAGATATGATATGTTGTGCAAAAAATTGATCATTTCATGGGGGAGTTTCTCATGGATTCCGTGCTCGAAAGGGTTTATTCAATAAAAAAAGAGGAGATTGTTACTTATGCAAAGCATCTGATGCTTGGCGGCGGCACCCGTGGAGGGCCTGTTCTGAAACGAGGGAAAGGCTGCTGGGTTGAGGATATAGATGGCAAAAAGTATATCGACTGCACATCCCAGAGCTGGGCCCTGTATCTCGGGTATGCCAATGATAAAATCAACACTATCGTGCATGAGCATTCACAAAATCTTACCCATGTCCATCAGGGATTTGACACTCTACCGAGATTTGCGCTGGCGAAAAAGCTTACAGAGATTGCTCCTGCGCAATTGAACCGGGTATCATTTACAGTGGGAGGAGGTCCTGCGGTTGAGGCTGCGATGAAACTTGCCCTGAAAAACAGGGAAGGAGCTCAGGAGTTTATCTGCCTGTACGACTCATATCATGGAGTGACACTGGGAACCATGGGTTCGAGCTGGGTATCAACCATGGCCTCGGGGAAGTTCATTGGTGGGGCTCGTTTCAACCGAATCACAAAACAGTTCATACGTGCTCCAAACCCCTACTGCTATCGATGTCCTCTAGAACTTGACCCAAAAAAATGCGAAATGATGTGCCTAAGACTACTGCGATTAACCGTTGAGAAAGGTGTGAATGGGCCAGTAGCCGGGATTCTCATTGAGCCTCTTCAGGCATCAGGAGGACAGATAATCTTTCCGCAAGAATATCTCAGGGGGGTACGCA
>JGI24422J19971_10003136_pt1 | contig 10336 bp, 13 predicted proteins | sample DeeMarSWOR152_54_FD_19971 | JGI IMG/M metagenome (IMG submission 19971)
ATAATAATAATAATTGCCGGGCTCTCTTCGCTCGCTGGAATAGACATTGCAAGATATGGATGGCCACTTGTAGTGATCGTCTTTGGGATACTAATAGTGGTTGGAGCCCTCTATGGCTTGCGCCGTAGATACTAACCTACCCTTTTTTACTTTTCCGCAAATTCACAAGTAGCGACTTTGCAAGCATAACAAATTCTTTCATGGTCCCATTGCGAAAGCGATATTCGCGTAGAAAGCCAGAAAAGAGTCATAGCAACAAAAAATAGATCAATCGCGACGCTGTGAACTAGTTCATCGACTCCAATCAAGATGAAAAAGTTTCCTAAAACGAAAAAAAAATTCAAAAACGAACGAACGAAACTTGCAAATTTGAACTGAAACAACCCAAAACCAACTCCCAGAACTCCAACCCAAACCATCAACGAAGCATTCGGTTCAACACGCCAGCTACCGAAAAAATACAGTGAAGTTCCAACGAGAGCCAAAAAACCTCCCAAAAGTAAACCTGTACATGCGGAACAGAACGTTTTCTGACCTATCTGAAACACGTGAGCAGCGAAGTTTTCGCAATCAGGATGATGTCCTTGGAGAGTGGAGGAAGTTCCATGAGAAGCAAACTTGCCGAGGTGAAAGCGACTAGGCTTCGTTTTTCTGAAATCAAAAACTCTTGAACACCGTGTTGGGTAGAAACTGCCAAAATCCCAAAGCCACAAATTAATGCGAAGATTGAACCAATTAAAGGCCTTCGCCAAAGCAAGTTTTCATGGACTCTTGGCGGGTAAACCGTCAGCATTCCTGTAAGAAACAACCCTAAGAACGACATAATGATTAGATACGTTATATTAAAACTGCGAAGTGGCTTCTTGGACATGACTAATCGCTACTCAGAACAACTTTCCAAACTGGTTTATAATGCCTCGAGTAGCCATATACCTGTAAGCCCTTCTCTTTATTTCGTTTGTTGAGAAAATTCCTTGTAGTCTTCTTCTCCAAGAGCCGAAGAAGCTTCGGTAGCATTCGTAAAGTTCTCTTTGAACATCCTCTCTTGACAACGTTTCTGTAGGCATGATGGCGTGAACCATGTCGTAGTGCGCCCAATTGAAATCTTCGATCCATCCATTTCGTTTAGCTTCCTCAAAAATCTCAGTTCCTGGAAAAGGAGTAAGAATCCCGAAAATTGCTAGAGCTGGATCTAACTCGTTTACAAACTCTCGCAAGCTTGCTATTGATTTGGCGGTATCTTTTCGTTCTCCAATAATTAGCATCGCTTGGGCAAATATGTCATTGTCCTGTAGCAATTTCACCGCTACCTTAGCGTCTTCAGGGCTCGTCTTCTTTTTGAATTTTTTGAGAGTAGACATACTGTGACTTTCTACTCCCAGAAGCACCCATCTGAGGCCCGATTTTCGCATTTTGGGTAAGATGTCATAGTGTTTCACAATGTCATCACATCTAATCTGCATAAACCACATGATATCGTCTGAAATGCCCCGTCGAATAATATCATCGGCTAAATCGCTTGCACGTTTGCCCAAGCCGAAATTGTCATCTGTCAACCAGAGAAACCTGCTTCCATAGTTTTCGTAGCAGAACTGGATTTCGTCTGCGATCCGTTTAGGTGATTTACGCCTCCATTTCCCTTCCCAGTGCCTCCATTGGCTGCAGAAAGTACAGCGATGCTGGCACCCCCTTGACCCCTCGACCAAAGCATACCTAGTTCTGGGACCCGCCATTGCGGTGAAATGGTACTTGTGAACTACATCCTCGACGAAGTGATATCCGGGGAACGGTAGTTTATCTAAGTTCTCAATCAAGGGGCGCGGAGGATTATGTAAGACTTTTTTGTTGTGTCTGAAAGAGATGCCTTTTATCCGGGAAAAAGAGGAGTTTCTACTTGCTGCTTGGACTAATTCCACAAGTGTTTGTTCTCCTTCTCCACGGACGATCACGTCGATCTCTGGATACGTTTCTAGGCTCTCTTGAGCTGTGGCAGTGAAGTGTTGTCCTCCTGCGATTGTTAAAACATTCGGCTTCACTTTTTTTGCTGTTTCTAAGGTTCGGATGGCAACGTAGGTGTTGCAGGTGGCGAGTGCGCTTGAAGCTACGATGTCGGGTTGATATGATTCGATGTGCTTTTCCAATTCTTTCCAGTCCAGAGACTGTGCTTGGCAGTCTAAGACTTCTATTTCCACATCTTTGTTTACGCTTTCAAGGAATGCAGCGAGCTGAAGAATCCCGTAGGGAGGAGGGAGATATTCTCCCATCACAAACCAATAGTCCTTAGGCGGTTCTACGAAAAGGACTTTCATTCACGGCATCTCTGTTGCAGATTTGTTTACTGATTTTGCCTGATTACCTTTTCGTTTGGGACCCTTGGAAACCAGCGAGTATTTTAAAAGAGAAATTACAATTATATCTTTGTAGGTCTCAAATTTAACGTGGGGGTTATTGATGGTTTTGGATGAAAAGCGTTTGAAGGGGATGGATATTCTTGGCTTGGCTTCTTTCGGAGTTTTCCTTGTCCTCATTGGGGTGATCTTTGTGATTACCCCGAATCTTGGCGATGAGATTGGAAACTTTATCAGGGACTTGCAGTTCGAGCCTCTGGAAATGTACCCTGACATAGATTTCCCGAAGCCAGCGTCTAATCATCCAGTGCTTTATACGGCTGTTGCGGAGTTCTGCATCTTGTATGGGCTGTTCCATATCGCAATTCTGATTTTGAGGTTTTATTTTGGAGACTATTTGAAGAGGAAAGCTGGAACACTTTCTGGGGCAGTTTTTTGGCTGGGGGCAGGCTATCTTTTAACCATCCTGTCAGCTAACAACATAGGTTGGTTCGCTTTCCTCAGCTGGCTCATTATTTTTATAGGGCTGTCGCTTGTTGTTAGGAGTCTTGTCATATTGTTATTTGAGACGGTTCTCAGAAGGTATTGAAAGAAAGGTAGCCCTAGAAGGAACAATTACATGGCACTTGACGGCATTTAGGGCACTTATCGTCATACTTCCTCATTGTTGCGCCTTCTAAGTCTATCTCAACAACGTTTGCTAGGGACGCCAGCCAAGCGAGAACATCAGCAAACTCGTCTTCTAAGGCTTTTTTGTTACCCTCCCCCATGGCTGCCCCCAACTCATTAACCTCATCCACGAGCCAATTGAATGTCCCAGTTGCTCCCCTCCTGGAGTCTCGGTGAAAATAAATCCGGCGCATCAAGTTTTGAAACTCGCGTACGTTCATCTTTTTCCCTCTGCAATGAGCTTTCATATTACCTCTTCAAACTTGATAAGACTGACCTAGCCCTTCTCAAGTATATGCACCATTTCCACGTCCTTTCCCTCCAAGTACGCTGAAACGAAGCGGCGATGGCAGTACTTAGGATTCTTCTCCATGCACATGATGCACACCCGTCCCTTCTCTACGAGCTTAATAAGCCTCTCAATGCCAACTCTAAACAACTCCGTCTTCATGTGAGCTTGGTATCCACCCCGCCGGTAACCACCTAGCTCCTTTCCAAGCCAAACATACTCAATTCCGTGTTCAGGCAACCAACGCTCCATCTCCTCCCTCTTGAAGTGCTCAACCTTAGAGGTGGGAAAACTCCGTATGTCAACAAGCTTTGTAATCTTGTGCTCCTCAAGTAACTCCAAGAACCTCTTAGCAGACCTGTTACTATGACCTACTGTCCAAACAGCAACTTTCCCAAGCGACTCCATTTTCAAGGTTCTTCCCCACAAAACGGACGGCAGCACATCAATAAAACATTGCCTTTAGAAGGGGGCTGTAGGAGGTATGGCGAGAGGAGGACAAAGAAACAACACAACAAATAAAAGTCGTGAAACCAATACAACATTAATTAGAGAAACGCTCCGTGTCCAGAGCTCTGGAAGACACCAACATGAGCAAAAGCAAAAGGAAGAAAAAACGGGAGAAAGGCGCACCCATGCCCGCAGCAAGTGCAGGTCTACTCCGCTTTTTCGAAGAGGAAACTCAAGGCGTAAGGATAAGGCCTGAATTAGTGGTAATTCTGACGGTAGGACTGATACTCGCCTGTGTCCTCGCACAACTCTATGCTCTAAAGAAGCTACCATTTCTATAGTAGGATTTAGTCAAGATTCTTGTTTCGAATTACTTCGGAAAAATATTATCTTTCGACTAAATCTGGCATAGAACTTTCTTATAGAAGAAACCTCAAAGTTTATTTGTGTGATTTCGGATAACAAAGACGGTGCGGGCAAGTAGACTAATACTGCAACGAAAGACTTTTGTCACTCTATTCACCTCAATGCCCCCGCACCTCTGACAGGGGAACTCGTGGTTGAGACCGTTGAAGGCTTATTCGCCTTTATGTAAAACCTCGATGCGTTGAACTGAGTTTAGGTGAATGAAAACCTCACTTCTATGCTCCTTGCCCACAATCTGAGGTATGGGCTGCGCTATAGTGGCCCGCATTATTATTGCGTCAGCGTTGGAGAGCCATATCCCAGGCGGGTCATGTGTAACAGCGGCCAACGTACCCTCAAACCCATAAGAGGGATCTAAAATGGCTACTACTTTCCTTCCTACATTTCGTTCAAGCATTTGAAACACATTTGGCGGCAAGCGGCTCTCAGACACGATTCATCCACAAACCCTCTATGACAATCAAGAATAAAACTTTATCTTGCCCATGAATGTGTGGCTTCCGTTCGACTCAGAATCCTTTTCGTCTTTTCTACGCAATAAGCGCACCTTTTCCTTTCAGGTCTCCCAAAAATGGGGCAAACGTTATCTTCTCGCTTTTCGGGTCCTCTAGTTTTCTGACAAAATCTTCACATATCCCCTTTACTGTGTAATTTCAGTAACCCTGCTAACATATTTGCCACGTTTTTGGCTTTTTAACTCACATGAACATCCTTCGCAACCTCAACCTTTTTGAACTGTAACATTGAAGAAGTCTTATCAGGAAGTGAACCTTCAAGTTGATTTCCGACGATTCGTTGGACGAGTACATCACTGGGATGGTTGAACGTTATTCGTCCCTTTTTACGCTTCCATCCCACAAGAGAATCCTATTCTGGTTCTGCGTTCTGTGCGTACTCGGTGGTGTTCTAACAATTTCTCTGTTGAACCCCACTTACTTTGGGTTGGTTTTGGGCTTTTTTTTCGGTGCAGCCTTCTTTTCTCTTGCTTCACTCGCAGACCTCATAACTTGCCGTAGCTTTAGTAGGAGCGACCCAATCTTCAACTTGAGACGTTGCTCTGCCCTTTCCCTTTTCTCCTGTCTGATGTGGTTTTGTTTCATGTTTCTCGGGAATCTCATCAGCGTCTTCGTCAGAAACCACTATGTCTGGGTTAAGCTCTCCATTTTAGGTTTTTCTGTTGCCCTCATCCTTCGTTTGTTGGTCTTCTCCACAACGTCATTTGCGAATCGCAAAGGAGTTTTCATCTCATCTATCCTGCAACCCGCATTGTGCACCGTTCCCATTTTTTTGGTGTTTTCTGTCATAGGAAGTCTGGAAGCAGATTTCCTTCTCCTCTCTGCTATCTTCGTCGTCATCGCTGCGATAGTGGTTTCTCTTTTCACGTTTCTTGTGAATCGGGTTGGTCGAAGAACTGTTGGAATAGCTTCTCTTCCCCTCTTTAAAGCATTCATAGCAAACTGGACAGAGAACATGAACGCGCCACTAGAAAACTTCTTTGAGAGACTTGGATGCGAACGAAACGTAAAGCTTTCGATGCTGGCTCTCAAAGCAGGTGCAAAGATCAAGGCAGTGCTAGTTGTTCCAGAGATTCACCCGGGTCCTTTCAGAAATGTTGGGAGTAGTCTCCTTCCCTACATGATTCAAGATGCGCTGGAGAACAAACTGCGTTGTGTAGTTTCTGTTCCCCATGGATTGGCTGGGCATGAACTCGATCTCTCATCTCAACTTCAGAGTGAAAAGGTTGTGGATAAAACGCTTAGGTCTGTTGACTTTTCTGCCTTCTTTTCAGGGGCTACCCCATTGGTTCGAGTTAGGAAAAATGGAGCGAGTGCAAGTTGCCAAGTTTTCGGGGACTGCGCCCTCCTTACGTTAACTCTGTCACCTAAAACCATGGAGGACTTGCCCCAAGACTTGGGGCTCATGATTGTTGCAGAAGCCGAGAAGAGAGGTTTGTCCTCTGCAATCGTGATTGATGCCCACAATAGCGTAGAGGGTCCCTTTAATATCAAAGAAGCGTTTGAGCCCATGAGAAAAGCCGCGTTCTGCAGCCTAGAGGCGGCGCTGAGTTGCGAGCGCGCTTCCTTTGAAGTAGGAGCTGCGAAAATTGTTCCACGAGAGTTTGGTCTTGAGGAAGGTATGGGGCTTGGAGGGATAACCGTGATCGCAATTAGGGTTGGCAACCAGACAACGGCTTACATAACCATCGATGGAAACAACATGGTGTGTGGGTTGCGAGAGGAAATCCTGTCGGCCCTTCGGGAGATTGACATCGTTGGAGGTGAGGTTCTCACCACGGACACCCACTCAGTTAACGGCGTCGTGTTAACAGAGCGCGGTTATCATCCAGTTGGCGAGGCTGTGGACAAAGCAAAGCTGATTAGCTATGTTCGGCAGGCTGCGATGAATGCGCTGGACGATCTGGAGTCAGCCGAATGCTCGTGGCGCACGGAGACTGTTTCCAGTGTAAAGGTTATTGGAGAGAAGCAGATAGGGGCGTTGTGCCTTCTCGCTGAAAAAACGACTACGGAAGCCAAAAAGTTGGCTGTTTCTTTGTTCTCGGCTACTGGTCTTCTTCTAGTGGCTCTGCTTGTGCTTCTTTAGAGTTTACGCCATACCACACTTCTTGAGTAACAGTTTCCAGCGCTTATCTACGATATGTTCAATCTCATCGATGATGTGCTCAAACTCGGGTGTGAACAAATGTCGGAAGCGACCCTGACCCTTTAGATATTCCCTAACAGACTTCTTACGCTCAGGCTTCAAAGCAATAACCTTACTGGGAGCCGACAAAGAGTATTCACCATCAACAACCTCCCACAGCGGAAAAACGCAAGTCTCCACTGCAAGACGCGCAATCTCAATTGTTCTACCTGTGTCATAGCGCCAGCCACGTGGACAAGGTGCGAGTGCGTGGAGAAAGGCGGGGCCATCAACCTCTAGACCCTTCCGAGCCTTTGCGATTAGATCTCGCCAGTAGGCAGGAGAGGCTGTGGCTACGTACGGAATACCGTGAGCCACCATGATATCTCCAATAGGCTTCTTGTACTCGGGCTTGCCGGGGATTACGCGGCCAGCAGGAGAAGTGGTGGTCCAAGCACAGTGAGGCGTTCCACCGCTTCTCTGTATGCCTGTATTCATGTAGGCCTCATTGTCATAAAGAACATAAAGAAAGTCATGACCTCTCTCGGCGGCCCCAGACAGGGCTTGTATGCCGATGTCGTAGGTGCCTCCGTCTCCCCCGAAGGCTATTACATCAACGTGATCATGTTTGAGCTGTCCCTTCTTCTTCATGATCTTTAGAGCTGTCTCGATTCCGGCCGCGTTGGCAGCCACGTTTTCAAATGCTGTGTGAATGTATGGAATTTTCCATGCCGTGTAGGGGTAGATGGTTGTGACAACCTCCATACACCCTGTTGCGTTTGTTGCTATTATTGGCCCCCGCGTAGCTTTTAGTATCTGTCGGTATGCGACTGCTGGTCCGCATCCTGCGCACGCTCGGTGTCCAGGCATCAAGAGTTCGGGTTTTTCTGCCAAGTCCTTTATTGCGAATTTCCATTCCGAAGCCATTCTTATCTTCTCCTTATTCTCTTACTCCTATGAATTGTACGGGCGTTTCAACATGTTTTGTTTCAACGATTTTCTGTAGGTTTTTGTAGATTTTGTGTATGAGGGTTTGCGGCATGTCTCTTCCTCCCAATCCGTAAATATAGTTGACCACATGTGGATGTGTTGGGGCGTCGTAGAGTACGTGGCGGACTTCGTGGAATATTGGTCCTCCGTGGGCTCCGAAGCTGTGGCTTCGATCCATAACTGCTATGGCCTTCACATTTTCCAGCGCTTTTATTAGGTCTTGTGATGGGAAAGGTCTGAAGGTTCGTAGGCGAAGTAACCCAGCCTTTACTCCTTTGGCGCGAATGTGGTCTACGATGACTTTGGCTGTTCCCGATGCTGATCCCATGCATATGGCTGCTATCTCAGCGTCTTCCATTCGGTAAGGATCAATGAGCCCGTTTCCGTATCTACGTCCACATATCTTCCCGAATTCGTCATGTACTTGTTTGATTTTTTGTAAAGCTCTTTGCATCGCCTCTTCTTGTTGTCTCTTGTGTTCAAAATAGTAATCGTAAAGGTCTAGCGGACCCATTGTTACCGGGGTTTCCGGGTCCAGCTTAAAAGGCACCAGTTTGCCTTCGTGACTTCTTACGAGCGGTATTTTTCGTGCTCCGACAAATTTACGGACGGTATCATCGGGTAAAACGTCGACTCTTTCTAGGGTGTGGCTGAGGAAGAATGCGTCTAGCATTACCATGGCTGGTAAGAGTATGTGTGGGTGCTCGGCTATTTTGAACGCTTGTATGACGGAGTCGTATGCTTCTTGTGAGTTTTCAACATATATCTGTATCCAACTTGCGTCTCGTTCCACCATGCTGTCTGCGTGGTCGCAGTGTATGTTGATGGGGGCGGATAGAGCGCGGTTCACTATTGCCATCACAACTGGCGCTCGGCAGCCTGACGTTACGTAAAGAATTTCGTGCATGAGTGCTAGACCAGCGGACGCAGATGCGGTGAACGTTCTCGCTCCCATGGCTGAGGCAGCAAGGCATGCAGTTAGAGCGCTGTGCTCCGACTCTACGCATACGAATTCTGTGTCCACTTCTCCGTTGTGAACGTATTCGCTGAACCTTTCAACGATTATGGTTTGTGGCGTTATGGGATATGCAGCTACCACATCCACATCGGATTGTTTCACGGCGTACGCCACTGCTTCGTCCCCGCTTAGTGCAAGCACTTCTTGCTTAACTACTGGCATTTTGATCTCAATTCCTCCGCACTATTCCAGAACCATTTTTATGGCTTCTTGGCGACATTCTTTGGCACATATGCCGCATCCCTTGCAGTATTTGTAGTTGAATTCGATCGCCTGAACTTCTCGTTTCCATTCTATGGCTCCGTCTGGGCAGTAAACGTAGCATAGCAGGCATTTATTGCATTTCTCTAGGTCAAGTACTGGTTTGTATGTTCTCCAGTCTCCCGTGAGGTATTCTGTGGTTGGCGTCCAGCACACTCCGGCGATGGGGATGTCTTTCCAACCCTTTTGTTTAGAGGTCATCCTGATTTCGCCTCCCTATATGCTTCGTTTACCACCTCAACATTTTTCTCTGCCATTTTGGGTGAGAAACGTTCTTTCACAGCCTTTTCTATACTTTCTAGACCCACTATTCCCGACGCCCTCGCGACAGCCCCTAGCATGGCAGTGTTAGTGACCGGTCTCCCTAGTGTCCGAAACGCTATGTCTGTTGCAGGAACAGTCCAAACCTTACGTCCAGCGATTTCTAGTTGCTTCCGAACTTTTGCAGGGCTTTCTCGAGTGTTCACGATTAGGACGCCGTCTTCCGGAAGCCCCTCAGCTAGGGGAACTGTCTTAAACAGAGTCGGGTCAAGGATGACTGCCACATTCGGCCTGTAGATGGCGCAGTGCAAATTGATAGGTCTGTCACTGATTCTGGTGTAGGCACGGACTGGCGCTCCCATACGCTCTGGTCCGAATTCGGGGAATGATTGAATGTATTTCCCCTCGTGTATAGCCGCTTTCGCGAGCAGTTCACTTGCAGTCCACACTCCCTGTCCGCCCCTGCCATGCCATCTAACCTCTTGAAGTACTACCACCTTTGGATTTCCTCCGCTATTTTATACGCTTTATGCGTGTTAGATTCATAGGGTCCTACACCACTTAATATTAATGTGTCGCTTAGCGCCATGTGATCTAACGTAGTGGTCAATGGACTTAGCACAGTGATCGTTCACGTTGGGTGACAAAAGTTGACAGAGCTGAGTCCAGAGGGGGACGGTGGTGTCGTTTGGAAACGAAATCGGTGAGACATGGAAAACTATAAGAGTAGTACGATCCAATGTATAGAATGGCTTTCAACGTGAATGTTGTCATCAACTATGAGGGAGAAACTTGGCACAAGGAAAACGAGAGAAGCAAGAAACGCGGAAAAAACCTGAAAAATCGGTAAAACCTGAAAAAAGAGAAAAAGCAGAAGCAGCCAAAGAAGTGGCTAAAAAACCCGCTGAAAACATTGTTCTGATTGGAAGAAAACCAGTGATGAACTATGTTGTTGCCTGCCTTACTTTCTTTAACGCTGGCGAA
>JGI24422J19971_10003145_pt1 | contig 10324 bp, 13 predicted proteins | sample DeeMarSWOR152_54_FD_19971 | JGI IMG/M metagenome (IMG submission 19971)
TTTCTTATTATCTCGGCTGCTTGAGTGATAGCCTCCCTTTCAGGATTTGTGGGGTCAACCTTTATCACCAGTGTTTCATGTCTCATATTACACTCTCTAAAGGGGCATTGGGAAGAGCGTCGAGGTCAAGACCAGCTACCTCTCCATATTTTAACCTGGCAGTACCGGCGGCAGCTATCATGGCAGCATTGTCTGTGCACAGGTCAGGTCGGGGGAAGAAAACCTTTACGCCTTCTTGGTGACAGATTTGAGAGAAGGTCTCTCTCAGGCGTCTATTGGTGGCCACTCCGCCGGTAACGCTAATAGTAGACACCCCTTTCTGACGGGCAGCCTGTATGGTCTTGGAGACTAGAACATCTACCACTGCCTCCTGAAAGCTGGCCGCAATATCTGGAATAGGTAGCGTTCCACTGTCTTTACCTTTAAACATATTGATTACTGCAGTCTTTAGCCCACTGAAGCTCAAGTCCAATGTCCTACTGCGCCATAATGGTCTGGGAAAATTGAAGGCTGCTTTTCTCCCTTGTACGGAGAGCTTATCAATGATAGGTCCCCCGGGGAAGCCAAGCCCAAGAAACTTGGCAATCTTGTCAAAGGCCTCCCCGGCTGCATCATCCAGGGTATTCCCCAGTACCTCATACTGGCACAAATCCTTGACATAAACAAGCATAGTGTGTCCACCAGAGACAGTCAAACAAACATGTGGCACTGGCATCTTTGGATTACTGAGGATATTGGCAAAGATATGCCCCTCGATATGGTGTATGCTGATTAGGGGCACTTTTAGGGTATAGGCCAGGGACTTAGCTGCTGCTACCCCAACGAGAAGGGAGCCGACTAAGCCATATTTTGAGGTGACGGCGATGGCTTCTATTTCTGCTAGCCGCTTATTGGCCGAATCAATAGCCTCTTTGATGACGTAACCGATGGTTTCCACATGCTTTCTGGCTGCTACCTCTGGGACGATGCCACCAAATTTGGCATGCAAATCTATCTGTGAGGCAATCACGTTGGAAAGGATAACCCCATCGGCAACTAAAGCCGCAGCTGTTTCATCGCAGGATGTTTCAATACCTAAAACTAGCACCTTGTCCTCTATTATTTATAGTGTCCTGCAAAAATCTTTGCATAAATACCTCTCCCTTGAAGGGAGAGGTTAGGTGAGGGTGAATTCCCCCCTCCCTCTAACTCCCTCCCACTAGGGGAGAGAGAATTGTGATGATTTCTGCGGTTAACCATGAAACTGAGGGAATTCAGCTAATACCTCCTCGGCGATGGCTTGGTCAGGAGCCATAATAAGAAGCACCTCACTCCCTTCTTGACTGAGGTAGAGGCTCAACCCCCCTGTTTCCCACCATCTTTTTCCCTCGCTATTCAGTGCCAGGCTCCAAGTGCCCTGGCTTTTCTCTTCGACAAAAGCAATGTAGGCGTTGAAGAATTCCCTAGCATCATTAACGTTATCCCAAACAGAGTGCAATACCAGTAGCTTCTGGCCTAGGGTGTTCTTCAGGTAAACATAGCGGTCTCCGTCCCAGCCTTCCGCTGCCGTAGTGGCCTCTGCCTCACCGACAAAGGTTTCCAAGTAAATCCTGATATTGAACTCCCCCAAAACATCGCTGTCTATCTGCTTCCATCCCCCACCAAGGGCATTTTCCAGGTCAGGCATCTCGATAGCTTGCGGTTCATCCCGCTCCAGATACTTTTGGGGATGAAGGATCTGCTCGGTGGATTGAGGTGGGTCGCTATAAGCTTGGTCCACAACATCCCATCCATCTTGCTCAATAAGTGCCATGACAAAGTTTAGCCCTGATTCATAGGGGAAGATAAGGTTCTTCTGGATGACCCGGGGAGCAGCATCAAACGCTTCATCCTCTAGCTCCTCGAGTTCTTGGGAAAGGGCTTCTCGCTCGCTGTCATCAAGAATCGTCCACATATAGATACCCTGAACCAAACTAGCATCACCCTCAACCAAGGAAAGCACAGCGATGGAAAGGTCGGAGTTACCTTCCTCCTCTAACGGAAGTGAACTCAGGTCAAAATATTGATCCTGGAGAGCGTGGGTATACTCGTGAGCCAAGACTATCTCTTCCAAAGGTCCTAGTTCTCCTTTTTTGCTGACAACGTACAACTCTTTCAATTCATCGTCATAAAAACCAATAACCTGCTCAGAATAGACGTCTAGGAGGATAGCGTATAGGTCCTGGTCTTCCCCCATCAGATCCAGGAGAACGTAAACCTCCTGGTCTATTGCTACCTCTTCTTGGGGGTAGTCCTCTTCAAAAATGGCAACAAACCTGTCTCGCAGCTCCTGAGGCGTGATGAATTGGCATTCCATTTCACTCTTTGGGCTAAGCCTCCTTAGCTCAGCTGTGATCGAGAAGACTTTGTCTGGGTCTCTATCTCTTGCACAGCCACCTCCTATGATGATGGCTACCATGACAAGCGCCAACGTTAAATAACGAAAAGTCCTTTTCATTCTGTTTATATCCTCTTCTTTCCAGATAATAAGGCTTGAGCCAGAGATTCTTTGAGATATAAGGGTGCCAAGGAGAGGGCATCGTCACTTTCTCCTCTTTCGAAGCGAGGCAAAGCCAATAAAGCAATAACATAGCCTTTCTGAACATCTCCCACTTCACCCCTATAATTAGCCAAGGGACCGAGTTCCTCGACTATTGTCTGGCGATATAGGTATGCTACCTTTCCCAAAAAGAGGACGGGCTCTTTGATCGTCTTTAGTAGCCCTTTTATATCGCCTACGTAATAGTCACTTTCTTTGACAATAGTCTCTCCCTGGGGGCGGTAGAAAGCTGCGTAAACGTTTTCTTTACCGGCATCAATAAGGGGACAAAGCAGGATAGGCATATTTCTAGCCTGATATGCCAGGGCATCTAGAGATGATACGCCACATATAGGCTTATTCATGGCATAGGCAAGAGTTTTACCTACAGTCACCCCCACCCTCACTCCAGTCCAGGAACCGGGTCCTATTCCTAATGCTAACCCATCGATATCTGCCAGGGTAAGCCCTCCCTTTCTAAGTACCAAGTCGATATTAAGGATTATTTTCTGAAGGGAATCTCTAGATTCCCAGGTGAAATCGGCTAATATCTGGTTACCACTGATTAAACCGATGGTATTAGAGCGACTTGAGGTATCAATACCTAGTATCTTCATTACCTGCCAAACTCGCCGAGCAATTTGCCAAATCTTTCCCCAAAGCCAACAAGCACGATCTCCCGCTTCTTAGGGGAAAGAACAGAGAAGTTCACCGCTAGATAGCTATCGGAGAGGAGAGGAAGAACCTTCTCCGCCCACTCTATTACGGCTACCCCTGATTCAGCTCGTAGCAAATAGTCTAACACCCCTATCTCGAGACCCATGGCTATGCCTTCTGCCCGATACAGATCTAGATGGAATATAGGGAGTCTCCCTTTATATTCATTCACAAAGGTAAAGGTTGGGCTGTTGACATATCTTTTAGGTATGCCAAGTCCGGCGCACAAGCCCTTGGTGAAGCAGGTCTTACCACAGCCCAGCTCTCCTATCAAAGCAATGATACTCCCTGGGCCCAGTTTTTCGCCTATTCTCTTGCCTAGGTCTTGCGTTGCCGAAGGGCTACTGGTTAGAAAAAGACGCTTCTCCATCCTGAGATACCTTTTCACTCCAGACCCAGAGCAAAGCGGATAGCCGCGTCAATTTCCTTCAACTTCTGAGTACTTAGGGTAATCAGCCGGCTCCGAAGGCAGTCCTTGGGAATCGTAGTAATGGTATCCAGGTTAGCAACGCAGTCCTGGGGCATACCATCATCGGTTCCCAAAAGCACCTCGGAGGGGATATGGCGGATACGGGTGGTAATTGGTGCCACGATAACCAGAGAACGGATGGCATAGGCCTCATCACGAGATAGTAGCACCACCGGACGGCGCCCTGCGGGCGGTTCCAATTCCGCCCACCAAATCTCACCTCGTCTCACTCCCAGGGTTCCTCAGCCAGGATGTTGCTGGCAGCACGGCGTGCCGCCTCAACTCCTTCTTCGGTCTCAGGCATCTGCTGGTACGCACGTATATACAGCTCGTTCATTTTCTGCTCTCGCTGGCGGCGCAGCAGCGTCTCCGCCGCACGACGGAAGAACTCACTGCGGCTTTCTCCATTATCCTTTCGAGCCTGTTCCACAGCAGCAAGCACTTCCTCGGGAAGGCTGATAGCGATCTTAGCCGTCTTCGGCATAGTACCACTCCTTCATACCAGATTCATACCATAGTATGAACCATATTATTCAGTGTGTCAAGTTGCCCTTGGGCCAGTCGTTTAGCAATCCGCAGTGTCGTTCTGAGCCCTTCGCTTACTGTCATTCTTCGGTCGCCTACGGCGACCGAAGAATCTACACCGTTTTCCGTTGCAAGTCGAGCGAAGCAACGTCCATCTCGCGGCTATTCTCCGGGTCAGGTGGGGCACCTGACACCCAGAAAAAAGCGCCCTGGCAGTCGCTGTTGAATGAGTGATTGTGCGTACGAAAGAAAGCCGTTGTACTCCTCGGTGCACACATATGCAGAAATCGAGTTCCTTGAAAGACGTGCCATTAGTAAATAGCTGCTACGCAATCTTGTGGGTTTCCAATGGGAAAATATGCAGATACACAGATTTGAAGCCATGGCTGTTGCACATTCCTTGTGCAGGCCATTGTAGCATTCCGGATTCATTCATACGATCTATGACAATCAGTAGAATAACCTCACTAACCTTACGACGGTATTTTTCGAGCTTCTCAGATTTCTTTCGTATTGTCTGCTCTAGCAACTGGCAATCCAGATTACGAACCCAGCCAATAGTGTTGTTCATGCAAGTCCAACGGGCATAGCGCCCAGTTGAATCCGGCAATCGAGTTATGAAGAATTCGGCGACTTTGTTGTTCCCTGCTTCAAAACAAACCTTGGCATGATCCCAAGGTTCAGGGGGAACGGATTCGTGGAGTCTATGCAACAGTCGTTCTGTGTCGCTTTGGTCAGGCAAAGTGTACATCCACACTTTCAGAAGAATTGGACGACCTCCCTGGTCATAGTATTCCTGTGCAAGTTTCTTAAGGAATCTATTGCGACCGGACTCAATCGCCTTTTTCCTTGAACCTTTTCTAGGTTTGTCTTTGAAGATTTGTGTAACTTCTATCCCAAATGTCCGGTGGGTTGAATAGATAATGAAATCCGGGGATTCTCCCGGTTCGCCCGGTTCGATTTTAGAATATTCCCATCCAACACTTTTTAGGAAGCTATTAAGATATAGGCGCTCAATCTGTTTTGAAGCCATTTGAGTATGCTTTCAGGTGGGTGTCAGGTCCTCGCCACGGCGAGTCGGCCGCCAGGGTCGGTCAACAGAGTCGCCTCTGGCGACCTATGGAGACCTGACCCGTATTCCCTACCCACGCGGGGTGAACCAGTCTGCTTTTTGTTGTCTTCCTCCCAGTCTCAACCGGCAGCGGCAATGTCTCTTCGGTAATGGCAGCCCTCGAAGTGGATCCGGGGGAGATTAATGTAGACCTTATCCCTTGCCTCTTCCAGGGTTTTACCCCTGGCTACTACAGTAAGTACCCTTCCTCCATCGGTGACTATCCCTTCTCTCATAGTTGTCCCGGCGTGGAAGATGAGGATACCCGCGTCCAACTTATCTAGGCCGGTTATAGGGAAGCCAGTCTTATAGCTTCCTGGGTAGCCTGCTGAAGCCATCACCACACCTACACAGGCTTCGTTGCTCCATTCGATGTTTATCCTATCAAGGCTGCTGTTGATCACTGCTAGCATTATATCTACTAGATCTGTCTTAAGGCGGGGAATCATAACCTGGTTCTCCGGGTCGCCGAACCTAGCATTAAACTCCAGAACCTTGGCACCCTCAGAGGTGAACATCAGCCCGGCATAGAGCACGCCCTTATAAGGCACTCCCTCCTGAGCCATNGCGCGCACCACTGGTTCCAAAACAGTGCGTTGCACCTGCTCAACTTTGGTTTGGTCAAAGAAACCGGGGGGACTGTAGCTTCCCATGCCTCCGGTATTCGGACCCTCGTCGCCATCAAACACCCGCTTATAGTCGCAGGCAGGCACCATAGGGGAAACGTGGTTGCCATCAGTGAAAGCAAGGAGACTCACCTCTTTGCCACTGAGGCATTCATCCACAATCACCTTGTCGCCGGCAGCACCAAAAACACTCCTCTCCATCATGTCAGATAGCGCCTCAAGGGCTTGCTCTTGAGAGGTAGCTACTATTGCTCCCTTGCCAGCAGCTAGTCCATCCGCTTTGATGACTATAGGGGGTGGTTGTGAGTTGACATAATCCCTAGCCTCTGGAAAGGAGGAGAAGACAACCCCTTGGGCACAGGGGATGCCGTATTTCTGCATTAACTCTTTGGCGAAGACCTTGCTTGACTCGAGCCGTGTGGCTGCTTGGGTGGGGCCGAAGATAGGCAGGGCAAGGCTCTGAAAGAGGTCGACAATGCCTGAAGCCAATGGGGCTTCGGGACCAACTACGGTTAAATCGACATGGTGCTGTTGAGCTGCCTTGGCGAGGGCTTCTATGTCGGTAGGGGGAATGTTTAGATTATGAGCAATAGCCTGGGTCCCGGCATTACCTGGGGCAACGTAGATCTCTTCTACCTTGGGGCTATGGGCAAGCTTCCACGCCAGAGAATGCTCCCGAGCACCACCCCCGATGACCATTACCTTCAAGGCTTTTCCTCCGCCTGAGAAAGCCTTGATTTGATGCCAGAATATTTAAAAGCGGCACCGAGGGCTTTTATAGCAGGTTCACACTCTGGATAGGCAGGAAAACCGTGATTCTCCAAATTTCGAGCGAACTCCTCTGCCAGAGACAATTTGGGACCATAAATCCAGAAGGCTACTGGTTTTGAGATCTTGGTTTCTAGACGAGCAAAAATCTGGTAATCAAGGACTCGTGGCACTCCAGAGAAGACGATAGCAGCGCAGTCAACGTTCCTATCCTTCAATACAGCCTCCACTATCTCCTCGTAGTGGGAGAAGAAATTATCTACCACCACGGCTGCTGGTCCTAGGTCGACAGGGTTGCTGGCTAGCCAGGGAGATATTTCGGCTAACCTTTCTATAGTCTCTGGGGATAGCTCAGCCGGGACCAATCCAGATTCCACGGCAACATCTACTCCCATCACGCCACCCCCGCCGGTCATGGTGATGATGGCTACTCGATTGCCGGCAGGCAAAGGCTGGTAGGCAAATATCTTAGCCAGGTCAAAGAGTTCTTTATAAGTGCTGACCCGAATAACTCCTGCCTGTTTGAAGGCACTGTCGTAAATTCGGTCCTCACCGGCTAAGGAACCGGTGTGGGAGGCTAAGGCTTTCCTGCTCTCTTCGGTTCTCCCCGGTTTGAGAATCAGCACCGGTTTCTTAGAAACTACTTCCTTCACCTTTCTCAGAAAAGAGCGCCCGTCTCTTATATCCTCCAGATGCATGGCAATTACCTTTGTTTTTGGGTCATTTCCCAGATACTCTAGGAGGTCAATCTCATCGATATCGCATTTATTGCCGAAGTCGCAAATTTTACTAATCCCATAGTGCATATCTTCAAAGGGCATTGTTGAAGGACCGATTAGTCCAGTTTGGGCGCAAAGAGCGATGGACCCGGTGTGTATCTTTTCATACAGCACTCCATATTGGCTGGTTATCAAGCCAACATAAGGATTTACCACACCAATTGTATTAGGTCCCAAAAGGCGCAATCCTGAACTCCTGGCAATCCTGACTACTTCTTGCTGGAGTCTCGCCCCTTGTTCGTCTCTTTCGGCAAAGCCGTCTGATACAATGATGGCTGCTTTTACCTTCTTTTCCACACAATGTCCAATAATCTCAGGAACCACTTGGGCTGAGGTTATTACAACGGCTAAGTCGACACTCTGAGGGACTTCCCTTATGCCGGGGTAAACCTTCCTATCGAAAACTGTGTCGTAGAGGGGATTAACAGGATAGAACTTGCCTTGAAATCCGAAAGCAAGCAGGTTTTTTATTACCCTGTAGCCGCCAGGCCTTCCTTCTTTGAATGAGCCAACTACAGCTACACTCTCAGGCTCAAAAAGGGGGGCAATGCTATTTTGAGCTTTGAGATATTGCTGGGTCTGTTTCATTCGTTCCTGATAATAGGAAGAGAATTCACAAGGACTTCACTTCTTTTTCTTTTTATGCTTGCCCCTGGTGCGCTTCACTCCCTTAAGTTTTGCTCTGTGTGCCAAACTATAGCTTTTCCTTTCTAAACTTCTCTGCCTGAGTGGGGTCAAGCTTCTGGATCAACTTGGTCAACTCGGCGACGTGTTCCTTCTCATCATCCCGAATATGCTCCAAAACGCGTCTTGCCTCTTCATCCTCCAGGGAGTCAATATGATCCTGGTACTGATTGATAGCCTGTAGCTCCCCTACCAGGTCATCCCGTAGCATTTCCAGATCCAGTTCCCTTTCCTCCAGCTCACTTATTTCGCCTTCACCGTAAGCCATCTCTCCTCTCCTTTTCTAGACAATCAGTAGTACTCCGACTTATCGAAGCTCCTCAGCTAGGCTAATGATACTTAAAAGGAATCTACTCCCACTCAATGGTGGCCGGTGGCTTTGAGGTGATATCATAGACCACTCGGTTTACCCCAGGGACTTCATTGACGATTCGGTTGGAGATCTGGCTGAGGAGGTCATGAGGCATGTGCGCCCAGTCGGCAGTCATGGCATCTTCGCTGGTCACTGCTCGCAGGGCTACCAGATAACCGTAGGTTCTGTAGTCTCCCATTACCCCTACGCTCTGGACATCGGTGAGCACAGCGAAGCTCTGCCACAGTTGGCGGTAAAGGTTTGCCCTTTTGATTTCACTCATTACAATCCAGTCGGCTGCTCTCAGGGTCTCCAACCTCTCCCTAGTCACCTCGCCAATAATGCGGACCGATAGCCCGGTCCGGGGAAAGGTTGCCGCCACACTATGTCTTCAGGCAGTCCTAAAGCTAGTCCCACCTCCCTCACCTCGTCCTTAAAGAGATAGCGGAGGGGCTCGAGTAAGGTAAGGGACATCTTAGTGGGTAGTCCACCTACATTGTGGTGGGATTTTATCCTGGCTGAGGCTGTGAGGTCGGGAGTGGTGCTCTCAATAACATCAGGGTAAAGGGTTCCTTGGGCCAGGAAGTCCACTTTACCTATCTTGGCTGCCTCCTCCTCAAAGACTCGGATAAATTCCTCCCCTACTATATGACGCTTCTGTTCAGGGTCAATCACCCCTTCTAGCCGTTCAAGGAACCTCTGGGTGGCGTCCACATAGATGACGTTTACCTTCAGGTTTCTCTGGAAGGCATTGAGGGTCCGCTCAGGCTCCTCGGCGGAGCAGCCCATTATTGACAAAAATGCAGGTTAGTTGGTCACCTACTGCCCGATGGATCAAGGTGGCAGCCACCGCAGAATCAACGCCTCCAGAAAGGGCACAGACAACCCTTCCCCCTCCTACCTGTTCCTTGATCTTTTCTATGCTGTCAGTGATGAAGTTGGTGGCTGTCCAGTTACCTTGGCAGCCGCAGACATTGTACAGAAAGTTCTTCACGATGGTCTTTCCATCTGGGGTATGAGCTACCTCAGGATGAAATTGCAGTCCAAAGATACCTCTGTCATTACCCATAGCGGCAATGGGGCAGTTTTCGGTGTAGGCGAGGATGGTGAAACCAGGGGGTAGCTCTACAACCTGGTCACCGTGGCTCATCCATACTGGCATAGAGAAAGGCAGGTAGGTGAAAAGGGGGGAGTCCATACTTTGATTTAGTATGGCGTGTCCATACTCTCGTTTTGTTTCTAGAGCTACTCGCCCTCCTAGTTGTTGGGCGATGGCGTGCATTCCATAGCAGATACCCAGCAGTGGCCCCCCTCTTTGGTAGATATAGCTGGGGGCGAGGGGGGCTCCTGGGTCGTAAACGCTAGCTGGTCCACCGGAAAGAATAAACCCCTTGGGGTGTAGTGGGGCGATCCTTTCCCAAGGGGCATCATAAGGCACGAGTTCACAGTATACTTGGCACTCACGTACCCGCCGAGTAATAAGCATACTATATTGGGAACCGAAGTCGATGACCACCACTGCCTCACGTTCCGTCCCTGTAGTCAGCCCTTCCTCGGGGACAGGCTGCTCCCCCTCTCTTTCCTTGGCGATTTCGAGGTAGGTGGATACCTCGACATCATCGCTGGTAGCTACTCGATGATCGCCCGCCATATTTTCCCCTTTAGGAGAGATTATACTAGAACCGAATGACTACCACAAGGTTTGCGTTCCTGTCCTTCCGACTGCTGTGTAATCG
>JGI24422J19971_10003146_pt1 | contig 10324 bp, 7 predicted proteins | sample DeeMarSWOR152_54_FD_19971 | JGI IMG/M metagenome (IMG submission 19971)
CCCCGCCAGGTTTCCCCATTCGGGTATCCCCGGATCAACGCTTGCTTGCGGCTCCCCGGGGCTTATCGCAGCTTGCCACGCCCTTCATCGCCGGTCTGTGCCCAGGCATCCACTGCATGCCCTTACTCGCTCAAAACCCGTCTCCATTGAGCCCACTCGCGCGGGCTCGCCTCACAACGCTCACACTGCACCCGGCTCTCTCGCTCACCCACTCGAACCTCAGTTGTCAAACAGCAATCTGCCAGTTTACGTCTGACAAGCGACGGGCACCCCGCCAGGAGAGCGCCCCTGGCGCTCTCACACGAGTGCCCTACGCCTAATCGAACCAGTGAGAGGTCAACAACTATAACTCACTGGTGTTCAAACTGTTAGGGTGTGTGACGTCACGTAACGGGTGACCTAAGAGGCCCTTTCACGCCGCGCCGCGGCGCTACTCGGATGCTCCTAGAAAGGAGGTGATCCAGCCGCAGGTTCCCCTACGGCTACCTTGTTACGACTTCGCCCCAGTCACCGGATTGACCTTAGGCAGCTCCTTCCCGAAGGTTAGGCCACTGACTTCGGGTCCCCCCAGCTTCCATGGCGTGACGGGCGGTGTGTACAAAGCCCGGGAACGTATTCACCGCGGCATGGCTGATCCGCGATTACTAGCGATTCCGGCTTCACGGAGTCGAGTTGCAGACTCCGATCCGAACTTAGACCGGCTTTTTGGGATTAGCTCACCCTCGCGGGATTGCGGCCCACTGTACCGGCCATTGTAGCACGTGTGTCGCCCTGGGCGTAAGGGCCATGATGACTTGACGTCGTCCTCACCTTCCTCCGGTTTATCACCGGCAGTCCCCGTAGAGTCCCCGGCATAACCCGCTGGCAACTACGGGTAAGGGTTGCGCTCGTTGCGGGACTTAACCCAACATCTCACGACACGAGCTGACGACAGCCATGCAGCACCTGTGCTAGAGCCCCGAAGGGCCCCGGATGTTTCCACCCGAGTTCCCTAGCATGTCAAGCCCAGGTAAGGTTCTTCGCGTTGCATCGAATTAAACCACATGCTCCACCGCTTGTGCGGGCCCCCGTCAATTCCTTTGAGTTTCAGCCTTGCGGCCGTACTCCCCAGGCGGGGCACTTAACGCGTTAGCTACGGCACCGAAAAGGTCACACTCCCCAGCACCTAGTGCCCATCGTTTACGGCGTGGACTACCAGGGTATCTAATCCTGTTTGCTCCCCACGCTTTCGGGCCTGAGCGTCAGAACGGGCCCAGCGAGTCGCCTTCGCCACTGGTGTTCTTCCCGATATCTACGCATTCCACCGCTACACCGGGAATTCCACTCGCCTCTACCCGTCTCGAGCTCGCCAGTATCCTGTGGCTTTCCACGGTTGAGCCGCAGGATTTCACACAGGACTTAGCAAGCCGCCTGCGCCCCCTTTACGCCCAGTAATTCCGGACAACGCTTGCGCCCTCCGTATTACCGCGGCTGCTGGCACGGAGTTAGCCGGCGCTTCCTCTGGAGGTACCGTCAGATGCCCGAGGTATTCGCCCGAGCCTGTTCTTCCCCCCTGACAACGGTTTACACCCCGAGGGGCTTCCTCCCGTACGCGGCGTCGCTGGATCAGGCTTTCGCCCATTGTCCAAAATTCCCCACTGCTGCCTCCCGTAGGAGTCGGGGCCGTGTCTCAGTCCCCGTGTGGCTGATCATCCGCTGAGACCAGCTACCCGTCATCGCTTTGGTGAGCCGTTACCTCACCAACCAGCTGATAGGTCGCGAGCCCATCTGGAAGCGAGAGCTCCGCGAAAGATGCCCCCTTTAGTGGCTACACCATGCGGTGTTGCCGCGTCACAGGGTATTAGCCCGGGTTTCCCCGAGTTATCCCCCTCTCCCAGGCAGGTTGCTCACGTGTTACGCACCCGTTCGCCGGTCTACTCACCTCCCGAAGGAAGTTTTCGCCCTCGACTTGCATGTGTTAGGCACGCCGCCAGCGTTCGTCCTGAGCCAGGATCAAACCCTCCACTGAATCTTCCTGAAGGGTGGGTCGGTCAACCCAACCCGATCTTGCTCGTGAACGCCCTCTCGAGCGTCCGGAATCATTCGCTTTGCACCCAAGGATCTGGCAGGAAGCGATACCCGCCAGTTGGGCCGAACGCACACGTCACACACCCACAGCTTCCATTGTCAAAAAGCCGCAGTACACCCACGCGCACCACAAAGACTCATGGGTAAGCGATTAATTATACACGGCAAAGACCCGAAAGATCAAGGGCTTCCGCCCCCTCCCCCAGATCCTTGCCCGGCCCACCCTGCACCGCCNCGCCAGCCACTCAGGCGCGGCCCACTGCCCCAAGTGCCNTCATAGCAACGAATTGCAAGGGTGAGCGACGGGACTTGAACCCGCGACCTCCAGGGCCACAACCTGGCGCTCTGACCGACTGAGCTACGCCCACCACAAAGGGCCACGCCTCCCAGGCAGTGACCCCCAAACAGCGCGATTCCACGACCCCGATCAGAATCTAGTTGTCAATCTACTGTCCAGCGCCACGAGTTCAAGCCGTTACTCGCAGCTCGGTACTCCCTCTCCAGCTCCACCTGCTGCGGGGCCAACCGTGACTCGACAGCGCAGGCCCGTGGCTTTGTGAACGATCTCCGCTTGATAGCCTGAGGGCGAGAGGTCACTGAGCGAGAGCTCGTAGGTCTCGGGGACGACTCGATTCAGGTACGAGCGGCGAAGCTCCTCCAGACCGACGTAGCCCCCGCCGAGCGCCGCGGCAGTTTCTTCGGCCAGCTTCACGTCCCGCAAGATCGCTTTCATCTCGGAGGTGAAGCGCGTGCGCAGGTACGAAGGCACCCCTTCCCTGGCCGTCTCAGATCCGCCACAGGCGCTGAGCATCAAGATTGCCAGGACACCCACCCGACGAGCCGCTGTGGACTCGAGCTTCATCGCTATGTGCCTCGTGGCTTGTGTGACACCTCTCCTGAATCTTAGACGACTCAGCGGAATCCGGTCAAGGGTTTGCGGCTTGGTCGGCTTGCCCACCGCCTCGACGGGGACTAGCATTCGGCGCTATTGCGAGATTTCGCCTTCTCCGCGGACTGTTCATGGCGCTTGAGCTCCGCCAGCCCACTGCGCGAACCGTAGGTCGCGCCCTCACCCTGGTGGTCGTTTCCCTCCTGGCCGCCTTCTTCCGGCTGCTGGGCCCGTTGCCGGAGGCACCCAGTGCTACGCTGCTCCTCGGCTTCTTGCTGCTCGCCGCCTTCGTGGCGGGAGAGCTGGCGCGGGAGATCCGTTTGCCGCGGATCACGGGCTACCTGGTCATCGGCATCCTCTTCGGCCCCCACATCCTGGCCCTGTTACCGCGCCAGACCGTGAGCGACTTCCGGTTGATCAACGACGTCGCCCTCAGTGTGATCGCGCTGCAGGCCGGTGGCGAGCTGCGAATCCACAGCCTGCGTGCGCGCCTGCGGGCCATCGGATCGATAACCGCCTTTCAGATCGCCTTCACCGCCCTGGGGGTCGGGGCGACGGTCTACTTAGCTAGGGGTCTGTTTCCTTTCCTCGCCGGCCAGCCAGGCCGTACCGTCCTGGCCGTCGCCCTGATCTTCGGACTCGTCGCCGTGGCGAATTCCCCCGCAACCATTATCGCGGTTGTCACGGAGCTGCGCGCCCGGGGGCCGCTCACTGACACCGTGCTCGGTGCCAGCGTTCTCAAGGACGTCATGATCCTACTCCTGATCGCGGTCGTCATTCCCACGGCTTTGGTCTTGGCTGACCCGACACGCGGATTCGATCTCCACCAGGTCCGGGAGATCAGCCTGGAGATCGTGCTGGCGCTGATGCTCGGAATGGTGGTGGGTTGGCTGATCGGCCTTTACCTCCACCATATCAACCTCCAACCTATACTTTTCGTCCTCGCCGTCGCTTTCGGCGTGGTGGAGTTGTGCCGCGCCTTGGGCCTCGAGTCGGAATCCTACATTCTGATGAGTATGGCCGCCGGGTTCGTGGTTCAGAACTTCTCGGTACAAGGGCCGAGGTTTGTCGAGGCGCTCGAGGCCAACTCACTACCCCTTTATGCTCTCTTCTTCGCCGTCGCGGGCGCCGACCTCAACCTGTCGGTGTTCCCAGGGGTATGGCAGGCTGGATTGCTGATCATCGCCTTCCGTATCGTTCTCTTCTTCTCGAGCACATACCTCGGCGCCCGCAGCAGTCACGACCTGCCGATCGTGCAGCGCTACAGCTGGATGGGGTTTGTCGCCCAGGCCGGGGTCACGCTGGGGCTCGCCAACATTGTGCGTGCCCGCTTCACAGACTGGGGAGAACCGGTCGCCGCCATCATCATCGCCATGATCGCGGTGAACCAGCTAGTCGGCCCTCCCCTGTTCCGCTTCTCGCTCGTACGAGCAGGTGAGAGCCACTGACACCAGATTACCTCAGATCCGATCTGCCTCTCAGGGCGATGCGTAGCTCGGCTCGTTGCCGGGCTTCCACTTGATGTTGCAGCCCAGGCTGGGCTTCTGAGCCGTGGGTACTGGCTCGCCCTTCAGCAGCGCTGCGATCGCCTCACGCAGATCCTTACCGCTCACCGGTATCGCGTTGCCCGGCCGGCTGTCGTCCAACTGGCCACGGTACACCAGCCGCCGCTCGGTGCCAAACAGGAAGAAATCCGGTGTGCAGGCCGCTCTGTAAGCCTTGGCGACCTCCTGGGTTTCATCGTGCAGGAAGGGGAACTGCCATCCCTCGCTCGCCGCCAGCTTCCTCATGTTCTCGGGACTGTCCTGGGCGTGACTCTCCACATCGTTGGAGTTGATCGCCACAACAGCCAGGCCCCGCGGCATGAAATCGGCCGCCAATCGACCCAGCTCGCCACGAACGTGCTGCACATAGGGGCAATGATTGCAGATGAACATCACCAGCAAAACTGACTTCCCCTCAAAGTCGCTCAACGCAACAGATTTCCCATCGACTGCGTTGGTCAGGTTGAAGTCGGGTGCCGGCGTGTCAAGAGGCAACATCGTGGATGGAGTCAAGACCATACCTGTTCCTCCCTCGTTGATGGGGTTCGCCCAGTATCGGGGATCGCAAGCTCAACGTCGGCGCTGCGCCCCCCCGGCTCTTTTCCCAGAGGACGTTGACGATGATCCAGCGGCCGTCGAACTTAGCCACGTGCAGGCAGTCAATCCAGTCCCAGGCCACCAGCTTCACGCTGGCTGCGTCACTCTCTTGAGCCAGGAACTCGGACGTATCCAGATGCAGACACAGCGACTGACATTCCTCGGCGCCACCGGCGCCAGACTCTCCGCTAGGCTGGAGCTCCCGCCTCACGGGCAGCCCATCGCCTATGCGCTGTTCGCCCACTGCTTCACGTGCACGAAACAGTACAAAGCGGTGGTCAATATCAGCAGGGCCCTGAGCCAGGCCCGTATCGGTGTGCTCCGCTTCGACTTCACCGGTCTGGGTGAGAGCGAGGGTGAGTTTGCCGACACGACGTTCTCCTCCAACGTTGGGGACCTCGTGGCAGCTGCGCAGTTCCTGCAGCGCGAATGGGAGGCGCCGGCGATCCTGGTCGGCCACTCGTTGGGTGGTGCCGCTGTGCTCCATGCCGCCCACCACATCCCAGTCTGCCAAGCCGTAGCGACCATCGCGGCCCCCGCAGCGCCCGAGCACATCAAGCGCCACCTAACCAGCTCGCTGGAAGAGATCGAGACGAGGGGGGCGGCGGAGGTGCTGCTGGCGGGACGACCCTTCACCATCACGAGGGAATTCTTGGATGATCTGAGCGCCCAGAACATGGCCAGGGTCATACGCGGGCTCGGCCGCGCGCTGCTGATCTTCCACTCGCCCGACGACAGGATCGTGGGGCCGGAGAACGGGGCTCGGATCTTCGACACGGCGAGCGATCCGAAATCCTTCATTTCCCTGACGGGAGCCGATCACCTGCTCTCACGAACGGAGGATTCGCAGTACGTCGGAGCGATCATCGCGGCTTGGGCTACGCGCTACCTGGCCGCTTCGGATGACGTCCCCCGCGAGGCACAGGTATCCCCGGCGAGGTGATCACGCGGCAAACGGCGCCGGCGGAGTCCTAGCCCGCGCCGTGCTCGCAGCGGCTAGTCGGGTGTACCCCGGATCCTTGCCGCTCTGAACAAGCCGTCGGCAGACTGCAGGATTTTGCCTCTCAGGCGCGCGGGATACTGCGGACGTGCGTCCAGGAAGTCCTGCACAATCGCCGCGGCGCTTGTGGAGCTGTGCCCGTCCAGCGTGGCGTCGAGCCAATTCTTCGGGAAGAAGATGTCCCCTGTCGCCTGGATCTGCTCGAGCAGCTCGAGGCTCGGAAGGAGGTACCTCTCTGAGTGCGCCGCGCGAAGCGGGTGATGCAGGTATCGCAGCGCTTCCAGCACCCACGGCTCGTGCTCGCGCATCTCCGGCTGCTTGAGGCTCTCGAAGAAACGATCTCGCACAGCGGGATCGGCGGAGGTGGCGGGTCGCACGAAGAGGAACTGCTCTTTGCGATCCGGGTTGTCGATGCGCCCTTGCTGTTCGTCGAGGATCGCCTCCCCGCCCGCCACCTCACGCACGGCCAGATCCAGCGCCAGCCGGATGTAGTCGCGCTCGGAGAGGGGCAGGCCCTCGATTTCCAGCTCCTGGCGCCAGATGCGCTCTAGCCGCCGCAGCGCCTGCGNCGTTTGTGCCACTGANCGGTAGGCGTTGAAGTAGGACGCCTTAAGCGTCGCTGTGGGAGCTTCCTCCAGCAANCTCCAGAGCAACGATTCCACGNCGGGGGCACAACGCTCCCGCTCTGCCTCGGGCAGGAAACGCCAGTACGTGTTCTGGAGATAGGCCAGAATCCGCTGAATCAGTANCTCGTCGGTCTCGCGCCGCAGCGCGTTCCTGGCCAGTTCCACGATCCGCGCCGGGGGCACACTCCCCTCCAGCATGGCTTCCCACAACGACAACCAGGCGACACCGCGGGTCAGCGCCAGCGGGAGCGACGGGGTGTGCTCCACCAGATAGCCCAGGCTCGCCGGGTCGAGTGCGAACAGCCCGTAGCCGAAGCCACGCCCATCGGGAAGAATGAGGCTCGGGGCAGGCAGCCCGGCGGCATCCGCCACCTCGAGCCGCCGATCTTTAAGCTGCACCGGGAAGCTCCGCTGCGTATCCGCATAGACGAGGAGGACGTCCAGCCTCTGATTCCAAAGCCGCTCCCTCGCTCGCGGGTCCGACTGCTCCAGCGTCAGAGACGCGATGCTCCCCGCTTCGTCGAGCGCGAGCTTCGGCGTTATCGTCGGACGTCCCGGCTCGTCCACCCAGACCCGGCTCCAGCTGGAGAGGTCCTCGTCCGTCAGCCCGTCGAGTATCTCGATCAGGTCCGGCCAGGTCGCGTTGGCGAACTGGAATGCGCGCAGGTACTCGCGCAGTCCATCGCGGAGCCTTTCCTCTCCCATCAGCCCTTCCAGCTGCCTCATCACGATCGGCGCCTTCTGATAGATGATTGCGCCGTACAGGCTTCCTGCGTCATTCAGGTTGTCCAGTTCCTGACGGATGGGATTCGCTCCCACCGTGCGGTCAACCTCGTATGCCGCCGGGTAGTGAGCGAGCAGGAAACGCAGCTGATGATCGATGTCTGGAAACGCGGGGTCGACGATCTTCGCCGCCATGAAGTTGGCGAAGACTTCCTTTGTCCAGACGTCGTTGAACCAATCCATTGTCACGAGATCGCCGAACCACATGTGCGATGTCTCGTGTGCGATCAGGCTGGCTCGACCCAGCTTCTCGTTCTGGGTGGCCGACTCATCGAGCAGCAGCCGGGAGGCTCTGTAGAAGATCGCTCCTGCATGCTCCATCCCGCCGTACTGGAACGACGGGATCAGGACAAAGTCGAACTTGCCGAACGGATACGCGATGCCTGTATAGGCCTCCAGCCAGTCGAGCGCTCCTGTGTGCAGCTCAAAGAATCGCGGCCGTATTACGAGCGAGGCTCGTGCTATCGGTCTCCCGGTGGTACATGCGCATTACCCGACCGGCACGCTCCGCCTGCACGACTTGAAACTCGCCGGCGGCGAAGGCGAACACATAGGTACTGAGCGGCTCGGTCTCGGCAAAGCGGAATACAGCGCGATCCCCAGTCGTTTCATGCGAAAGGACCGCACCGTTGGCGACGGCTTGCCAGGAGGCAGGTACGTCCAATGTCAGAGTGTAGCGGGCCTTCAGGTTCGGTTGATCGAAGCAAGGAAAAGCGAAACGGGCGCGATCCGGGACGAAGAGGGTGTACAGGAACTCCCGATTCCGGTTGAGCGAGGCGTCGCCTGCCAGGAACTCGATCTCTACGCCGTTCTGCCCTACCTCCAGATCTGAGGCCGGAACCACTATGTGGCCGTTCACCATTTCGTGTGCCACCTCGTTGTCCCTGACCCGTACGGCGATCACACTCTCGTCCGGTTGCTGGAAATCCAGAACGAGCGGCCGATCAGCGTCCTTCAGTCGGAAACGGATCGTCGCCCGTCCGCTGATGCGCTGACCGAGTGAATCCGGTATGGTGAACTGTATCGCGTAGCGGAGATCAGAGATGATGCGGGCCCGCTCCGAGGCGAGCGTCCACGAGACGCCGGGTGCGATGTCGTCGGGACCAGGCTCTCTGCAGCCCGCTGGCATCCCCACCAGCACGGCTAGGACGAAGCACTGTAGCAGCGCCTTGGGCAAGAAGCGCTCGCTCATCGTTATCCTCCGTGATCGGTATGGCAATTCAGCGGCTGCGCGTGCGCGACGGAAACCGTCACAATGATTTTTCTGGAGTTCCCCACCGGGGTCAACGGCGTGAGCGGTCGGACGGCATAACTGACTACATGGCAATGCATTACACTGATGGCACTCGACGCCGAAACGACGCGCAAAAACATCGTGCGAGGCCAAGCGGGGACTTACGGAGCAGTTCGGTCAGCGAACAGATGAGAGATCGTGCGTGCGTCCAGCGCTCAGGCGGCTTCGGCCTCATGCCTGCGTAGCGCTGGTGTACTGAGGCATGGCGGGCAGACGGATAATGAAGGTACTCCCCTTGCCCACTTCGCTCTTCACGGAGATGCTTCCCTGATGCCTGGTGACGATGCCATAAGCGATCGACAGGCCCAGGCCGGTGCCCCCGCCGTCCTTCTTGGTGCTGAAAAACGGGTCGAAGATGTGATCGACGCGGTCCGCTGGTATTCCGCATCCCGTATCGGAGACGGACACTTCCACGAAGTGATCATTGGTGAAGCGCGTGACAACCGTGAGGGTGCCTTTCTCTTCCATCGCCTGCACGGCATTCACGATAATGTTCATGAACACCTGTTCGAGTTGCGACTTATCGCCCACCACTGCGGGAAGCCCGGGCGCGAGGTCTTTGACCAGCTTGATATTGAAGAAGAGTGCCTGCTTCTGAAGCAGCCGCAGTGTGTCGTCCACCGTCGCATTGATGTCAACCTCCTCCGCGCCAGTCTCTGATTGACGTGAGAACTCGAGCAGCCCTTTAACGATCTCGCGACAGCGCTCACACTGACTGACGACCTCCTCAAGATTCTGACGGTTGGGATCATCCTCCGCTGAGTCCTCCAGGGCGAGCGCCGTAAGAGCGAGAATCCCACCGAGCGGATTGTTGATCTCGTGTGCCACACCCGCGGACAGCATTCCCAATGAGGCCAACCTTTCGGACTGGGCAACCCGCATCTGCATGGCGACAAGCTCCTCAGTCCGCTGCTCGACTTTCTGCTCGAGTGTTCTCCCCCACTCCTCGAGGTCCCCTTTCATCCGCCGCAACGCCGACGCCATGTGGTTGAAGGCACTTGCCAGCTCAGCCAGCTCATCGCTCGATCTGACCGCTACCTGCGTATCGAGGTTACCGCTGGCCAGTTCTCGCGAGGCATAAACCAGCTGTCGGATCGGGACGGACAGCCTTCGGGAGATCACGTAGGACAAGCCCATCACCAAGAGCGCGCCTCCCAGGGTGATGCCGAGGAAGAGAAGTATGGTGCGCCTCTTGAGAGCTAGATACGGCTCTTCCAGGATTCCCACATACAGAATCCCAATGATCCTGTTGTTGATGTCGCGGATGGGCTCATACGCGCTGATGTACCAGTCGTTCACCACAAAGGCCCGTCTGATCCAACGCTCCCCGTCCCTCACGACGCGGTTGTATACCTCCGCGCTCACGCGTGTCCCGATCGCGCGCGTGCCGTCTTCGTTCATGACGTTCGTCGAGATCCTGACGTCGTCCTGGAAGATCGTGGCCGTGCCGATATCTCTGCCCTTGTACTGCGCGTTCTGAAAGACGGTCTCCTTGATCTTGTCGACGATCGCGTAACGTCGGTT
>JGI24422J19971_10003152_pt1 | contig 10316 bp, 7 predicted proteins | sample DeeMarSWOR152_54_FD_19971 | JGI IMG/M metagenome (IMG submission 19971)
GAGAGGGACCTGCTGTACGCATCGCCTTCGCCGGCCACATCCCTGAGCATTGATGAGCTCCATTACCTGATGTCCAGGATAACGGTGGCCGACGTGATGACCACAGAGGTCATCACCGTTACCGAAGACACCCCCCTGGAAGAAGCAGCCCGCATCATGGCCGACAATAAAATAGGTAGCCTGCCGGTGGAGCGCAAGGGGGATCTGGTGGGCATCATCACCGAGACCGATCTGTTCAAAATCTTCCTGGAGTGGTTGGGAGCCCATGAGATGGGAGTGCGTCTGACCATGTTAGTCCCGGACGAGAAAGGGATGTTAGCCAAGGTTACCGGCGCGATAGCCGGGTTGGGGGGCAGCATCGTTAGCTTGAGCACCTTCTTGGGAGAGGATCCTACCAATGCTCTGCTGACCATCAAAGTCCAGGACGTAGAAGAAGACGACCTGGCGAAGGCCATGGCCCCTTTAGTTATGGAAATAGTGGATGTCCGAAGTGCTCTGCCGTAAGGGAATTACCAACCCTCTCGGGACTATAGACCAAAACGCCCGGATTTGTCAAAGAAAGAGCCAGAACTTCCGCGAGATGAAAGGATCTGGGAGTGAGCGTTACACGGTTGGGACTACGCTTGACTGTCCCGTCAATCTGTTATATAATGGTATGTGAAAAATCTCACATGGCCCCAGGAATGGGGTACACCAGGAGCAAAGGTGCTCATAATCTCAATGAGGAGGTAATTAGAATGGTTTAATGATTTCAGATTGACGCCTTTTCACAAGCAAAGATGCTTACAATCTCAATGAGGAGGTAATTAAAATGGCTAACGAGATTCAAATTGACGCCTTTCCACCAGCCAAGATGGCCAGCCGGATGGAGGAAGTAGGTGTCAAGAAGGCAACCCTCAACATATGGACCATGTTTGCTCTGGCCATGCTGGCGGGGGCCTTTATCGGCTGCGGGGCGATCTTTGCCACGGTCGTAACGACCGGCCTGGGAGCCGCCGGAGTGGGCTATGGGATCATCAAACTGTTAGGAGGCCTGGTCTTCTGCCTGGGCCTTATTGCCGTCGTCGTGGCCGGTGCTGAACTGTTTACCGGCAACAACCTGATCGTCATGGGCTTTGCCAGCGGCAAGGTCACGGTGGCTCAGCTTCTGCGTAACTGGGTGACCGTGTACGTTGGCAACTTTGTGGGCTCGATCCTGACCGCTTTTGTCATGTTCCTGACCAAGCAGTACATGTCCTCAGGGGGAGCCCTCGGTGCCAACGCCCTAGGGATTGCGAATGCCAAGTGTGGTCTGGGTTTCATCCAGGCTATCGCTCTGGGCATCATGTGTAACGCGCTGGTGTGTCTGGCCGTGTGGCTCTGCACCTCGGCCCGGTCCACGACCGACAAGATTCTGGCGATCATCTTCCCCATTACCGCCTTTGTGGCCGCCGGGTTCGAGCACAGCGTTGCCAACATGTACTTTATTCCCGTGGGCCTGTTCATCAAGGACTTTGCGGGGAGCGGGTTCTGGGGGGCCATTGGCAAGACGGCGGCCGACTTTGGTAACCTGACGTGGGGTGCGTTCTTTCTTAAGAACTTGTTGCCGGTGACGATTGGCAACATCATCGGCGGAGCCGGATTTGTGGGGCTGGCTTACTGGTTTATCTACTTGAGACCTGAAAAAGTAGTGGTAGTGAAACCAGGTGTTGCACCCAGGATTCTGGTCGTAGACGATGATCGCGATTTTGTTGACCTCACCAGCATGATTCTCACAAAAGAGGGCTACGAGGTCACCTCTGCAGCCAACGGGCACCAGGCTCTGCAAGTCATGAAGACCGAACGGCCTGACCTGGTTTTGCTTGACGTGATGATGGCCACCCCCCTGGAGGGCGTCAGTGTGGCCCGTAAGATGGTAGGAGACCCCGCCCTCAAGGCTGTTCCCATCATCATGGTTTCCAGCATTGACAGCAGCCAGCACGCGTCTCTGCTTCCAGATGACATGCACATCCCAACTGATGCTTGGATCAGCAAGCCGGTAGATCCTGATGATCTCTTGAGAACGATCCGGCGTTTCCTGGCCTGACTTTCCAGAGAGACTTGGGCGTTGAGGGCGCATTCGGCTACGAGTCGTCAGTACGTTCCACCGGGAGTCGTCTGGCTTGGTCGCGCTGGTGCGCCCTCGGCGCTTACAGGCATGGCGCAGCCGCTACCGCCGTTGCGGAGCCGGTCTGCCAGCAACTTTTATTGCTCATAATGCCCCCCGCCATAGGTGCGGTTGTAGTATCAGACAGGTGAGACGATGGACACATCCGTGCGTATCCTGGTCGTGGACGACGAACTGGGCATCCGCGAGGGCTGCCGGCGGGCGCTGATGCCCTACGGCTTCGAGGTGGAGGTGGCCGAGAACGGCCCTACGGGGCTGCGCAAGCTGCGTGAGGGGCGGTTCGACGTGTTGCTGCTGGACGTCATGATGCCCGGCATGAGCGGCCTGGAGATGTGGCAGCAAGCTAGGCAACTCAACCCCGACCTCATCTGCATCATCATCACCGGCTATGCCACGGTGGAACTGGCGGTGCAGGCCATCCGCGAGGGCGCTCACGACTTTATCACCAAACCCTTCACCTCGGAACTGTTACTCCAGGTGATCAACCGGGAACTGGAACGACGGCAACTGCGGCGCGAGGCCGAACGGGTCCAGGCTTTGGAAGAAGAGGCCCGCGAACTGGCCCGGGCTAAGGCTGAACTGGAGAAGCTGGAGGCCATCGAAAGCCGCTTCATGCTGACCATGGTCCACATCCTGCGGGCCCCAGTGGCCGTGCTGCAAAATTCCATCCAGCTCATCCGCAAAGGCTACGTGCCGCCCGAGGAGCAGCCGGCCCTGCTGCAACGGGCCGAGCAGCGGGCCGACGAATTGCTGACCACCCTGGATGACCTGCTGCTCCTGGCCTATTTGAAGGAAGGCGTGGGCCTGACCAAAGCCGAAACGGTCTCTGTGGCCGACGTGCTGGAGGAGGTGCTGGCCACGCTGAAGGGCCAGGCTGACCAGCAAGGCGTCACGGTGACGGCAGAGGTGGACGACCGGCCTCACGTCACGGTCAACCCGGATCACGTCAAGGCGCTGTGGACGCACCTGCTCAGCAACGCCATTCGCTACACCCCGGAGGGGGGACGGATAACCGTCTCGCTACAGACGGATCAGGAACAAGGCCGGGTCGTTGGAACCGTGTCGGATACAGGCATCGGAGTGGCAGTCGAGGATATCCCCCGCATCTTCGAGGAATTCTACCGCACCGAAGATGCCAAAGCCATGCAGGAAACCGGTACCGGCCTGGGGCTGCCCATCGTCCAGCAAGTGGTGGAGATGTACGGTGGCACCATCGAGGTGGAATCGGCGGTGGGCCAGGGCAGCACCTTTCGCTTCACCTTGCCTCTGGCTAACCAGGGAGGGCCATGACATGAAACGTTTCATTTCCTCGTTTTTGGGAGGGCGCTTGCAGATCGTGCTGATCGCCTCCTTTTCGCTGGTGGCCGCGTTGACGGTGGGCCTGAACGCGCTGGTCGTTTCGCAGGTGATCCGGGGCTATCTGGAGACTGCTCAAGACAACCGGGTGGCCCGCGACATGGACCTGGCCGAAGCCTTCTACCAACTCAGGCTGGACGAGATCGCGGCCGTCGGCTACCGGATGGTACGGGACCCCCGGGTGATCCAAAACCTGCCGGCCGCNTTTCAGGGCCAGGCCGAGGCTATCAGGATCATTGACCAGGAGATCAGCCGCAAGATCACCGTGCCGACCCTGGGCGGCACGCACCTCCTCGTCGTGCTCGACACCGAGGGGAAGATTTGGGTAGGGCGGGTCCTCTCGTCGGAGGGACAACTATCACCGCTCATTACGCAGGGCAACTGGGGGCAGTTGCCCATTGTCGAAGACGTGTTGTCGTCCGGGGAGGAACAGGCAGCCACCGAGATCATCCCAGCCGAATTCTTGGCCCAGGTAGGGCTGGACGAGCAAGCCCGCATCCCGCTGAAAGATACCCCCAAGGCTGCGCCAGAGCCCTTCGACCCCCGCGAGGGCACGGCCGGCCTGGCCCTGACGGGAGTCTCCCCCTTGAGGAGCGAGGATGGGCGAGTGATCGGAGCGGTGCTGGCAGCGTACCTGTTCAACAACGACTTTACCTTGGTGGACCGCATCAAAGAGGTGGCCGGCGTGGACACCGTGACTATCTTTTTTGGCGACCTGCGGGTCTCGACCAACGTGCCGGACGAGGAGGGCAAGCGGGCCGTCGGCACCCGGGTCTCCCAGGAGGTGTATGACGTTGTGCTGAAGCAGGGCAGTTTTTACCCGGGCCGGGCCTTTGTGGTTAACGAGTGGTTCATCACCCGCTACGAGCCATTGCGCGATCACGAAGGTCAGGTGGTGGGCAGCCTGTACGTGGGCGCCCGCGTGTCGGCCTTTCAGAGGCTGCTCCATACCTTCTACACTTGGGTGGCCCTCATCGCCCTGGTCTGCGTTGTGCTGGCNGGGGTCATCGCCGTGCCCATCGCAAAGGTCATCACGCGGCCTATCGCCGAACTGGTGGAGGCCCACCGTTGCCTGGCCCAGGGCGACATGACGGTCCGCGTGCAAGCCCCTGGCTCTGGCGAACTGGCTGTCCTAGGACGATCCTTCAACAGCATGGTCGAGACCCTGCACCAGACCCAGCAGGAGCTGTTGCACAAAGAGAAGCTGGCCTCGATGGGGCAACTGGCGGCCGGCGTAGCCCACGAGATCAATAACCCCCTGGGCACCATCCTCCTTTTCTCCGACGTGATGTACAAGGAAGCGCCTGAGGACGACCACCGGCGCGATGACCTGAAGATGATCATCAACGAGACCACCCGCTGCAGGAACATTGTGGCTGACCTCTTGAACTTTGCCCGGCAGCAAGAGGTGCTGGCCCAGGAGACCGACGTCCACGCCCTGTTGGAACAGGTGGTCGAGGGGGTCAGCCACCAGCCGGTTTTCGAGAGGGTGGAGATTGTGCGCCAATTCAGCCTCGACTTACCCACCATCCAGGCCGATCCGGCCCAGTTGCAGCAGGTGTTCGTCAACCTGCTGAACAACGCCGCCGAAGCGATGGAAGAAGGCGGTACCATTACCCTCGCCACCCGGCCGGTGAACGGCCAGTGGGTGGAGATCAAGGTCTCCGATACAGGTTGGGGCATCCCAGAGGAGAACCTGGGCAAGCTGTTCACCCCCTTCTTCACCACCAAGGCTCTGGGCAAAGGGACGGGTTTGGGGTTGTCTATCGTCTATGGCATTATCAAGATGCACCGGGGCCAGATTGCTGTCCAGAGTCAGGTTGGCCAGGGGACGACTTTTACCGTGACCCTGCCGGTGCAGTTGCCGAAGGGGCAGTTGGCCTCGACCAGCGCCCCGGCCGGCGTGATCGCCTGACAGCGACGGGAGAAGACGCAACGAATCCCCTTGGAGTACGAGGGGTGTCCCCTCGTTTTCTTTCCCTCATATCTTGGGGCTCTGCAGCAAATTGCTGCACAAGCCTAACGAGGAATCATGGAAAAAACCAAAGGCAACATCTTGGTCATTGACGACGAGGTGGGCATTCGCGAGGGCTGCCGGCGGGCCCTGGAGCCGCAGGGGTTCACAGTGGAGACGGCGGCCACCATCCGGGAGGGGCTGCGCAAAATCCAGGAAGGCGATTTCGACCTGGTGTTGCTGGATGTGATGATGCCTGACGGGCGGGGCATTGACCTGCTGGCCCCCATCTATGAGAAGGACCCCGATACCGTGTCCGTGATCATCACCGGCTACGCCACGGTGGAGCTGGCGGTGGAGGCCATCAAACGGGGAGCTTACGACTTTATCTCCAAGCCCTTCACCTCAGACCTGTTGCTGATGACGGTCAATCAGGGGTTGGAGAGGCGGCGGCTGTCGCTGGAGGCCAAGCGGCTGCAGGCCATCGAGCAGGAGGCGGCCGAACTGGCCCGGGCCAAAGAGGAACTGGAACGGCTGGATCGGTTCAAAACCACCTTCACGCTGACGGTGGCCCATGAATTACGGGCCCCTATCACCGCCCTGCAAAGCTTCCTGCTCTCCCTGCTCAAAGGGTACGTCCCTCCCGATCAACAGCAGAACATTCTCCAGCGGGCCATCGAACGGTCCCAGGAGTTGTTGGATCTGGTGGACGATCTGCTGAATCTGGCCGTCGCTAGGGAGGAGCTGNCNCCGCCGAAGCGCAAGGTCCTCTCGCCAGCGGACGCGCTGGAGAAGGTNGTTCCCCTATTGCAGGCCCAAGCCGAGGAGAAGGGGGTGACCTTCACAGTGGAGGTGCGCCAGCGTCCGCTGGTGGAGACTAACCCCGGTCAGATGGGGCAGTTATGGACCAATCTGATCTCCAACGCCATCAAATACACCCCGGCGGGTGGGCGGGTGACGGTCACCCTGGAGGAGAAGGATAGGTGGGCGGTCGGAATNGTGGAAGACACTGGAATCGGCATCGCCCCGGGAGACCAGTCCCGCATCTTTGAGGAATTTTACCGCACACCTCAGGCCAAGGAGATGGAGCGCCGAGGGACAGGGCTGGGTCTGCCCCTGGTCAAACGGATCGTGGAGGGACATGGGGGGACGATCGAGGTCAAGTCGGCATTGGGGCAGGGCAGCCGTTTTAGCTTCCGGCTCCCCGTAGCCACTGGAGTGACAGGCAAGGGTCCAGGCCAATCGGGCCGATAACCCTGACCATGCCGGAGGAGGTCACTCTGCTACATGCAGACTTATCCCGGAGGAATGTGCCAGCCAAAAAGATGGGATAGCGAAGCTATCCCATCTTTTGTATTATCCAGCTATCTGACGGCGACCCGGTTAGCCCCAATGCCGTTCGGTTAAGCGCCGTCGGTTGAGTAGCGAAGCATATCAAAACCACGGCACAGCTCATGCGATGCGAAATCCGTTGCAAAAGCCGCTCGCGTGGCCTCGATACGGGCTTCCGCGGAGTCTGTCCTGAGCCTGTCGAAGGGTTCCAGACCCTTGGGTTGAGTAGCCTGGCGTATCGAAACCTACTCGGCCGGCGCTCGCTCCTTTATCCGAACTGTATTGCGGTTAGCCCAATGCCGCCTCGATCCGCTCCAACAGCGTGTCGGGGTCAATGGGCTTGTGGATCCAGTCCTCGACGGGGACGTACTCGTCCGAGAGCTGCTCTGCCTGCGCCCGGGCCCCGGTTAGCGAGGTGACCATGATGACCGGGATGTCCTTCAGTTCGACATCCTCAGCCATTTCCCGACCCACGTCCAGCCCATCGAGGATGTAGGACATCATGATGTCCAATAGCACCAGGTCGGGCTTTTCTTTGCGCATGGCCGCCAGGGCCTGTTCACCGTTGGCGGCGGTGACGACTTCATAGTCCCGGGACTGTAAAATCGTCCGGGTAAGGTTCACAAAGTCGGGGTCGTCGTCAACCACAAGAATCTTTGCCATAGTCTCACTCCTTCATGCCGCGCTGTGCCCCGGGGGAGATGGGTCTTCTCGCCTCCCCCGGGGCTCCGGTCCGCTAATGGCCTGCTTCGGAAGCGGCTTTCTTCTTGGCTTCTTCGTAGAGCTGTCTGGCCCGCTTCGGTCCGTAGTACCACTTGGCGTGGTGCTCGGCGGCATAGGCAGCCGAGGTCACGCCGAAGCGCATACTCACCAGCCCGGCCCACATCAGCGGGTGGGCCACGGCCAGGTAGAGGTGCACCAGGAACATGGCGACGGCGACAATCATCGTCACGTCATGGATGAGCACCATCCAATGGAAGAGCTCTGCGGGCACAGCGCCTTTGCTAAACCACATCACCAGCCCTGTGACACCCAGTACAACCCAGGTCACACACATGATCAGGCCGTTCATCTTCTCACCGGTGTTGAAACGACCCTGGGGAGGCATGGCAGTGTGACGACCCAACAGGTAGTAGCTGAAAGCGTTCAGCACCCACCCGATGTCGTCCCTGTCGAACATGAACTCCCGGATGCTCATGATGAACCGCCGTGGCTCGATGATGAAGTAGAGGATGGGCAGCAGGCCAAAGAGGATGGCCGTGGCGCGATGCACCAGCCGGACGAAGTGGCCAGCTTGTCCCTGAGCCAGCGATTGGAACAGGGGCACGTAGAGGATGAGCCCCGTGATGGCCAGAGGGACAAAGGTGGCCGTGTGGAGCCAGTGCCCAACCCTTTCTATGACGGTGTACTTGGGTATCCAGCGAATGGTGACAACATCTCGTTCCGTTCCCTTGAGTCTGACGGTCATTCTACTTCCTCCATCCTGATGTTGCGCCGGGTGATAAAGAAGGCCGCTATCACGCCCAAAACAGTTGCACCAAGGGCAACTTCACCCAGCGGCTGGACGATTTTCTGCCAGACGTTGGCCGTGGCACCGGAAGGAGCCTCGGGCAGGCTGAAACGACCCGGGTTGTCTTCTGGCAAGATGTACATCATGGCCGTGCCACCGACGCCAGACGGGTTGTAGAGCACAGCCTCGGGGAACGGCCTGGGAGCTCCATTGTGCAGATAGTCTAGTCTGGCTTGAGCTTTCCCCAGGAGATCCTCACGCTCGCCAAACTGGATAGCCCCTGGCGGGCAGGTCTTGGCACAGGCTGGCACCTGACCAGCCGGCACCCGGTCCTGACAGAAGGTGCACTTGGAGGATTTGCCCTTGCCCAAGAAAGTGGTTTCCTTCAGACGCGGGACGTCGAAGGGGCAGAACTGGGTGCAGTAGCCGCAGCCGTTGCACAGGCTCTCGTCGTAGGCAGTGAAGCCCAGCTCATGCTTGTAGAGAGCTCCCGTGGGGCAGACCTTCACGCAGGGGGCGTCAAGGCAGTGCATGCAGCGCACTGGGCGGAAGAACCAGTTCACCTGGCCATCTTTCTCATACTCGTAGAACTCGACCCGGTTCCAGGTAATGGGCGACAAGTCCTCGGGGTTGTCGTAACAACCCAGGCAGGCCGTCGTCTCGGCGGGCAAGTCGTTCCACTCCTTGCAGGCTACCTGGCAACCGCGGCAGCCCATGCACTTGGTGACGTCAATCAGCATTCCTTTAGCCATTATGCACCTCCCTTCTTGACCCGGACAAGGAAGGCCTTGAACTCGGGGATCATGGTATTGGCATCACCGACGTGGGGGCTCAGGATGTTGGCGCTATCGCCAGTGCAGAGACCGGAGTAGCCCCAATGCCAGGGGATGCCGATCTGGTGCACCGTCTTACCCATGATAGTGAACGGCTTGAAGCGCTTGGTGATGATGGTCACACCCTGGATGGACCCACGGATGGACTCCACAGTGACGANCTCAGCGTTCTCAATCCCCAGCTCGCNGGCCAGTTCCTCGCTCATCTCGATGAAGACCTGGGGCATCAGCTCCACCAGCCAGGGCAGNTTGCGGGTCATNTGGCCNGCCTGCCAGTGTTCCGTCACCCGGTAGGTGGTGCACACGATCGGATACTCGTTGGGGTCAGCGATCTCTTCCGGTCGCCAGACTGTGATGGCCGGATCGTTCTGCGTGCCGGAGAGCGGGTTGACGATGGGGCTTTCCAAGGGCTCGTAGTGCTCGGGGAAAGGTCCATCGGCCAGGCCTGGCCCAAAGATGTGGGAGTGGCCTTCCGGCTTCATGATGAAGGCATAGCGAGTGCCCTCCATGTTCATCGGCGGCCAGCCGCCATCGGGCACGTCTCCTTCCCACTTCTCGCCTGTCCAACGGATGACAAAGTCTTCCTCATCCCACGGCTTGCCGTCCAGGTCCACCGAGGCGCGGTTGTAGATAATGCGCCGGTTGACTGGCCAGCACCAGGACCACTTGGAGTAGAGGCCGATGCCAGCCGGATGGTAGTCAGTGTTGTCCCGCCACTTCTGCCGGTTGCCGTCCTTCTCGTTGTAGCTCTGGGTGTAGAGCCAGTTGGAGGACGAAGTGGTGCCGTCAGCCTGGAGGTGACCAAAGGTGGCCATGAGGTCGCCCTTCTTGTAAACCACCTTGCCCTCATCATCTAGAATGTCCGTCTCGGCAAAACCGTTGATCTCCCGGGACACCAGGTCGGTCAGATCGGCTGCTCCGTACTGGCCGGCCGGGCTGTCATACCAACCCTTCCAGCGCAGTTTGGTGATGGCCTCGGCGTTGGGCCCGCCCTCGGCTTCGTATAGCTCGATGAGCTTGAGCCCCAACTCGGCAACAATCTCCAGGTCGGGCTTGGCCTCGCCGGGTGGGTCAGCGCCCTTCCAGCGCCACTGGCTCCAGCGGCCACTGTTGACAACGCTACCTTCCTTCTCATAGGAGGCTGCTGCCGGCAGGGCGAACACCTCAGTCTGGAGGTTAGCTGTG
>JGI24422J19971_10003153_pt1 | contig 10315 bp, 11 predicted proteins | sample DeeMarSWOR152_54_FD_19971 | JGI IMG/M metagenome (IMG submission 19971)
TTGCTTCCGGGGCAATGGAGAGGGCAGCGAGCGGAAGTGTAACTGTGGCGGTTTGTCCGCCCTTTGTTTATCTGCAGGCTGTGGCCAAAGCCCTTAGCGCGTCGTGCGTCGGCGTCGGCGCCCAGGATATTTACTATGAATCCAAGGGGGCTTTCACCGGTGAGATAAGTTCGTCGATGCTGAAGGATATCGGCTGCACGTATTGTCTCTGCGGCCATTCGGAACGCCGGCACGTGATCGGTGAGACTGATGAGTTGATAAATAAAAAAGTTACGGCTTCAATTGCAGGTGGACTTTTGCCGATATTATGTGTAGGAGAGCTGCTCGCCGAGCGGGAAGCTTCGCAAACAAATGGGGTGGTAACCCGGCATGTAAGAAACGGGCTGGCCGGCTTGAGTGCCGAAAAGGTCTCAGCGGTAACCATAGCGTATGAGCCGGTCTGGGCCATCGGGACGGGCCTGACGGCGACACCGCGGCAGGCCCAGGAAGTGCACGATTTTATACGAAAGCTCTTAGGCCAAATGTACGATGACAAATTAGCTGAGGGAATTCGTATTCTTTATGGCGGCTCGGTAAAGCCCAGCAACGCAGCAGAGTTGATGGACCAGCCTGATATCGACGGCCTGCTGGTCGGCGGGGCAAGTTTGAAGGCAGATGATTTTCTCGCAATAATTCAGGCGGCAATATAGCGGCAATATAATTGAAAGGGTAACGAATATGACTGTTTTTCCATTGTTGGCGGCAAGTTTCATTATGACGGTAGTCGCATACTTGTTCATTATTTGCTGCATGGCGCTGATTTTAATCATTTTGATTCAGAAGGGCAGAGGTGGGGGTTTAAGTGCGGCGTTCGGCGGCGGCATGGCCGGCGGGATTCTCGGTTCCAAAACCGGTGACTTCCTGACCTGGGTAACAATAGTGTTGGTGGGTATATTTCTGACCCTTGCAGTGGTGATGGCCAGGTTCTACAAACCGAGTGACAGTGGTTATGGAGCGGACCAGCCGGTTCAGCAGCAGCCGCTGACAAGCCCGGAGCAGCTACCCCCATCCGTCGGCATCGAGGATACGACCGGCGATGCTAATGCCGGTGTTGATGTGAATTCGCCCGGTGGTTAATGAGGAGATTGTTTCGAGGTGCACATATAATGGTTGTGTGCACGGCCGAATTCGGCTTGAAAGCGTAACGTTATGATAAATAGTATGACCGGTTATGGCGAGGCGCAGGGTGAAGTTGACGGCGTAAGTTACGTCGTTGAAATCAAGACCCTTAACAATCGCTACTTCAAGACGATTGTGAGGTTGCCGGAATTAGCAGCGTTTCTGGAAGAAGATATTGAAAAACTTCTGCGAAAGAATATGTCGCGCGGTACGGTAAATTATGTGCTTCGGCTCAAGGATACCTCGGCCAACGCGCTCTTTGATATTAACGAGTCAGCCCTGCGGGCGGTTGTGGAAAAATTGAGCCGGGCCGCCTCGTCGGCTTCTGTTAAGGGGACCGTTGATGTAGGTAATTTGTTGAACCTGCCCGGTATCATTCAGCCCGTATCGCCTGAAACAGAAGTGGCCGAGAAAATCAAAAAGCTGGTTTGCAAAATAAGTCAGCAGGCCATAGACAAGGTCGAAAAAATGAGGGCCGCCGAAGGAAAAATGCTCCATGATGATTTGAAAAAACAATGCGTGGCCATACAAAAAAACCTGCAGAAAATACAGGCTCGGTGCGATGTAGTTCTCAAACAGTACGCAAAAAAACTAAAGCAAAGAGTCGATGAGCTGCTTGCACAGGCAAGACTGACATTGGATGAAGAAACCCTTGCCAGAGAAGTTGCAGTTTTTGCAGACAGGTCGGATATATCCGAGGAGATTGCCCGGCTGGATTCACATCTGCAGCAATTTGTTCAGTGCTGTCAGGCTGATGACCAGGCCGGACGCAGGTTGGACTTCATCAGCCAGGAGATGCTCAGAGAGGCCAACACCATTGCCAGCAAGGCCTCCGATACTGAGATTATCCGCTGTGTGGTCGATATAAAATGCCGAATAGACCGGATTAAGGAGCAGGTTCAGAATGTAGAGTAGAAAGGATGCAGAACGTAAAGAGCATCGGAAGTCTGTACTGGAGCTGGAATGAACGACATTGGGAACAGAAAAGGCAAAGTGGTGATAGTGAGCGGCCCATCCGGTGTTGGCAAGAGCACTATCTGCGAAGAGGTGGTTAAACGGCTGGATAATATTTATCTCAGCATTTCGGTTACTACCCGGCCGAAGAGCGAAGCTGAAGTTGACGGCCGGGATTATTGGTTTATATCAGAACAGGAGTTTCAAGAGCGAATCAATAAGGGCCTGTTGTTGGAACATGCTGAGGTGTTCGGTCATCTATATGGGACGCCGAAAGACAAGGTTGAAGAAGCTGTGCGGGCCGGTAAAACCGTTATTCTTGAAATCGACGTTCAAGGTGCCAAACAAGCCAGGGTATTTTTCCCTGATGCGGTGATGATTTTTATTTTACCCCCGACCGAAAAAGACCTTGTAGAACGTATGGACAACAGGGGCAGAGAAGCCGCTGATGCCGCTGAAGAAAGACTGAGCGGGGCAAGTAATGAAATCGCCGCGGCCTGGCAGTATTATAAACATATGGTTATAAACAAGGATTTGCAGCAGGCAGTGGACGAGTGTGTGCAAATAATCGAAGATTCGAGCAGTGAGGCGTAACCCGCCGGTGTTGGTACGAGCGATAAACCACGAACCGTAAAGCAGGAGGCTAACCGCAAACGCAACGAAGGAAGTTTGGGAAGGTTCCCATTTTGCAGCGTATTTCAAGATGGAGCCCGAACTCGGATATGAGGTAAAAGATGATAGATGAGCTCAAGAGTGAAGAGATAGTTAACAAAGTTGGCGGTAGATTCAAATTGACGGCGCTGATTCAAAGACGATTGGGCGAGCTTTTGCAGGGTGCCAGGCCGTTGATTGAGGATGCCACAGACAAAACAATGCTCGAAATTGTTATTCAGGAAATCCTGCAGGACAAAATCACCGTCGATGACGGATTGCCCGCAAAGGCCTCGGAGAAAACGAAGGAAAATTAGGGACAAATCAGCTCTCCGGTACGCATCGGAGGTAAAACCCCGTTAGAAATTCCGAAAATGATAAAGATACGGCACGAAAAGGGAAAATTGCCCGAAAAACACGGGGAGGGACCCCGCTTTACGGGAACCCAAACAGACGTCCGGCGACGACACCGGAGTTTTCTAACGTGGTAAAACGAGATACAAGATGCTCGAGAATCTGAATATTCTATTAGGTGTCAGCGGCGGAATCGCTGCATACAAGGTGGTCGATTTGGCCGGCAAACTGACCGCTGCCGGTGCCAAGGTAAACACCGTAATGACGGAAAACGCCTGCCGGCTCATTGGCCCAAAAAGCTTCGAGGCGGTTACCTGCTCAGCCGTTTTCACGAGCCTGTGGAACACTCTCGAAGAGTATAAAATCGGCCATATTGCTTTGGTTGACTGGGCTGGTATTGTTGTAGTAGCGCCTGCGACGGCTAATATCATAGGCAAAATAGCAAACGGTATCTGTGATGATTTACTTAGCACGGTCCTTTGTGCGGCTTGGCGGCTGATTAAATCGGAGGCGGCGCTTTTGGCTCCCGCGATGAACGATAATATGTGGAACAACCCGGCCGTGCAGCGCAATGTCAGGACGGTCAAAGAAATGGGTTTTCAGTTGATAGGCCCTGTCGAGGGCCGGCTCGCCTGCGGAGCTGAAGGTATCGGCAGAATGGCAGAGCCGCAGGATATCCTAAAGGTCATCGAAAAAGTTGCTTCAAAGATTAACAAGCGCAAAGTGTGACTCGATGCTCGTAAAAAGTGAAATTCGAGTATCAAGTATCGAGAATCGAGTATCAAGAATCGAGATGCGAATTTTGATAACAGCAGGCGGCACCCGGGAATACATTGACCCGGTCCGTTTTATCTCCAACGCAAGCAGCGGCAGGATGGGTTACGCCCTTGCCCGCGCGGCATTAAAAGCCGGGCATAAAGTAACACTCGTAACCGCGCCAACCTGCCAAAGACCACCGAGCGATGTGAAACTCGTAAAAGTTGAAACGACCGCTCAGATGTTTGAGACGGTCAAAAAGCATTTTGAGAAGTGCGATTGTCTTATTATGGCTGCGGCTGTGGCTGATTACACTCCTGCCCAGCCGGCTAAAATAAAAATCAAAAAGACCGGCAAACATATAACTATCAGATTGAAACCGACAACCGACATCTTGAAATGGGCGGGGGGACATAAAAGAAAAAATCAAATTGTGGTCGGTTTTGCTCTCGAAGACAAAGTTGTTAGAGCCCGTGCGGAAAAGAAGCTCAAAGAAAAGAACCTCGATATGATAATAGCCAACACCGTTGCTGCTATCGGTGCTGACAAATCGACCGTTCAAATAAAAATAGCTGGGCGCGAATGGCTCAAACTCTCACAGGCAAGCAAAACAACAATCGCCAAAAGAATTATTTCTCTGGTGGGAACTACTTAAAATCCTGATCTCCCATTTGGGTTTGTAAAAAAACTCAGATATTGTAGTATAGGGATTATGGAAGGTATTTAATTAGTTCTTGTTGCGGAAACAGTATTTGTCATTCCCGCGAAAGAGGGAATCCAACTTTTTCGCTCTGGCCCCCTGCTTTCGCAGGGGTGACATAGTCAGTTTTCGTTTTCCTCAACAGATACTAATTATCTACTCAAAGAAAGGAGATAAAAAAATGAAGATAACGATTAAGAGAGTTATTTTATTGGTGCAATTATTATTAATATTTGCAGTAGTCGCAACGGCTGAAGAGCCGGTTTTCCCAATCAAGGTAAGTGAGAATCAACGGTATTTTATAGACCAGAATAACAATCCCGTCTTCTGGTTAGGCACTACTCAATGGCAAATCTTCCGGGAATATACTCTGGACGAAGTTAGGACGACTCTTGACAGGATTAAAGGCAACGGTTTTGTCTTTGTTCAGGCGATGTTGATGGGCGTAGGCGACGGCACTAAACCCAACGTGTACGGTCAAAAGCCCTGGATTAATAACGACCCCCTTACGCCAAACGAGGCTTATTTCGAAAATGTGGATTCTGTTATCCGGATAGCACGTGAAAATAACCTGGTCTTTTCGGTGACACTTTATCATCAACGTTACCGTAAGCATATAACGCTAAAGAATGCCCGGGCGTGGGCGAAGTGGCTGGCTCAGCGGTATAAGGATGTGCCCAATATTGTCTGGTCGATGACACCGGAGGCCAAACAGGAGTTTGTTCCTATTCTTCGGGAGCTGGCTGCGGGTCTTCACGAAGGAGATGGAGGTTACCATCTTATTACCTTTAAGCCCGACCCTGCACCATACTCATCCAGCTTCATTCACGATGAAAGTTGGCTTGACTTCAACTCAATGCAAACATGGAATGGTGTTAAGCTGATTTATCCTATGGTAACAAAGGATTATAACCTCAAGCCGGTAAAGCCCGTTTTAATGGCCGAAGGTGCATATGAAGCAGGCTCTGAATATGGATTTGATGTAACTCCCTTATGGATTCGCAGGCAGGCCTATTATTCGTACCTGGCCGGTGCTCATCATACTTATGGGCATAACGACAGCTGGCGGGTTCTGCCTACATGGAAGAAAGCCCTGGATGCGCCGGGTGCTCGTCAAATGGGTGTCCTTAAGAAAATATTTCTGGGCCGGAGAGAGTGGTGGTATCTCGTCCCGGACCAATCGATTTTTGCAAGCGGTGGCCAAACCAGTGGAGATGTATTGAACCTGGCGGCACGTCATAAAAACGGCAAATGGATAATGGTTTATTTAGGCAGCAAAAGCTCATTCTCCATTAATATGAATAAAATTATCGCGGGAAACAAAGTGAATGCGTTTTGGATTGACCCCAAAAGCGGCAATTCGGTCCCGATAGGCGGTTTTTCGAATACGGGGATGAAATCTTTTTCGACGCCCGATGAATGGGAAGATGCTATATTAATATTGGAAACATCTGCCGGCTAAATCCCAACCCCAACACCCACATCAAGAGGTTGGTATGATGACCTCACTGGCCGTAATATCGGTGTAGCAGTCGTAATATCAGGCTAATATTCGCCTGCTATTGGAGCTAAAACCATGGATGCTTCTGGACGGACTGATGGAGATAAAGGTTAAGTAGTTGCCGGCTCCGCTCATTCTTTGTCTTTTATGCCGAGGTCGTATTTTGTGAGGATGGATTCAAATTTGTAGCCGGCGTTGTTGATGTTTTTTTCGGCTCCCTGTTTGCGGTCGATTACACAAACAATTTTTTTAACAGTCGCACCGGCCTCAGTGATAATCTTTGCGGCCTCGAGAACTTGGCCGCCGGTGGTGGCGATATCCTCAACCAGCAAAACAACACATCGCCGGCGTTCAAAACGCCCTCAACCATTTTGCTGGTTCCGTAGCCTTTTTTGCTGTTGCGGATGATGACCCAGTTTTTGCCGGATTCCATCGCGGTGGCTGCCGCCAGGGCCACGCCACCCAGTTCGGCACCGGCTATCAGAGTAACATCGTCGGTAATATATCTGGTGAATTCTTTTCCCAGGGCTTTTAGGATGTCCGGGCAGGTCTCGAAAAGATATTTATCAAGGTAATATTTGCTGCGCTTACCGCTGCGAAGGACAAAGTCGCCTTCCAGATAAGCCGTTTCTTTTATCCGCTTTATTAGTTCTTCTCTGGTCATAATATAAGTTACCTTGGAGACAGATTTCAAAAATAACTATTCTTTACTTATTACAATTGACTAAAACATGCTTGCAGCCCCTATTCTATTAATGAAATAAAAAAGGTAAAACACATCCTGTGATGAACCTACCGGCATCAGAGCACAAAAAAGCGACGCTTTCCGCGATATCCTGCGGTGAGGTATTGGTACGCTTTTGCCATGCGGGGCCATGGTCACACTGTTCAATAGCTTCGGTTAAGCTTTCGATTGCAGGTACAGGCCCTGGACTAATAATATTTACAGTTACACCATTGCGCCAAGCTTCATCGCGCCCCTGGAGCAACGCATGTGTTCTGGCGGCCTTACCCACATTGTAAGAGTAAGCAGGTGAGTCATAAGGTGGTAAAAGTGCAATACCAATTACTCTTCCCCACCTCCGCTTATACATTTGAGGCAGTACCAGTGGCATCAAATGGAAGAGAGGTGCAACCTCATTCTGAACATCCTCTATCGCAGCGGACGAGTCAAGCTTGTCGATAGGTTCCGGATGCCAGCCTGCACCGGGGTTAACGACACAGATATCAATCTGGCCGAAATGTTCGATCGTTGTGTTCACTAAATTTCTGCAACCATCGGCTTCAAATACGTTGGCCTCTATAGCGATTGCATTACCGGCACGGCTTTTGATGTGGTTGACTATGGCTTGCGCTTTATCTTTACTCGTACGATAATTTGTAGCAACTTTTGCACCTTCACGAGCCAGTGTTAACGCAATGCTGCGCCCCATACCATTGCCGGCAGAACCTGTTACTAAGGCTACTCTATCCTTCAGCTTCATCTTATTCTTTAAACTTTCAGTTCCACTTTTCTATTGAGTTGCCTGCGGTATTTTCTGCAGAGTGGCGTTACGATATCTCTTATGAATTCATCGACCTGCTGTGGCGCCCTGCCAATATAGTGCTTTGGGTCTAACACTTTTTCAAAGTCGATTTTACTGAAAGCAATATCAGCTTTGAGTCGGTTAATTAAATCGTTGGGTCTGCCGAATTTCTTTACCTGGGCGGCGGCAGCGTGTGAATGCAGCCTTATTTTCTCGTGCAGTTCCTGTCTATTTCCGCCGGCCTTGACCGCTGCCATCAGGATATTCTCGGTGGCCATAAAAGGCAGCTCGGCTGCCACACGGGCCGCTATCACCTTCGGATAGACAACAAGCCCGTCCGTTACGTTGATAAGGATTTGCAGAATTCCATCAACAGCTAAAAACGCTTCCGGTATGACCACTCTTCTGTTGGCTGAATCATCGAGCGTCCTCTCAAGCCACTGTTCGGAGGCGGTCATTTGCGGGCTGGAGGACAGGCTTAAAACCAATCTGCTAAGGGCTGTTGCCCTCTCACAGCGCATCGGATTTCTTTTATAAGCCATTGCCGAAGAGCCGATCTGTGTCTTTTCAAATGGTTCCTCAATTTCTTTCAGGTTTGCAAGCAGTCGAATGTCATTGCACATCTTGTGTGCTGATTGTGCGATTGAAGCTAAAGTGTTGACGACAAGGGCATCGATTTTTCGCTGATAAGTCTGGCCGGTTACGGCGCAGATTTTTTTGAAGCCGAATGCAGCGGCGACAAGTTTGTCAAGTTGTTTGACTTTGCTGTGGCTGCCGTCGAAAAGAGCTAAGAAAGAGGCCTGTGTGCCGGTGGTGCCTTTGACACCTCGAAACGGCAAAGTTTCGAGTCGATGTTCGATTTCCTGCAGGTCCATCGCGAACTCGTAGCACCACAAAGCTGCTCTTTTGCCGACGGTGGTCAACTGGGCCGGCTGAAAATGGGTAAAGCCTAATGTGGGAAGCGCACGATGCTTTTTTGCAAATTTACCCAGCAGATTGATTACCGCCGCCAGCTTGGCTGCGATTAGCTGCATCGCCTCTCGCATTATTATCAAATCGGCATTGTCACCGACATAGCAGCTTGTTGCACCGAGGTGAATTATCGGTTCGGCCTTTGGTGCAACATCGGCGAAGGCGTAGATATGCGCCATAACGTCATGACGAAACTGTTTTTCGTAGCGGGCTGCTCTTTTAAAATCAATATCATCGAGGTGTTTGGCCATCTGCTTTATATGGCCTTGTTTTATATCATCCAAGCCGAGTTTTTTCTGTGCCATTGCGAGTTCCAGCCAGAGTCCGCGCCAGGTGCTGAACTTCTTTTGTGCTCCGAAAAGCTCGGCCATTTCTCTTGAGGCGTTTCTTTCTACCAGAGGACTTACATAATTTTGAAATTCGCTTTTCTGGGTTCGATTTTTTTTTGCCATTTTTTTCTCTGTGTTTGTGCTCATCTGTTATTAAGTTTTGCCTGTCGTTTGGCTAAGAGCTGCTCAATTTGCTCGATATCTTCCTTACTTAAGTTCCAGTCTGATGCCGGGGCGGTTTCGAGAATTTGCTCGGGCCTGCGTGCTCCGGCAATGGCGGCGGTAACTTCAGGCCGGCGAAGAACCCAGCTAATAGACAGTTGGGCCAATGTCTTACCATTGCGTTCTGCAATAGGCCGGAGCTGCTCAACAAGCTCTAATGTGGCGGTAAACTGGGGCTCGTGAAAATCAGGGTTTCTTCTTCGATGGTCGTCCACAGGTAAATCCGCAAGTCTTTCCTGACTGAATTTACCTGTTAGCAAGCCTCTCTGCATAGGGCTGTATGCGACAACGCCGATGTTGTTTTGAGCACAGTAGTCCAGCAATTCATCTTCAACCTCGCGGTGGAGCATACTGTAAGGCGGCTGAAGCGAGGCGACTGGATGAATCTTCTGGAGGCGTCTGATTTGCTCGACGTTAAAATTCGATACGCCGAGGAATCGAATTTTTCCTTCCTTAGCCAGCGTGGCCATTTCTTCCCAGGCCTCCTCGATATCTTCCTCCGGCTCAGGCCAGTGCATCTGATAAAGGTCTATTGTCTCAATGCCGAGTCTTTTTAAGCTGGCGTGACATTCCTCGCGAATACTCTGAGCTTTAAGGCAGCTTACTTTTTCCCTTTTTTCATTCCAGAGCAGGCTGCATTTTGTTGCTATGATTGGTTTTTGGCTTGTTTGCTTCAGGGCCTTGCCGAGGAGCTCCTCGGAATGACCCAGACCGTAAACAGGGGCGGTGTCTATCCAGTTGATACCTGTTTCAAGCGCAGCCGGGATTGTGGCAATCGCCTCGTCGTAGTCCTGCGGTCCCCAGCCGAACTGCCAGGGNCCGCCCATNGCCCATGTGCCCAGGCCNACAGTAGTCANCTCCAGATTAGTATAACCTAACTTTCTTGTCTGCATAATTATCGCTCCTGAGAATCAAGCTCTGGTCTATAGCATAGTGAGATTTAGTATCCCAATCAATACCTTGTTTTGAGAATATATGAGCATCCCGCCTCCGTCTCAAACTCGATAATCGATTGCTCAATGGTTTTAGTTTCAGGTCCGAACCAACCCGGCTTGACCAGCGTGGCAGAGCGGACTCTGCACTTTCCGCCGAGTCTCGAATATATGACAGCCTGCTTTAGTTCGCCATCTTTCCAGGTGATGTCCACCTCGAACCCGCCGCGTGCTCGCAGACCTTTGACGTGGCCGTTCGG
>JGI24422J19971_10003154_pt1 | contig 10315 bp, 12 predicted proteins | sample DeeMarSWOR152_54_FD_19971 | JGI IMG/M metagenome (IMG submission 19971)
AGGGATACAATCAGCTGATTCTGTCCAGCCAAAAAGTAGTAAGCTAGAAAGGCAGTTACTAATGGAGCCCAAACCCAATTCGAAACAAGCGTGATGACAATTGGCTTAGGATTGCGAACCAGCTTTCTCAATTCTTCTAGCTGCAAATTCAAGAGTGCCGGATACATCATCAGAAATAAGCATATGCCAATAGGGATCGATATTCCCGCGATTTGCATGTTGTTGATTGTGATGCTGAGAACTGGAAAATATCGCGCTAGAAGCAGGCCCAATATTATGCATAGAACAACCCATGCTGCCAAATACTTCTGAAAGACACCAAGCATGCGACCATCTTCAACCACGCCGAGACCTCTCAATCAGCCCAGTGAAGCAACATATTTAAGTTCGTTAATATGACGAAGTACTCAAAACATATTTAAATGTTTTGATATGAAGGTTAGATGATGACATCATGATTCTTGAACAGAAGCCAAGGGTGAGCAAGAGACTTGCGCGTCTCGTGAAGTCAGGGATCTGCCCAGCTGAAGATGTTTCAGAGTACGCTGCGGATCTAAGACAACTCGTTCACGAAACAACAGACGAGAATAGGGTGAAAACGCAAAGTCGATTATTCAAGGCGCTCTCTGATGCAACAAGACTGAAAATCTTGACACTTCTAAGTATCCGAGAAATGTGTGTCTGCGAAATTATGGTGGCACTAGATTTAACCCAGCCCACAGCATCACATCACCTAGGCATCCTAGAAGCCGTAGGTCTAGTAAAGGACAGGCGTGAAGGAAAATGGGTCTTCTATAGCCTGAAGGACAAGCGTATCGTGAATCTCATGAATGTGTTTATGGAAGAAGAATCGTAGGAAAGAGCTTCATGGCATTCTACCAGAAGCAAGAGATGTACTCTCTAACTCTAAACCCAACCTCCATTATTTCTGCAATCTCCTTAATCTTTGCAATATCCGCCTCAGGGATGGCTACCGCAGTTATCTCGACGTCTAAGTTAGCCGTTTTGGCTTTCTCAGCAAATTCCAAGACCCTGTCAAAGGCGTTTTCAACCTTGGGTTTACATATCTGATTGTACGCCGCTTTGTCGTGGGCGTTTAAGCTTACACTCACCTTATCTACACCAACTTCCTTCATTTCCCTGACTACTTCCCTCCCCTTGTTCAGCAAGTATCCATGACCATTGGTGTCCACTCTGACAACTTTCCCGTGATATCTCTTCACCCATCTTGTAACCTCTAGAATGCAGTCCAGCCTTTCCAAGGGTTCGCCAAAGCCGCAGAAAACAACTTCACCCCAGTTTTTTCTGTTTATAACCTTTTGCAGTTCCCGAATTACTTCATTTGAGGATGGTTCCTTGCGTAATCTTAGGTCAAACTCTCTAACACCCTTTTTGAATTTCCTGAAGCAGAAATAGCAGTTGTTGGAGCATCTGTTAGTTAGGTTTAGGTATAGGCTGTTGCCAAGCCAATAGACTACGCTTGAACTCCTCTTCAAGAAGGCCACGGACCACATCGTCTCTTGTATCATTTAGCGAGAGGCGGGGAAAAAAGGCTTATGCGCCGCGGTGTGTGCGAATCTAATGAGAGAAGATGCATGTACAGACTCGATTGCACCGCATGGGTTAAGGTGTTAGCCTCGAACGGTCTCTTGGAAACAATACTACTTCACGTATGTTCTTCTTTCCCGTCAAAGCCATAATTAATCTCGCTAAGCCCACTGCCCATCCAGCATGCGGTGGCATGCCATAATCGAAAACTTCCAAGTGATATTTGAATGCCTCAGGGCTTAGACCCTTCTCCTTTAGTCTCTTGATTAGAAGGTCTTTAGAGTGGATGCGGGTTCCGCCAGAAGCGATTTCTATCCAATGATACATCAGGTCGAAGCCTTCGCATAGCTCTGGCTTGGCGTCCCTTGGCTTAATGTAGAACGCCTTTGATTTGGTTGGCCAATCTGTGATGAAGTAGAAGTATGGATGTAGTCTCCCCAGCGTCCGGAAACCGGCAGTTGGAATGTCTTCTCCCCACGGAATCTGTAAATTGGGGTTCTCCTTTGTCGCTTCTTTGATTATTTCATCGTAGGTAAATCGCTTGAAAGGAGTTTTCGGCACTTCGACTTTGCGGTTCAGAATTTCTAGCTCCTGTTGGCAGCTTTCTTTCACAGTCCTGCAAACGAAGCATGTCATTTCTTCGAGAACTTTCATCACGTCGTTAGCGTTTGCGAATGCTTTCTCAATGTCAACAGAGTCAAACTCGCTCAGGTGTCGACGGGTATGCGACTCCTCCGCCCTGAAAAACGAACCTATCTCAAAAACCTTCTCAAAGGCTAAGACCAACTGCTCTTTGTACAATTGAGGACTCTGAGCCAAGAAAGCCTCACGTCCAAAGTAATCCACAGGAAAGAGAGCAGCTCCACCTTCAGTAGCAGAAGATATGATTCTTGGGGTGTGTACCTCCAGAAAACCTTCCTTAGANAAAAAGTTGCGTATNGCCCCTAGGGTCACATGTTGAATCCTAAAAATGGCTGTGTTTTCATCTCTGCGCAAATCAAGGATTCGCGCGTTCAATCGCACGTCGATTTCGGCTGGGGTGCGACCTGTAATGTCTAAGGGTAGAGGATGTTGTGCGGTTCCCAATATTCGAATCTCGTTTGGAACGACTTCAACTCCTTTGGGGGCTTCCTTTGCCTTGTTAATCGTTCCCTTAACGCCTATGCAGAATTGCCTCTGAAGGGCGTCTGCCTTCTTGGCAACCTCGTCACTGACTCTCGCACGTGGGATGGTTATCTGCACGGGGCCTTCCTTATCCTGCAACACCACAAATCTTAAACCGCCCAAGTCTCGGATTTCCAGAACCCAGCCTAAAACCACGACTTCTTCTCCATCCAATTCCGGCTTAACGTCCTTCGAATAATGAGTTCTACGCCAGTTCTCCAATTGATCAGTCGTCATGCGGAACCCGTCTACTATCTCGCAAATTCTACTCTTAGCGTTATCCCACGGACCTTTTGAGCAATCTCTTTGAGAGCGTCAACTTTGATTGGAGGGCTTCTTCTCCCTCGTCTTCTCAGAATCACCCGTGTCTCGGTGGTTCCATCAGGGAGCCAGATCGTGTTTATCGTCAGAATGCTTAGTGGCGCGAATAGATCTTCCAAAAACTTCCGGTAGTCTACCCCATGTTCCAAGACACGGATCTTCTTCCCTGTCTCTTCACCTAGAGTCCTAACAATCTTTCCCCGGTGACCCAATAAGCGCGACATATCGCCTCGTTCGACGATCACAACCAGTAGATCGTTCACTTCGACAGCCTTATGAAAATAAACATCCTGCAGGGATGGGTAAGTTTTTTCCAGCGACAAAAGTGAGCGAGCAACTCTTAAATCTACCTCGTCAACCTCTCCTGACTTAATTTTCGCTTGACACTTTGGACACAGTATTCCGCTTTTTAGGCAGAAATTGCATAATACCGTTTTCACCCCTTGCTAAGTCCTCCTTTGAAATAAAGGAGGGGCGGCGGAGCCTTTAGGGATATAGAATCGTCTACTTCGCTAAGGTTATTTCGATGGTGCTGACGTTCGATGGCGAGCCACCCTCTTCTCTGGGTGCCATTTGTTCTGTGCCTATGCCTACGTTTCTTACCTTTACGTCTGGTAGGAATCGTCTTCTGACAACCTCGACAACGTCCACTGCTCGGCTAATTGCTCTGCCTCTTGCCTTCACGTTTACTTCGTTTGCTCCGCCGTGAAAGAGGGTTATGCAAGCCAGTACGTAGTTCATTACTGGCTTTCTCCCGATCAACACAGAGTTGCTTTCTGACATGTCACCGCCTCACTCCTAGTTTTTCATATTCATTAAGGCTTCCTATGCTCCTCTATCCGCAAATAAATACATTACGGTGTTTTCCTCTAGGACCCAGTATTCCACGAGTCAATGCTGAAGCGAGAACAAGACGCCTCTGATCTGCAGTTGCGTATAATCATGCGGCGACTAAGGAAACCAAAAACATTACATAGTAAACTGAAAACTCTAACTTTGTCAAATGCTAACTAAACTCGAGGTGTGGCTATGACCAAGGAAGTCTTATCTGGACGACCGCTTCAAGTGCTTCGGATGCTATATGCGAAAGGCAATCCTGTTACAACCCACACTCTTTCGGTGAAGCAGAGTGAGCTGGCAGAACAGCTTGGAATTAGCAGACAAGCGTTGAACGTTCATTTGCGCAAGCTTAGAAATCGTGGATGCGTTCGAACTGGTAGGGGGTTCATAGATGTTACAGAGACGGGCTTGAATCTATTAGGAGTGTCAGTGAATCCAGCATTCGTTTTTATTAAAGTCTCCCCTCTAAAGAGAGGTGAAACCTACACAAGACTCACAGGGTTTCCGATTCAAAGAATCTTTAGGGTGGCGGGTGACATGGATATGGTACTCGTCGTTGAACGAGAGAAACTTGATGAAGCTTTACGAGAAGTCGCGTCCTTAGAAGGCGTGCAAGACACGAAGTCCTACATTACCATCCAAACCATAAAGTGATGCAAAGGGGTCACAGATGTGAAACTCTTTGAGTATGAAGCAAAGGGCCTACTCTCCAAATATGGAATAGCAACCCCTCGTGGAAGTTTGGCGAAATCACCTGCACAAGCTGGAAAGATAGCCACAGAGTTAGGGGCTCCTCTAGTTGTTAAGGCACAGGTTCTAGTGGGTGGTCGAGGGAAAGCCGGTGGAATCCTTTTCGCAAACTCACCATCGGACGCAAAGCGATTAGCGAAGAAACTGTTAAACACGAAAATGAAAGGCGTCACTGTTCGAAGCGTTCTGGTAGAAGAAAGAATTCCTGTGAAGAAAGAGGTGTATCTTGGTGTGACCGTTGATCGTTCAAAGCGTAGATATGTGGCCATCGCCTCCTCAGAAGGTGGCATGGAGATAGAGGAAATTGCTGCCGCAACGCCGGAGAAGATAGTCAAGGTCTTGATCGATCCATTGTATGGGGTCCTTCCTTATCATGCGCGTCAGGTTGCTAAGAGATTGGGCTACTCAGGAAGGCAGATGCTGAGCCTCGCAACGATCTTTGTTAATCTGTTCCAGATGGCGATGGACTATGACGCCGAGCTGACCGAGATCAATCCTCTCGTCGAAACACCTGAAGGAAGTTTTGTCGCAGTCGACGCAAGGCTCTTGATAGATGACAGCGCGCTTTATAGACACCCCGACTTCAAAGAGCGGATAATCGGTGAGGAGGAAGGTGAGCTGCGCCCCCAAGAGCTTGAGGCTCGCAAGAATGAGTTAGCATACGTCAAACTTGATGGGAATGTAGGTGTAATCGGCAACGGTGCAGGCTTGGTCATGGCTACTCTGGACACGATTCAGTCCTACGGAGGCGACCCTGCAAACTTCCTTGATGTTGGTGGAGGCGCCTCAGCCGATAAGATGGCTGCTGCTTTAAACATCGTCTTTTCAGATCCTGAAGCCAAAGTTGTTTTCATCAACATTCTTGGCGGAATCACTCGGTGCGATGAGATAGCTAGAGGTATTTTAGAGGCCAAGCGTCGAATGGGCTTTGTCAAGCCAATGGTCATACGGCTTGTAGGAACAAACGAAGAAGAGGGAAGGCGAATATTGACAGACGTTGGTGTTCCTGTCTTAGACAGCATGGAAGCGGCGGCCAAACGGGTTGTCGAGCTGCTGGAAAGCGGGGAGTAACATTTGGGGATTCTGGTCGACGAAAAGACTAGGGCAGTAGTTCAAGGTATAACCGGAACTCAGGGCAGTTTTCATACAAAGCTCATGCTCGACTATGGAACTGAAATTGTTGCCGGCGTGACTCCTGGGAAAGGGGGTACGACTATTCACGGCGTTCCGGTTTACGACACTGTAGAAGAAGCGGTGAATAGGCATGATGCAAATGCTTCTATCATCTTTGTCCCTGCACCCTTTGCCGTCGACGCGGCCTTTGAGGCTATGGAGAGTGGATTGAAAACCGTCGTGGTCATCACTGAGCATATTCCGGTTAAAGATGCGATTCAGGTCATGGCTCGAGCAAATCAGTGGGGCGTGACGGTTGTCGGTCCCAATACGCCTGGCGTGATCACTTTGGAGGAGTGTAAGCTTGGGATTATGCCTGCGCATGTCTTTAGGCGGGGCGGTGTGGGGATAGCTTCTAGGAGTGGAACCTTGACCTATGAGATTGCTGCTGGGCTGTCTTCGATTGGTTTGGGGCAGTCCACCTGCGTTGGTTTGGGTGGAGATCCGATTGTTGGCCTAAGTTTTGTTGACGTCCTAAAGATGTTTGAGCGAGATGAAGACACTAAAGCTGTTGCTTTGATTGGCGAGATCGGTGGAGATTCAGAGGAGCGGGCCGCTGAGTGTGTTTCAACTGAGGGCTTCTCCAAACCTCTAGTTGCCTTTGTTGCTGGCAGGACCGCTCCCAAAGGGAAGAGGATGGGACACGCTGGGGCCATTATAATGGGGGCTACCGGGACTGCTGAGAGTAAGATTAGCGCATTTGAGGCTGCTGGCATCAGTGTAGCCAAGCGGCCTGGTGACGTGGCTAAGCTTTTGGCTGATGAGCTGGGAAGGTAAAAGTATATTTATTGGCTATGTTGTGTTTAGGTAGCTATATGTCCACTGGGTAGGGTTTGCGTTTGCCGATCACTGATCCCCTCAAAAAGACCATCGCTCAGAAGGCTAGGCTCTACATGAAGATCTGTAGGGAGTGTGGGGTAAGGAATGCTTCTACGGCAACTAAGTGTAGGAAATGTAGAAGTAAGAATTTGCGGTGGAAGAAGAGGGAGCTTGTCCGGTAGGTGCATGAGAGAGACGCAGAATAGACTCATGCGTGCGCACAACACGCGATTGCTTTACCATAAGTTTAAATACAGCATTTGGTCAACGTGTTCAACACGCAAGAATTAGATTCTAGAGAATGCTAGTTCTTCAGTGACTATGATAGGAGGTGCAGTTCGCGTGTCGTATAGAGAATCCCGAGAGATGCATAAAGCAGTCTGCGCCGATTGCGGTGAAGAATGTGAAGTTCCGTTCAAACCGGATCCTAGCAGGCCAGTTTACTGCCGAGATTGTTGGTCAAAGAGAAGGCGATCGAGAAGATCTCGATATTAGATTCTATCTAGTAGCTAGACGTTTGCTTCAATTCTCTCAATATTTCCTTTCATTTTCCTTCAATCCAATGTGCAAATTCTTCTTTTCCTGCTTTTTCAAACCCCGCAGATGCTAGCAGAGTTCCTACGAGCTTCTTTGGTATAGCGTCTCCCGAAATCTTAGTATGCCATCAACGTGAAAATTCCCCACTGATTGACCAGCGGCGCACGGAGCAGATTAATATTAAATGCGCGATTGCCTAGTTTTTTGTAAAAAGGTTGCGATTTGCGTGACTGAGAAAGCTAAACTGACGTTCATTGGTATCGTGGAAGGTTCAGGCGAAACATCAAGAGTCAAAATCTTTCCCGAATTCTGCGAAGGCCTGCACAAACTTGACAATTTCTCGCACGTGATTATCCTCTACTGGTGTCACCTGCGAGACAAAGAAGACGAAAGGCGCGTTCTCAAGGTCACTCCGAGAAGACATCTCCACACTTCACCCGTAGGCGTCTTCGCCTCAAGAAGCCCGACGCGACCAAACCCCATCGCCCTATGCGTCACCCAACTTGTGAAAATCCAAGACTGCACCCTCTATGTACGAGGATTAGACGCTATGGAAGACTCCCCAATAATCGACATTAAACCCTACATCCCACGAGCAGACTCCATTCCCAACGCCAAAACCCCAAAATGGACGTCACACGGACCTCCAACCTAACCGAAGGAGAAGCCAAGCACACGGTAGGAAAAGTATAAAGGATTTCGCCTGCCGTTTAGAATTACAGGGCCGGTGGTCTAGCTGGTTAACTTACTTTGAGGCCAAGGGACATCGCCCTCACGTGGCGAGGGTCGCGGGTTCGAATCCTGCCCGGCCCACCACCTCTGCGTCGCCTATCTGAATCGCGATGTTACAGACCTTCCCCAACGTTTTACAGCCTGGTAGAAGCCGCTAGACGCATCCGCTAAACGATAGGTCACTGTTGCCAGGGCGATTCCAAGAATAATGTCGATTATGAAATGATTACCAGTGTACACTGTTCCAATCCACACACCAAGTGTGAACAAGAACATAGTTAACCCGTAGGCTTTACCCACCTTCCTCATACAAAGGGTAGCAGTCCAAGCTAAAGCGCAGTGCAAGCTCGGAATAGCCGCAAAAACAGCAGGATTGAAGTTGTCATAAGTAATCGGCAGATTCCAAAGTGAGGAAAAGTGGTTCATCACAGTCCTAGGAGTGTTCTCTACTCCTTGAACTGCAAGCCAAGGAGGCGCAACGGGATAGAATAAGAAAACTACGAATCCGATGTAGCTGGTCAGCAAAGTGGCACGGCTAAAGTGTTGCGATACGACTCGATTTTTCTTGTATAAGATCAGCAATACTACGATCAGATAGAAAGGATGCACGAGGTATATCGCGTTAAATAAGCAATCTAAGGAGTACAGCCTAAATCTCTGGGTTTCCAAAGCTAAAATCTTCCCAAAGATTGCATATTCAAGATTGGCCGGCATCGTCCAGTCAATACTGCTGTTGAGAGGAGTGACGAATTTGCCCACCATCTCAAGGGCCAGATAGAGTCCTATAGAGGGGCCTAGGCGCCTAGCTAGACTGCTCAAGAGAGGCACAAACAATGAAAAATTAACTTTAAACGCATCCCCTAGGTTAGGGGGGATTCTAGGAGTTCTGATGGAATACCTCGGCAGTACGATGCTTCTTTGAAAGAGGTAATTTAAAGAATAAAGGTTGAACGCCTCAAATTCCATGCAGACGCCTCTCTATGCTAGCCTTTCTGGTTGTGTAACTCATCAAAGTGTTCTATCAAATGATTTACTAAATGAATAGGTTGGCATTTTTCAACGGGTCCGAAGCCAAACAAGGTCAAATCCCCTCTCCCTTCTCAAACCTCCTCTGCTTCTTTAAGATATTTACGGTGTTAATAACTCTTGTTTCACGTCTTGATATTTGTATTTGCGCGCGCTTTCATGCTAGTTCAAGGAAGAAGCCCGTTTTTTTGTGAATGTAGTTATTCGCGACAACATTTAGAAAGAAACCTTTCCCTTCATCTTTCCATTTGTCACCATGTTCATTTAACTAATATATCCTTCTCTTGCCGATAAATACGGCAGTGAGGTACGTAAAGATGTTATCGTCGAAAGAAATCCGCGAGTGGCGAGAGGCCATAGACGCATTCTTGCTCAAATGGGCTGAGAAGACCATCGATGACATTGTGTCTGGATATCCGAAGGCAAAAAGAGTTTGGAATCAACTTCGCGCTGATTCCTTCATGTCGGCTCAATGGGACATGTCTGACTACATTGCAGTGACCAAGATGGGATACAACGCTCACGGCGACATTCACGCGAAGGTCGTTACCGCGAACGCTTTGAAGATGTTAGACCTCCTACTTGAGGCGGGGGTGCAACCGGACATCGTCAAGGCACCACAGGAAACTTCGAGGGCAGGGAACCCTGTTGAGGGGGGTGACGTGGATGACGCCCACCTTATAATCCTCTTAGCTGGGCTTCTGCATGACATAGGCAACCAAGTGAATAGGTCGGATCATAACTTGCACAGCGGAATGTTGGCGATGCCAATACTGGACAAGGTGCTTGCCCTCGATATATCCGGACGAGCGGAAGAGGGGGATGATTCGGGGCTTCATTTTGCATTGTATCTACACTCATATGGAAGACTTACCAAGCTACACGTTGGAAGCCAGCCTGGTCAAAGTAGCTGATGGGACTGATATGACCAAGGGAAGGGGACGCACGCCTTATGAGATGGGAAACGTGAACATCCACTGCGTCTCCGCTATGTCCATAGGCGAGGTGGAGATAGCCAAGGGAAGGGAGAAACCGATTGGCATAAAGATTAACATGACTAACTCTGCTGGAGTCTTCCAGGTCGAGGAGATCTTGTACAAGAAACTGGTTGCTGGTGTCGCGGGCGAATATATCGAAATCACTGCGCAGACGGTTCCTGAGGAGTCATCGATAGACGAGAGAATCGTCTACAAGATTACGGTTGAGAAGGATAAATTCGTACACAAAAGATGATCAAACCCGGTCAGGCAACCGTTTGTTCCAACGATGAATGTGTGAGAGTTCTTCAGAAAGCTTAAAACGGACTTGCGGGCCATTTTGAACGGGGCCGAGGTAGCTCAGATTGGGAGAGCACCCGACTCATTGCAGCCTTTGCATGAGGGTGAGGCTGAAGACCGGGTTGTCG
>JGI24422J19971_10003156_pt1 | contig 10312 bp, 6 predicted proteins | sample DeeMarSWOR152_54_FD_19971 | JGI IMG/M metagenome (IMG submission 19971)
TTTCAAGAGGTTTTGAACATAGACGTTGTTGATGTATGACCTGTCGAAATTCTGTTTGAGGGTTTTCTCAGCTAAGTCTACAATGTCGTCGAATCTGACCACCTTTTTTCGGAGAATCTCTTTGTACAGCGCGTCGGTCTTAGACATTATTTTTCACTTTTTTAATGTTATCTATACAATTCTCATATATAACGTTAAATATTTGTAAAAGCACTTCTTTTACAGAATTTTACAGCAGTATATAGAAAATATGATGAAAATGGTAAAATTTTGAAAAATGTTTTTTTAGTGCAGCAACTCTATCTTTCAAGATAGTTATAAGCCACTTAATTGGCTTTTTTTTACGCTCCATTCCATCCGGCGATTGAATGAAACGGTTTAGTGGTTCATAATCCTAAAACGAGTGATAATTCTTAATGGTTGGTCGGCGCTAGTTTGGATAACGGTTCGTGGGACGATCCTGTCGAATGCGCGAAGTTCATTGAGAGGTTTACTTCTCACGATCTGAGGCATGGCGGTCTGCTTGATCTTGGAGCCTTTTCTAGGAGGGACCTTGAGGGGATTGTACGACTCCTTTTCGGCTATTATTCGGCGTTTGTTTTAGATTCTCCTCCGGAGGTGGGAGAGGCCCTGAGGTGCTCTGCGGAGGATGTCATTGAGGCGATGGACATAGCTTCCAAAGTAGGTTGTACGGATTCTGGGGAGGTCCTTCTCGACGACGAGCTCTGGGACCTGACGAGGAGAAATCCTGCTCTGCTGAGGTATTTCGTCGAACAACATTCCGAATAAATTATCTATTTAGATGCTTTTGCAGAATCTGTAATGGCTTTGTATGTGTGTGCGCGCCAGCGTGTTGCGATATTACATGTTTGTGTCAACTCCTTTACCACCAGAACGAGGACAACGACCTAGCCTTCCACGGCCTACCCAGCCGAAGAGCAGCCACAGCCACCAGCAGCACCGTGACCACGCATAGCAGCACATGAACCACCACGTTCCTCAGCCCCCGTAGCTTGAGACACTCCAAGCCCACCGAGCCTAGCCTCGAGTTCACCCTCTCCACAGAAGCCCTACCCAACCCATAGATCCTCCTCGCCTCCTCCGGCCCACTCAACCTGAAACACCTGTCCACCCTGAGCACATCCTCACCCCGCCTCTGATTAGACATGTAAGGTATGATGGGCTCGGCCCCACGCTCCACAACGAGGCCTCTAACCTTCTCACTGCTGAACTGGCTGTCAGCCACCACAGCCTTGATCCTCTCAACCACCGTGGACGCCTTGCCCAGCATCTCCTCCACATGCCTCTTCTCGTTCTCGTTAGCCGAGGCCCCCACCACGGCCACGGGCATGTCGGATCCGGCATCCACGGTCGTGTGGGCCTTGTAGCCCAGGTCATATGTTTTGCCGTCTCTGCCGACCCGGGCCTCAGGGTCGGACAACCCGCGGCTGTCGTCCGCCGGGTCCCTCCTGCTCCAGGCCTTGATGAAGGTGGCGTCCAGGGCCAGGGTCTCACCCTTGATGATGCCGCCCTCTACGAGCTCCCTTAGGAGGCCGTTCATCACGGCTTCAAGCCTCTCGGGTCCTACCCCCTTTCTGAAGCGGGTTAGCTGGGATGGGTGGTAGGGCTTCTCACGCTCCTCGATGTCGCAGATGTCTCTGAGGGCCTCGTCGTTCCAGAGCCTGCGGTAGAGCTCCCGGTCGCTGGGGATGTTCCTCAGCTGCTTGACGACCAGTGCCTTGAAGATGCCTAGCGGGCTTCTGGGCGGTTTCCCTGGGCCGGTCTTATGGTATGGCTGGGAGATGATCTCTTCTATGTCGTGGAGGTCAAGCGTTGAGAGGATGGATGCTGCATCCTCGTGTTTCTCCATCTTCAGCCGAGTCTAAACAGGACTAGAATATTTGTTGCACGGAAATGCTAACCCCAGGAATATAGCAACACGCTGGCGCGCGGAGTTTCTTTCCTCGTAGTTGAGGGAACGCCTATCTCTTTCTCCAATATCCAAATAAGAGTGCTATTCCCCCAGCAATAGTAGCGCGCAGCGTTTACGTACTTATACATCTTTTCTCTCCACGAATAACCAGAATAAGATTATCGTGAGAATAATACCAATTATTATTGCTTCATAAGGAAAGCCAGGAATACGATCCCAAAACGATGTCTCTTCTTTCTCAGGTTCGGGTTCTGGCTCAGGCTCGGGTTCAGGTTCAGGCTCTGGCTCTGGTTCTGGCTCAGGCTGGGGTTCTGGCTCAGATGTACCTCCTTCAATTATATCTGCTAGTTCTGCTCTTGCTGCCTCCCAGACATCAGGGTCAAGAGACCAGCTAATGTCTGTTTTTATCCAACCATCGCATTCACCTTGGAATATCTCGCAGCCTACTTCCCATAGAACAACGGGGATCATCTCCTCGACGATTTCGGCGGTACGTACAGGATCTAGTTTGGCAGCTAGTGTTAGATAATCGACGTCTTGAATGCCACGCCTCCAATGTTTTAAACGCAGAGAGGCGAAGGGGCCTTTAACTCCGAAATTTTCTTCAGTAAAGTGCTTGTCGGTGCCTGGGTACAATAGTACACCATCTCCATTGAAGTAGTTCCATCCCGTTTTTCCAAGTACGATATCGTCTTGATCATAACTACCATAGGTTTGTGCGGATTGAAACACGTTTGTCTGGCCCATGCCTGCTTGATAGTTATTGTAATATGTGGATTCCCAGTAGAACCAGCGGTCGACGTCCATTTTGTATTGTCCCCAAGCGAGTACTCTGAGGGCGACTCCATCATCTTCAGTAGCAAAGGTTCCAGTGGCTGGACGTTGTCCGTTATACATGTAAAATTTAGTTCCAGGCTTGGCTGTGTGCGTCTCTAGGGAATCCTCCCAGCGCTGTGTGATTCCAAACGTACCCTCTGAGGTAGGTATATCGAGAGATGGCGTGTTGCTAACTGCATCTGGAAGAGGAATGGTAGCCATGGACATCAAGTTCTTACCAGGTCCAGGGTTGTCGTCCATCCATTTTGCCCATCGTTCGATTTGAGGGAAATCATCTGACTCGTCTATGAGGTAAAGGAAGTACTCTGTATATGGAGGAAAATCTTGACTTTCAAACCAATTTACCCATGCATCTGTGTTTTCCCACATGTCGGCTTTTGAGCCGTCTTGCCAATGCCAGCTACCGTATGTACCGATAGAGAAGACGTTGTTGCCGATGCCTTCTCCAATCCCTTCATAACCGTATTCAGGAGTGAATAGATCTCCGTTGAGGCGTAATATCCACGCTTCACTTAATTCATCCTGAGATATTCCGTTTGTCACGTCAAAATCCTCGCCGTTTATCAACGAGATTTTGTGGCGGTGTACTAGTTGAAAATGTCGATTCTGTAATGCGATGGATTGAGTATAGAGGTCGGTTCCAGGGTCGAGGTATTCATTGCCGAAATAACGGCTATTTATATTTTCATGAGAAAAGACTAACATCGTCTTAGCGCTGGGGATATCGGGTAGTGTAAATCCTCTGACCGTGAGAGTGATCGGAATTTCAAGGGAGACCGCTCCATCGACAACAATCGAGACATTGCCTTCGTATTCTCCTGCTGGAATGTCTTTCGGAATGTAGATGTCGGCCCATATTGATTGGGATGTCCCTGCACTTATTGTGAAAGGTGATTCCAGCTCAAGGGGAACAGCAATATCGGGATACATCTTGTTGTGGTCAGGACGATCTTCCCACACCCCAATACCATTATAATTCTCATCATATGGAAGCTGGAATCGTTTTGGAATGTGTCTTTCGTCATAGTCGTATCCGGAGAAGGCGAGATCAGTGGTTAATCCCTCAATTTCTAGATATCTTACATAAAAAAGCTCGATGTTACGACCGACAAAGTCGAATAGATCGTCTCCTGAAACGGAACGTGTTGTTATCGTACTACCATTGGGTCCTTCAAGTGAGTTTAAATAAACATCGACATTGATAACATCAAAAGTAGGCGCCTCTAAGACGAGGTTGAATGACACTACCTCATTTCTGGCACCAAATATTGATATCTCGGTGCCATCCCATACCGAGTTGATCACAGAAGTAGAATCACCATATGCTCGTAATTCATCTTGAGTTACTTTATCACCTCCATCGTTGGCCCATACTATAATTGATGATGCATTAGATCCCTGAACTTTCTTTGTAGTGTTTGAAAAGATAGGAGAATACAGAGCTAACATCATGGATATTGAAATGATTGTGAAAATTATTTTCCTATTTAATATCTTCATAAATTGTCAACCTATGTAGATGATTTCAATGCTCGTGTGCGCATGTTGGGTATATTTTTGATATGTTTCACTGAAAATAGGATCGCCAGAATCATTGTCATCAACACGAAAATGGCTGTTGATACCATCATTAAAGACGACAATCGTATTGTCTCAGCAGTAATGATGCCTAGTAAACTCAATCCCCATATGATAGATCCAGATCGGAGTGTTCTAGGATGAACCTTCATCTTCTTGATGTAGAAGATAATCATGATAAATGGTGTGATGTAGATAACGCCAATGAGCGAGCTCGCGATAAAACCAGAGAATATAATGGCGAATTCGTTGAAGCCAAATAAATAGTTCGATATAGTCGTGAGATGGAGTATCCCTATCAGAGGAATTAGCAAGATCTTCATGATGCTTCGTAACGTATTGCTGGTTGAGATCGTTGCGGCTACTTGCGGGCTGAAGGAGTAGTACCAGGCGTTGAAGACGGTCATGAAGCTACTACCCGCGTAGGTTTTTAGCACGTAATTGTCGCGGAAATCCCTCAGGAATTGAACCTCTGGACTAAGTTCGGAGCCATACGTGGCTGTAGCAATTATGCATCTTTTCTCGTCTTCAGGAACGGGCTCGCTTATCTCTTCTACATTGAAGGTTTCTTCGGTGCTTGATGAGCCCATACGTGTGTCGTCTCCCATCCATGTGCTGCTTACATTCCAAGTTCCTGTTAGACTTGGTGTGAAGGTGTCTGTGTATGTGCCATCTGAGGCGGTAGATGAGATTCGTTGAGACGTTTCACCGTCTGGCTCAACTATTGTAATAATTATTTTTTTTCCTGCTAGGGCTGGTGTCAGAGATCCAGTTATTGTAACGGGTTCTCCTACTGTAACGGTTTTTGGTGTGGGCGTGCACGTTAATCCTGTTTTCTGTTTTTTTACGACTTCAACTTCAATGCCGCCTATTAACTCTCCAGCTATATCTGCAGTAACTATGAAGGTTTGTTTTTCACCCGTAGGAATATCAATCGGTGGATTTACGTAAAATGTTGCCGACTTGTTTTCCCCAAGTCCCAGCTCTTGAGGCGGGTCGCGTATGATCTCAGTTTCCCAAATATTCCCAGAACTCAGCTGCTTCGCTTCCAGGTGGGGAGTTACGAATTTACCTGTTGGATTATATACATCGAATGTAAATGAACCGGGGCTTGACACCGGGAGGACGATAGTGTTCTCCTGTCCTTCATTATTTTCCAGATTTTCATCCCATTGATGATTGATAATGGCAACTATGCAGGAGTGCCCGGTCTTGCCAGGAGTCCATGTTGTCTCAGCTGGCGCTGATCCACCGCTTGGAACTGTAATTATGTCGTCATCTATGAATTCCCAAATTCTTTCCTGTCCCACCCCAAAGGGTGCCCATTTAAACTCTACCAGAGTGTTAGTTGCATCTACGGATGCATCATTGTAGATCATCGCAGTTATTCGGTATGTGGAGCCCACTTTAAGATCGCAGGATGAAACCGGGGTGGCTGTGGCTGAATCATATAATTGTATGCTGGGGCTATTCCAGCGGGGATCTCCCCCCTCGGTGTTAAGGTGGTATGTACTGGGATCCTTCTGGCAGTATGTATAGGGATCGGGGAGCGGTTCGTCTGGTAGCCTCCTGTAAAGGCTTATTGCTACACGCTTAGATGTTTTTCCCACTGCTACTATGTGCAAAAGACCCAAGGTGCCTGATGGAACCTTACATGTGTGAGTGAAGGCACCGCTGGAGGCGACCGCTGTTGTAGTCACTGTGTCTCCTCCAAAGTAGATGTCCACGCTCTCTGATTCATAGAAGTTATTCCCGGTGAGGACTGCGTTTGTGTTAGATGGGCCACTCACCGGAGATACGGTCAGCGTTGCACCCCAGGACGTTAACTTGATTTCATTCAGGTAAGGCCGATAGTTGTGCTTGGTTACTGTGATGTTCATATCTCCACAAGTATAGGAAAGTACATCAAAGTACGCTAAACCATACGGGTCTGTATATGAAACCATGTGTAGCTGGTCATCTTTTTGGAGACAAACTTTAGCTTGATGCACCGGTAAGCCGGTATCTGAGTCCGTTACGGTTACAAAGAAACTCTGTAAACCTTGGGTGCCAATTTTCACCGGATGACGAACATGTAGCTCCCGTGGCTCACTTGTCCACATATCCATCTCTGGGTCGCCGAAGAGATGGTACAGATTATAGGTTGTGTTAGTGAAGTCGGCGTTGTACCCGTGCCGATTTGCTACATATGCCTTACCATACATGAGTATTTGTCCAAGTTTGTAAAGACCTCCTGACGCTGTAGTAATGTTATAGTCTGGCCATACTGCGTCAATCAAACCCTGTATGAGAACGTCGTTTGCGTCGACGTAACTTACTCTCGTTGAACCTATGGCAGCAACCGCACCACTGTTTTGTCTCCTAGTTATTTCTTCAGAGAAACACTCGAACGATTGCGTTAAGATAGGATCGTCGGTCTGGTCTGTCTCACCATCGAACCATCCCACGTTACAGTCCATGCTCATCACAACGGGCTGCAGATCACCGTTTGTCAGGCTGGTTAGGTTGGCTATTATGTATTCAGGATGAGCCCATCCATCGCCTCCACCCCATCCTTTAGCATCGTGATTATAGAAATTACGGGAATCTCCGTGGTTTAAATGGTAAACAAGGAAACGCCCATCGTTTATGGCGTCGTTTATGTCTCCAGCATCAAAATTCCATGGATAACTAGGGTGATTTAATGCAGTTGGTAGGTTAGTACCGTTATAATACTGTGAAGGACTTGGAGGTATGCCTGGGTTGTCGTCCCAGTAGAATCTATCTACATCGTATCCTTCTCTTGTTAGGAAGAACCTTATTTTATCCGCTCTTGAGAAGAATGGGTAGTAGTAGTCTTCTCGTCCTTCGAGGGGGTCATGATCCTGAAAATAGGCGACTGCTGAGATGTTTTGATAGAATTGAGGGTTGTTGGGGGGATATTTCTCGTATTCAATAATTTTCTCAACGATGACGTTTGCTTCATTCAATGTGTCTACTGAAATCCTTCCATAGAAGATGTCTGGGAACCAGTCTCGACCATCAACTGTGAAATGAAATAGATCGGTTCCTATATGGAATCCACCATGTATTAGCATCTTGAGCCCGCGCGCCGGATGAACTAATTCATAATGTGGTGGTATAAACTCTGAGTCCCCTAACAACAGTACATAGGCAGGTGCGGGTTTCCAAGTATCATAAGCGTTTTGAATATAGCTAGCTACACCTTGCGCTGTGAGTCCGGTGGGGGTTATTTGGGTTGTATTGACGACTTTTACCAATAGTCCTTTTCTTTCTTTCCATGCTGAAAACTTCATGGCTGCTTTATAGAAATCATCAAAAGTAATGATGAGGTAATCACAGCCTTGTTCTTTATTCTCAGGTAGTTCCACAGCTTCCTTGTAGTTTAATACCGTTTGTTTGAAAAAGTCCTCAAATTCAAGTGATATTTTAGATTCTGGAATCCCTACAATTTGGCTTGGTTCGTCATAGTTTATACGAACTTCAATTCTCGAACACACTCTGATTTGTTCTTGAACAGGATTGAACTGAACCGGAAATATGTTAACAGTGATAAGCCTCCGACCTCTCACTATAATAGGTTGCTCCGCGCTCTCACCTTCAATGGTGGCGTTCACAAACGGATAGAAATCGTCTCTACTATACATGGCCTCGTTGATGGTGAATTCCGGAATTTGGATATCAACCAACGCTACTACAGGTTCCAGAAAAGGCATGATCAGAAAATCTTCAAGAATTTGACTCTCGACGAACTTGATTTCCAAATGAGCGTTCACAGCCGGAGGAACCTCGACGAAACGTGTAACCATAGGCACCATGGGTTCACCAATTTTTATGGTGTAGCCTATGTATGGGATTTCAATCATATCGAATTCTCTTTCTTCAATTGTAACAGTTGATCTATACATACCCGGGAAACTCGAGTCTATACAGATCCCAGATGTATCCTCAGTTTTTGTCAGTATCATAGGAAACTGATCAGGTGTAGCTCCAGGCGTAAATGGCACCCAGCTCGGTAATTGACCGGGTGAAGGTCCTGGCGTAAGTGGCACCGAGTCACCATATATAACATCGAGGCCTGCTTCTATCCACGCAATAATGCCACCAACCATATTGTATACGGTTTGAAACCCGCTCTCCTCTAGAATATATGCTGCTGTTTTGCTCCTTACTCCTGAATTACTATACACTATTATGGGCTTGCTTAGATTCAGTTCATCCAGTCTTTCATCGAGTGTGTCCAGAGGTATGTTTACGGCATTTTCTATGTGGGTTTCAATATACTCCTCCTCTGTGCAAACATCCAGAAGGACCACGTTCGGGTTCTCTAGCAGTTCAGAGGCTTGAATAGGAGATATGTCTTCCAAACCGAGTGCAAAATCAACTTGCACTAATGACAACATTAAGAGCGAGATTAATAGAATCGTGAATGTTCCTCTTCTTACCATTTTATTCCCGCACAAAAAAATGAGTATATGATGTATTTATTATTCACTAGCGAGGGTATCTGAATAAACTCTGAGAATAAGCGTATTGTTGCCTGCGCATTTGCGAGCGCAATGTGAGACGATACACGTTTGTGCTCTTCAAGTGCTGAAGAAATATTCAATGTTGAGGAACAGATGCATAGACCGGAACCTGAACAAGAAACTGAAAAACCTTGGATGCCGGGATTCCCCTATGCGCGCGCATATGGGAATAGCCATAGTAATTTTCACATTATTGCGATCTAAGCGGATAATCACCAAAATTCGGATTTAGTATCTTTGAAAAGGCTTTTTTTTCCGAGCTAGTTCAGCTGCTTTCCTAGCAGCATCGTAAGACATATTCAAACGAATGGGATTTCTCGGATGATGGGGGTGCCAGGGAAATTTATATCGATGATCCCAGGGTGGAACATTTAAACCAGGTGGAGGGACCTTATATTTACGAAGTAAATCCATTATGTTTTCATTTCCTTTAGGCTTTATACTTTGAAGCGAGAAATTAAAATTTCGAGCTTTATCGGGAGTGATGGTACGGAGAGGTGTTCTCAGTTTTAAATCCTCCAAAAAATGAGCGGCCGAATTAGGGCATGTAAGTATTTTTCCACGACCACTACAAACTGAACAAGTGACTGAAGATGGCTCTTTACCAATTTTACCGTCACCACCACAAATAAAACATTTTTTTTCAACTAGTGGCGTTTTACATCGCACACATTTGCCTATTTCAAACATAAAAAATCCTCCAATATCACCTGTAATGATAATTAAACCATTTAGTCTATAACGTTTTGGACAGTGTACGCGCACACATGGAAAAAACAGGCGAAACTGTATCGCTTATTATCAGCTTTAATATGTACTTCCTGTAGAATTAGCCTTTGAGGTTGATAGAATGGATATTGCAACAATTTCAATGGTAATAGAAGCTATAAGCGCCCGCCTTTCCACACGCTGATTTGTTAATAACAGATAAATATTTAGATGGCGTATTAGGCTCTCCTTCCTTTTCAGGTATGAATCAAACCATACCATAATGGAAGGAGAAAGGATTTGATGTATGTCGGATTGGACGTCCATAAGCGTGTGTGCTGCGGAACCGTGATGGATGAGGAGGGCCGGGTCGTCAAGCGGGGCAAGTTCAGCAACGACCCTGAGGTGCTCTGCGGAGGATGTAATTGAGGCGATGGATATGGTTTCCAGAGTAGATTGTACGGATTCTGGGGAGGTCCTTCTCGACGACGAGCTCTGGGACTTGACGAGGAGAAATCCTGTTCTGCTGAGGTACTTCATCGAATTACAGGCTGGATGAATTAGTTGTGTTTGGATATATTTGCTAGAGTCTCGAAGATCTTGGCACTAGTGTGAGTTCTCCATTCTAATCATTGTCAGAACTTCGTTTAGGATCTCTCTGATGGATTCCTCCATGTTCTTTAAATCATCTTTTGCGTCGTTTATTTTACCGGTTGCTCCTGTCAGT
>JGI24422J19971_10003158_pt1 | contig 10309 bp, 9 predicted proteins | sample DeeMarSWOR152_54_FD_19971 | JGI IMG/M metagenome (IMG submission 19971)
CCGCCAGATAAAGCACACAGCTTCAAAGGTCTTTCGCTGTTCAGTGGAGGAACTCCTGTGTGAAAATGAGCGGGTATATATCAAGCACAATCCGGATTCTTCTCTAGAATACAGACAAGTTGTAAATGGGTATGTTTATCCAAACGGAAACTCCATTGGCGGTCCTGTGGTGGGGAGGGGAAACTACATTGCCCAGGGTCTCACAAATCTAGATCCTGAAACTGGTCAAGGGCTTCCTGCGCTTGTCTGGACCTTCGGAGCCCATGGGGTGGAAATTGAGGTTGATGTGGAAACAGGGGACATAGATATCATAAAAGTCGCATCAGCCTTTGATGTCGGACAGGTTATCAATGAAGCACTCGTAAAAGATCAGATTATAGGAGGCGTGGTTCAGGGTCTTGGAAGCGCCATCACAGAAGAGTTTAAATTTTCCACTGAAGGTAGGTTCCTCAATCCTTCACTGGTAGATTATAAAATATANACTGCCAAGGATATTCCTCATGCTATGACTCAGCACCTAGTTGAAACTCCACANCCTGATGGTCCTTATGGTGCAAGGGGTGTTGCGGAACACCCTATGATTTCAATTCCCTCCGCAATTGGAAATGCTCTTTACGATGCTCTGGGGATCGATTATTATCGCCTTCCTCTTAATTCTGAGAGAATATATATGGGTATACAGAGCAGTAAAAAGGAGTACCATGATTGAGATGGTGATTTCGCACCTCGATCAGATGAGAATCCATATTATCACGCATGCAAGTATAATCTATCAGGAGGTAAAGTATGCATCCAGAAGATAAACCCATTGCCATTGTCGCCATGGGGGGTCATGCTTTCATGTTGCACGGAGAGGAGGGAACAATAGAGGACCATCAGCGAAATGCGGCTGAAATATCAGCGCAACTCATGCATCTGGTAGACTGCAACTACACCCTGGTAATCACTCATGGCAATGGACCCCAGGTTGGAAATCTTCTGCTCATGACAGAGCTTACAAGCAAACAGCTTCCTCCAATGCCCCTCGATGTGCTTGTGGCGGAGACAGAGGGAAGCCTTGGCTATATTATGCAGCAGGCAATTCTGAACCAGCTTTCGAAATCACACCGTCATCAACGCGTAGTAACAGTGGTGAGCCAGGTGATTGTAAATCGTGATGATCCTGCCTTTCAGAAACCCACAAAACCAATTGGCCCATTCCTCTCCATGGAGGAAGCCGAGCGCCGTAAAAAGGAGCTTAACTGGGAAATCATAGAAGATTCAGGCCGAGGTTGGAGGCGAGTGGTTGCTTCCCCTGTACCGCAAGAGGTTATTCAATACAAAATAATCCAGGACTCAGCAAAGGCAGGCCATATAGTGATCGCGTGCGGTGGAGGTGGAATACCGGTAATTAAAAAGCAGGATGGAACATTCGAAGGGGTAGAAGCTGTTGTGGATAAGGATCTCACCTCCTCAGTACTCGGAAACCAGATAAATGCAGAACTTCTTGTTATCCTCACAGAAGTGCCCTGTGTGTATCTCGACTATGGTACGCCAAAACAGAAACCTTTGGGTGCAGTTACAATCAGCGAAATGGAAACCTATGAGAAGGAGGGACATTTTGCAGCGGGCTCCATGGGCCCCAAGGTTAGAGCTATACTCTTCTTCCTCTCAAGAGGAGGAAAGCGCGGGCTTATTACCTCCCCTGAGAAGCTGGGTGAGGCTCTTGAAGGCCGTGTGGGCACTCACTTTGTTGGAAGATACTGAGGAAATCGTTGCTTACAGAACATCTATCGAAACAATCTATCTCTAAATCCTGCCAGTAAAAGGTACCACCCTAATTAAATTTTTGATATCAGGATTGATATAATAATACCAGAAATCGAGGATATGTTGATCAGTTTTATTAGGAATCTATAGGAGGCAAACTCCTGGGCTTTTTTCTCGCATTTTCCAGAGCAAGGGACTTTGTAGTTGAATTGATACCCTCCTGGGATGCTCTATCGAAGGATATTTCAAGGATCTGATTCGTACCTGCCTGTACTGCGCTGTCCATTATTCTGCCAATTGCATCAATATCCCGGAGTTATTTATTATCCTGCTTGTCTGTTGAACAAAAATTAGTAAATTTAAAGTTGTAAAAAAAGGATTTCCTATGGGTAATGATTTTGGCCCAGAAAACATCTTCGATTTAGACATTATCGAAGATCAAGAAGAAGAGCTCAAAGAACCAGAAATGTACAGGGTTATTCTCCACAACGATTACTATACCACCATGGATTTTGTTGTCGAAGTAATTGTAAAGGTCTTCCATAAACCTGTGCTTGAAGCAGCAAAAATCATGATGGATGTCCACAAGAGGGGTAAGGGAATGGTTGGTGTCTACCCCTACGATATTGCCGCAACAAAACGCGACCAGGTAATGCAGATGGCCCGTGAGAGAGATTTCCCCTTGAAATGTACCATTGAAGAGGAGTAAAAACTATCAATGAGAGTAAGCGAGGATGTACAGGTAGTTCTCAATGCCGCCTACCAGGATGCGAAAAAACGGCAGCATGAATATTTGACTCCCGAACACTTTCTCCATGCTGCCCTGTCTTTCGATGTTCCCCGTGCAATTATTGAGGACTGTGGTGCAGATCCCGACAGTCTGAAGCAGAAGCTTGAGCAGTATTTACAGAAGCATATTCCTGTAGCACCTGACTCCGACCCAACCCAGACAGTCGGCTTTCAGGGCGTTATTGAGCAGGCGGTTTTTCATACAGAGTCCTCACAAAAGGGTGAAGTGGACATAGGCGATATCCTCGTTTCCATCTACGATCTCAAGAATTCCTATGGGGCCTATTTCCTCAGGAAAGCCGGTGTCTCACGATACGAGCTTCTCAGGGTTATTTCTCACGGTGGTATTCTATCAGAGGAAGCCACGGAAGAGGAAGAAATCCCCGATGAGAGTAAAATATTTGAGCATCCCTTAGCACGAAGGCCACGAAACGTTCTTAAAGCTTTTACAACGGAGATAACCCAGCTTGCGCAGGAGAGAAAGCTCGATCCTCTCATAGGTCGTGAAGATATTATGGAACGCACCATCCAGGTGCTCTGCAGACGCCTGAAAAACAACCCCGTTTTTATTGGTGATCCTGGAGTCGGAAAAACAGCAATGACGGAGGGTCTTGCACAGCGAATCGTTGAAAACAGGGTCCCAGACTTTTTAAAAGGATTTCGCATCTTCTCTCTTGATATGGGGAGCCTCATTGCAGGGACCAGNTTCCGGGGCGATTTCGAGGAGCGGATAAAAAAGGTCCTTTCAGAACTTCAAAAACTGGAAAANGTTATCCTTTTTATTGACGAAATACACAATGTAGTTGGAGCAGGTGCTGTATCAGGAGGTTCCATGGACGCCTCAAATCTCCTTAAACCAGCCCTTGCCACAGGAAATCTCAGGTGTATTGGATCAACAACTTATGAGGAGTTCAAAAAGTACTTCGATAAGGACAGGGCTCTTTCACGGCGCTTTCAAAAAATCGATGTCCCGGAAACAACGCCCGAAGAAACATATGAGATACTCCATGGTTTGAAAAAAAGGTATGAAGAGTTTCACAATGTTGCCTATTCAGAGGAGGCCCTGAAAAGTGCTGTAGATCTCTCGGCAAAATACATCACTGATCGTTACCTTCCAGACAAGGCGATCGATGTCATCGACGAGGCAGGTGCCTATATGCGCATCATGTCCTTCAAAGAAGACATTTCCGATGAAACACCTAACAAAATAACTGAGCATGAAATAGAGAAAGTAGTTGCAAAAATGGCCCGCATACCAGAAAAGACAGTCTCCAGCTCTGAAATCGACAAGCTCAAAAACCTTGAGACTGAGCTAAAAATGGTAATTTTCGGACAGGATGATGCAGTTCATTCAGTGGTTGAAGCAGTAAAACGATCCAGAGCTGGTTTCCGGGAAGAAGGAAAACCCATAGCATCATTTCTCTTTGTTGGACCCACAGGAGTCGGTAAAACAGAACTTGCTCGGCAGCTTGCAGCACACTTCGGTATAGCAACGCACCGCTTTGACATGAGCGAATATCAGGAAAAGCACACTGTATCACGGCTTATCGGATCTCCACCGGGATATGTGGGATACGAGGAGGGTGGATTGCTGACAGATGCAATCCGGAAGACACCCCATGCTGTGCTTCTTCTCGATGAAGTCGAGAAAGCCCACCAGGACGTATTCAATGTTTTGCTTCAGATAATGGATTATGCAACTCTCACAGACAACGCAGGCAGGAAGGCTGATTTCCGAAATGTCATCGTCATCATGACGTCCAATGCAGGAGCCCGGGATATCGGCAGACCAGTGATTGGCTTTACAGGAGGCGAGGTCACGGAACAAGCAATATCCGATGCAGTTGAGAAAATATTCTCTCCTGAGTTCAGGAACAGGCTCGACAAAATCGTGCATTTCAACCGTCTGAGTGAGCCGGTTATTCTGCAAATCGTCGATAAAGAAATCCGTGCCTTTGGTCAACAGCTTACGGAAAAGGGCATTCATCTGGATGTAACCAAGGAGTGCAGAAAATGGATCGCTCGCACGGGATACTCACCTGAGTTCGGTGCGAGGAACATAAGCCGTCTCGTTCAGGACAAGATAAAGTCCTTCTTCGTTGATGAAGTGCTCTTCGGGAGCCTCTCAAAAGGAGGAACTGCGAAAGCCGACATCGAGAATAACGATGTTGTTATCAGGGTAGAAGCACCTGGAGAAAAATGAACTCTGATTTGCCATATTTTGACGAACTCACGCGTGTTGTTTTTCCTCCAGTTGAGGATTCGTCACCCGAGGGAATTGTGTCAGTGGGAGGAAATCTATCTCCCGGGATGCTTTTATCTGCCTACAGACAGGGAATATTCCCCTGGTATTCTGACCCTGAGCCTATCCTATGGTGGAGCCCAGATCCACGATGTGTCTTCTTTCCAAGTGACATCCATATATCACGATCAATGAGAAAGGTCCTTAAAAAGAACCTATTCAGGATTACACTTGATACCAATTTCGAAGCTATCATTAACTGTTGCAAGGAAGCACCCCGGCCCGGGCAGCGTGGAACCTGGATCACAGATGCTATGCGTGATGCTTATATAAAACTGCATAGTCTGGGGTACGCTCACTCAGTGGAAGTTTGGAATGGCAAAACCCTTGCAGGAGGGCTGTACGGCGTGTCACTGGGAAGCTGTTTCTTCGGGGAGTCCATGTTCAGCAGGGTCTCAAATGCATCAAAGGTTGCACTCATACTGGTGTTAGAGCTCCTCGATACCATGAGCTTCGAAATGTTCGACTGCCAGGTGTACTCACCCCATCTTGAAACCATGGGAGCAAGATTGATCCCGCGAAATGAGTTCATTATCAGACTTGAACGCTGCCTCGAGCACAGAACCTTGAGAGGCAACTGGTCAAAAATACTCAGTAGCTCTATAAGTCATGGTCTGTAGGTCAAGTTTGCAATATCGCACCTTAACACTCTTGGGGGTATCTCTCTATTTTAATAATAATCAAATCTAAAAAACGTAATTACTAATACGTATGAATTCATTACATTTTTATATTGCGCATAAAGAAATTTATCTATATTGGTAAAAATTGAATAGATACGTTATATTGAAATTCTAAAGAGTTTATATTTGTATTGAATATAAAGGTAGTCTATCAGAAAAAGATTTTATAATGCATAACGAACTCTATCCATTTAGACGGTATGAAAATAACCCAATTCTCACGCGGGATGACGTTCCCTATCCCTGTAACACTGTATTCAATGCTGCAGCATGTAGGTACAAAGATTTATACATACTTCTTCTCAGGATTGAGGATTTAAGAGGCCACAGCCATCTTACCATTGCACGATCAAAGGACGGATACAACTTTCGGATCAACTTACGGCCCTGGATCAGACCATCCTACGATCCGCACTATAGAATCTACGAGCAGTGGGGAGTTGAGGACCCGCGTATTACCCCCATCGATGGCACTTACTATATCTGCTACACCGCATACGGACCATACGGTGTGCGGGTTGGACTCGGTTATACAGAGGATTTCAAAACCTTCCACAGAATTACACTTGCAACTGAGGTAGACAACAAAGATGCGGTGCTCTTTCCGGAAAAGATTAAGGGTAACTATGTAATGATAAACAGGCCCGGAGGCATGGGAGGAAAACCAGGAACAATCTGGATATCCTACTCACCTGATCTCATACACTGGGGCAACTCGCGTCTCCTTTTGAAGCCTGAACCGGGTTGGGGTTCCCAGAAGCTCGGTATTTCAACTCCACCGATCAAAACAGAAAAAGGCTGGCTTACACTATACCACGGCGTGAGAACAACAGGTGGGGGAAGTCTCTACCGGGTGGGTGCAGTACTGCTCGATCTTGACGATCCTTCTAAAGTCCTTGGCTACACGCCGCACTTTATCTTTGGCCCCAATGCAGATTACGAACGCACCGGCGATGTACCAAACGTAGTATTCCCATGCGGTATTATACAGGAAGACAGCGATAATATAAAAATGTACTACGGCGCTGCAGATACGTGCATTGCACTGGCAGAAGCTCACCTGACCGAAGTGCTATCACTTTGCTTGAATCCTAAATAAAAATAATGAAACATACTATTTTGTGGATTCAAATATAAAAATAGGTAGTGATGCGATCGGCTTTGAACACTTTCATAGCTCATTCAGGCATAAGAACTATTTTCACACACTCCTTCTTTTCCATCAATTCGAATGCCTTCTTCCACTCATGGAGGGGGAATTCGTGAGTAATTAATCTCTCGTTTTGAATAACACCACGCTCCATAAGGTTTAAAGCACGCTTCCAGGAGGGACGCCGGTGGGAAACAAACCCGTTTACCTTGATTTCTTTGAAAGCGATCTTTTCAAAATCGATCTCAATCGGTCGTCCAAAGAGCCCCATCTGAGTATACTTACCCCGCTTTCTCACCATCTCAAACGCCATGGACGCTGCTGATGGTGCACCCGCACATTCCATTACCACATCAGCGCCATAGCCTTCTGTCATATCCCTCACCCACTGAACTGCATCGCACTCGTCTATGTTCAGCGTATAGTGAACGTCAAGCTGCGCAGCGAGCTTTAAACGACTGGCATCAGCTGAAGTGCCGCACACCGCAACCACCCCTCCTTCGGCCATTGCTACCTGTGCCGCAAAAAGCCCAAGCGGACCAGGTCCTACCACAACCACAAAATCTCCGGCTGAAACTCCGGTTTGCTCTATAACTCCATGTACACAGCCTGCCAGCAGTTCTGTGATTGCCCCAGCTTTAAAGCTCACGTTGTCCGGTAGCTTGTGCACAAAGATTGCATTACAGTACTGAGTAAAGCTTCCGTTTGCCGTGTACCCGATAATCCTTCGCTCTGGACAGAGATTGTAAAATTCACTCCGGCAGTATCGGCATACACCACAGACATACGCACTGGGCTCTGCTGTTACCCTGTCGCCAATCTTTATTTCATCTCCTACTTCTGAACCCTTCTCCACGACAATGCCGCTAAACTCATGTCCTATTACTACCGGTGGCTTAATAGGAATCTTTATTGCATCATGGTAGATATGCACATCAGAACCGCAAATGCCGCTCGATTTTACCTCAATTTTTATCTGGTTCGGGGCGGGCTTTTCGTCTTCCACTTCCTGAATTTCAAGAAATCCATCCCCTCGCTTATACTTCACGAGACCTTTCATCTCACTCCCCCCTCATCGGCATCCCTTTTTATGTATTCATTCGATTCCGTACACTCTATTCGCAATCTTTACACCCTCCAGTGCATCCTTTCCATAATAATCACACCCGGTATTTTCCCTTACCCTGTCGGTCACCGGTGCCCCGCCTATCATGATGGACACCTTCTCGCGCAATCCGGCTTCCTCTAATACCTGTACGGTTTTCGATATGGCTTCAAAGGACATTGTCAACAAAGCGCTCATCCCCAAAAGCCGGGCTCCGCTCTCTTTGAGAGCCCTTACAAACTCATCGGGCGGGACATTGATCCCTAAATCGATTACATGAAATCCATTTCCATTCAGAAGGGTAACAACAATATCTTTTCCCAGGTCATGCACATCACCGTATACCGTTCCCATCACAACTTTATGTTCCTGCTCTCTAGAGTCCCCTTTTAAAAGAGGTTTTAACATTTTCAGGCTCTCTTTCAATATCTCACCGGCATAAATCAGGTCAGGCACAAAGTACTGTTCTTTTTCGAAACGATTTCCGACTTTAACCATTCCCTTTTGCAAATCCCCGATTATTTTCTCTGGCGGAACCCTCTCTTTAATCTTTGACTTTATGATACTCAGTACCTGCGCCTCATCGAGATTTGCCATCGATCCTTTTAAATCTACACTATTCTGTTCCATAGTATCCTCTATTTTACGATATGTTTCTAAAGACGCTCAGGTCTAAACATCCCTGTTACAATACAAAAAGAACCCCATCCATCTCTACATTTACATCAGATATCTGTGAGACACATCCACACAAAACGGGTTGCATACGTCTCGATATCTTCCCATGCCTTTCTTATTATATCTGCGTCTCCTGTAATGCTCCCGTACTCTTTCAGTTTCTCCTCAAAGGGAATGAGCACCCCGGGTTTTGGTCTGTACTTTATTCGTTTATCATGAGCTTGCGATTCAGACATCTTATGGGTCTCCTTTCAACAAAATCTCAATAACCGCCGTATTCAAGGGTAAAATCGGTCATGGCCTTTATATTTTCCACCTTCGCGTCGCTCTGTATGATTGCGCTGGCATCCATAATGTACCCGCCGTCTTTTGCAACACCATCTATCACCTTTTTACAGTATGCTTTTACCTCATCGGGTGTCCCCATGGCAAGCAAATCATTGGGTATACCCCCACTGATACAGAACTTCTCCCCAAGTACTTCATGGGCCTCAAAGATATTCTCCTGATCCACATGGTAGATGATACTACCCTCTGGAAGCTGGGCAGTGTATTTCAACCAGCGTCCCCAGTTTCCCTCGCCATACCAGAGTGTCTGAAAGCTTTGTTTCCACAGCTCCTCAATGATGGCCTTAAAGGTAGGCCAGAAAAACCGTTCGTACATCTCCTCAGAAAAGTAGGTGCCTCGATGGAGCCACACCGTTACTGGAAGCTGTTTATCGGGATCTGCTGTAAACAGTGCATTCTGCAGCATATGGGGCATCAATGCTTCACAGGCCTTCTGCACCTTGTCGGGACGTCTGCGTACATCTATGCACACCTGCCTGAATCCCCTGAGCTTGTCTGCAAGGATATCAAAAGGGGCCTTTAGAATACCCGCAATCGCCGGCACGCACCCGCATTCTTTTCTCAGCAGTTCATTCGCCTTACCCCATGCAGTATCATACATCACCATTCCAATCCCGCCTTTGAGCCACGTCATATTGCTTTCATAGGTGGTCGGTTCACCAAACGCCTGTATTGGCCGTGCTACCCGCGGAATCCATATGCTTGCAAGGTATTCAGTTGGGCTTTCTATCAGAAGATCGTACTCATCGGCCTTCATATAAGCACCCTCCTCATCAGGCGGCTCAACATACTGGTGGCCAAGCTCAACAGGAAGGTGTATTCCTGGTATTTGGTAATACTCAAGACCGAGCTGGTTTACGATACCCGCCCAAACCGCAACCATGTTCGTCATAACAGAATCCCATCCGAAATCTTGGGCGCATTTTCTCACTGCTGCAAAGGCCTTGTTATAATCCTGTATGGCTTCCTGATTGTTGATTCCATAATATTTATTGGCAAACTCCGCTGCAAAAATCCTCAGGGGCACTCTGTCAGGCTTTTTATTCTGCATTGCCGTCACATACCTGGCCAACCTTTCCTGGTAAAGCTCTTCCATGGCTTGGGTCACTTTTTCACTCCTTAATATTTTATATACTCTTTTTTCCCCGTTTCTGCAGACTTTATAATGGCATCGCAGATCACCATCGCTTTATATCCGTCTTCAAAGGTCGCAATATAGGGGGAGAACGACGTGCCATTCACAGAAGCATCGACAATATGGTATGCCTGATTTACAAAGGTATGCCCCCAACTATTGATGTGTCCCTGGGGCCACCAGTGTTTGATGAAGGGATGATAGGTCTCCGTCACACTGATATCACGAAAACCCTCAGTATCCTGCGGTTCTTCATCTTCAAAGTATACATGGAGGTAATTCAGATGCTCATGGTCGTAAAAAATACTGCCCTTTTCTCCATTTATCTCAAAATACAGGTAGTTCTTTCGCCCAATACAGAACCTCGATC
>JGI24422J19971_10003159_pt1 | contig 10309 bp, 8 predicted proteins | sample DeeMarSWOR152_54_FD_19971 | JGI IMG/M metagenome (IMG submission 19971)
ATGGCAAATCCTTGCTGATTTAACCCTTGAAGGAGGGCATCCTTAACCTCATCCGCCCTGCTACCCTTAACAGACACCCCAATCAGAAAATCCCTGAGCAGCATAGATTCCAGCTTATGGGTAATCTCCGCGAAATGGATTGGTGGGTAAATACCCCTTCCTGAATCGCTGACGATCCGAAGTTCAGCATCATAGGCCTCTCGTAGAATGTGCTTTTCGATTGCCTGGGTGAGGTATTTTATCGTGACCAGCATGTCTCCCTGAGTCTCGGATCTCCTCACGAGGTCTTGGATTTCTCGATCAAGCGCACTAATCTTATCCGTTAGTATGCGAGCCGATTGACCTCTATCAAGCACGGCAAGGGCATAGAAAAGTGGCTGCCGACCCGTTTCTTTGTAGACCGATGCAATTCTCACCCCTGAGAGCACCTTCTGGGTGGAGACCCTGGTAATCTCCTCAATGCTGATAGCCTGCTCGGTTCTTCCCTTTCCCCTGGATGTCGTTCGCAGGTACTCTTCATAGGATCTCGTTTTCGAATCGATCTTGCTCATAAAGATCTTGGAGATCTCAGATCGAGCCTTATCCTCCGCCGTCTTTCGATCGGAATCAAACCCCACACCAGTTAAATATTGAGATGACGGATACTGGATGCTCTCGCCATCCACCCATTCCGGTCTTTTACCCTTCTGGACCTGGACAGCGTCCCCCTGTTCCTCAACGGCTGGGGCTGAGGGCCTCACCCTCTCCTCTTCACGCTCCCGTGGGGCGGGCCTACCGCCGGTCTCCTCCGCTCTCAATTCATCAAAACTTCGGTCAGCCCTTTTCCGGATATCATCCACCTGAGCCTTTTGCTCGGTAGCACACCCCACAGCGAGCAAAAAGGAAACCAGCACCGCAAACGTAGCCTGCTCAATTCTAGTCATAGCGCGGGTCTCACCTGTCGCTTAAAGGTTATTTGAGAGTCCTGAACATGAAGAACTTCTTCTCTCCAGCCTTCGCAGAGAAGGTATGAAGCTCACAGCGTGCATGCACCGCTCCTCGGGCATCAACAAAATCAAGATTTCCAGAGTACCTTCCGGAGGGGATTAGGGCTCTTCCAACCCTGATCTCTGCGGGCAGCAGCCTCCAATGCCTGACATCTGCCTGTTCCGTGGCAGCGGCGGCAACATTAGTCGTCATTTTGACCAACAAACCAGCCCATACNCCCCCATGCTCCTCAGCGCTCTTTTCCGCCTGCTTACTCGCGAGGTATTTCGTTGTCGCCCTCAGGATGGCCTTTGCCTTGATCCGATTGATCCTGTTCTCTAAATTCAGCCGCGCTATAGAGGAAATATCCTCCATCAAAACCGTGGGAAACGAAATGGCATCACCGGATACCGCATTTCTGAGGGTCACTTCAGCCTGAGAGATCCGATAGCGCCTTTTCATAAATGTGGGGTAAGCAATTTTTACCACGAAACCGTCAGGCATGGGAACAGCGAAGGACTCCTCGACCTTCTCCGGCCCCAATCCGTTGTAGTGAATAAAAAACACCTCCGCCAGCTCCGTGCTATCCCTTGTATCGCGGCATGTCACCTCCGGATATCTCTGCCTAATCTCCTCCGTCTCTTGCTCAAAATCCATTGCCTGGGCTGCGGCCAACAATTTCTCTATGAGAAAGCCAGGGGGAGCAACGCCATAGTTGGGCAGATAATCAGTTCTGTAGATCTCTTCTGCCTTTCGATATGAGATAAACGCGTCGTTAAGCTCACCATCGGCCTCATAGAGGACGCCCATGAGGAAACGGATAAAGCCGTCCTCTTTGTAGATGTTCTTTTTCCCTTCTCCATACTGGTTATTGATAATGGTCAAGGTGTTATCAACCTTTCGGGCCTCAACGAGAGCGTCCTCCCAATCGCCCAGTCCCGCATAGTTAAGCGCCATAAACAGATTAACCATGGCCCTTTCGAAATCCTCTCCCCGGTAGGGAATAGTGTTGTCGCTAATCACGAACGATGCCGCTTGCTTGGAGAGCGATTTGGTATACAACTCTTCCATTCTTGATTCTGCTTTGGAGAAGCTCTCGTTGCTGTCCTCATAGCGGCCTGCAAAGTGGGAAACAACCCCCTCATCGAGATGGTAAAGCACAGCGTTTCGCTTGGGATAGGCCTTCTTATTCTTCCGTATCAGCTTGCGGGCGGAAGCGTAGTCCTCCTTGAGAAGACACTGATTAATCTGTGGGTAGTGTTTGATACTGGGGGCACAAGAAAGAACGGGAAGGAACCCGAAAAGAAAAAGGGGAAGGAAGAGGGCTCTTCTTGGGCAACGTTTCATGATGGCCTCCATAGCTAACCTACCATTTGAATCTCCTCTTCTTGATCAGCTTTTTGATTTTTTTCTCTCCGATCCAGGCCTTTATGTTGGTTGCCATGTCGACCAATTCAAGGTTGGTTTGATAGAACATAACCGCTTTGCGACCAGCCTCATCCCTGATGGTGTTCAGGGTTCCAATCAACATGAAGTCGGCCCCTATCTCCTGGCCAGGGCCCTTCATCGTTTCATCTGACGCATGCTTGGCCTGATCCAACCTCTCCTCCCTGACTCCAACTCTTTCGCCTTTTGAGGCAACAAACTGAACCCTGCCTGAGTTTATCAGGGCCCGCTCCAAGTCCTTGGCAAAGGTCTGCACATTGATATGTTCATGGCTTCTGTTCCTGATCCTGCCAACGATCACCGTGGGGCGCTTCCCCCCGTGCGTATCCCTGAATCTCTCGAGCCAGGGTCGATCAAGGCAATCCCCGATCATCTCCTCTGCAACCATCCTTGAATCGGCATCATTCCAGCGTCCGCTGATATCGATGGTTGTGTCAACGGCCTTCCGCTCAACCTTTGGCGTCGAGGCACAGCTTGCTATCACCGTCACAATGCCTAAAAACACAATGAGTGAACCGATTCTATGACGTTTCAACGTCTCCATTTTGCCCTCCGAATTTCCGGGTTGACTTTCAAAGCTTTCGGCTACCACACTCCCTACTATCGGGAGGTGATGCATCCCGCCCCAAAACACACGTTATTTGACTCTTCTCAAGACCAACTCGGCCCGCCTTTTTTCCATTCGTACCAGAACATAACAGTGCTCAGAAGGGCCGTAAATCCCGTACCTATCAGCCCACCTCTCCAACCACTTCCGTGTAGTTAAGCTCGGCGTCTGAGAGGATTTTCACGATCTCATTCACGTAATCGCCGCTCGATGTGCCAATGATCGTGCCCTCAGTTCTGACATGGGAGATAATAAGCCGACCCAGCTCCGCACGGGCACGCCTAATCGCCTGGTCCCATGCGTCTGTGAACCGAGGGGTTGGGCCTGAAATCCCTACAGCGTAGTAATGGTCTTTATCCGTGGGAATCGACTCCAGCCATTGGGGAACGGCTTCGGCCTTCGACTCAGGCTTCGATCGACACGCAAAGCAGGTTAGCAAAAGGGCTAAGATTAAGACACTGAAGGTAAGCAGATGCCATGCCTGTCCTTTGGTCCGGATCATCGGTGCCTGCAGTTCGAGGTAAAGATTCCCACTTCAGAGTTGTTCTCCAGAATAGGTATAAGCGCTTAATCTTCTTCGAGAAAAGCTTCGCGCTCGGCTTGCTAAAGCATCTTGCTATTGCAGATAGGCCCTGGCAACAGGGGACAGATGATACACGCTATATAGCTGTTGCATTATCGGCACGATCAGGGTCATAGTCAAGCAAAATCTAGGACATGGGCTTCATGCCTACGGTGAGCTCGCTTTGATGTTGTCAACGACTCCACGTACTCCCGAGGTAGTGCGAATGATCTCAATCACGCGCTCCTTCTGGCCTTGATATTTGACCATGCCCGTCACCGTGACAATACCTCTGTTCACGTCCACATCGATATTCAACGAACGAATGCCGGGCTCCTTGATGAGTTTAGCCTTGATCTTGCTGCCTATCACCTTGTCATCAAAGGCCTGTCCCCAGGTCTTCTTACCGAGCTGAAGGTTATTTTTCACCTCCTTTACGCCGGCTATCCCTTGAGCGACTTCAACTGCCTTTTCCGCCTCCTCTTCGGTTTCCACTACGCCTGTTAAGATGACGATTCCCTCTAGTGTGTCCACGTCGATCTTTCGGGCTTTCACCAATGGATCCGCTCCGAGGGCGTTCTTAACCCTGGTAGTTACCGCGGCATCGTCCCATGCTTGTCCAACGCCTCTTTCGTCCGTTGCGGCCTTATACCCNCCGGTAGCGCCGGCGCCAACCAAAGCGGGAGCACATCCGGCCNCGGTACCAAGGGCAAAAATTGCACATANAATCACAATGTGTTTCATGGCCTCACCTCCTCCACGGCTTAGAGGTATTGATCGATTCACGTTGTTGCNCTGCATTGGACTTCCGCAAATCAATTGATCCTAATTGTACACGTGTTCTCTGCCCAACTGAACGTGGACAGGGTATCAAGCGCAATGCCGATACCCCTCATGCCTCTCGTATTGCTCCTCTCAACGGGTGGGAAAAAACCCTTCGCGAAATCGAGGTCAAAAAGGGATAGCGGCTTTGTGGTAGCAACGGCCTTAATTCTCTCGGTACCCGTGGGTGGCTCTATGGTGAGCTTGAAGCCGTATTCGCCTCCAGGGATCGTATAGGTTTTACCTGCCTTTATGAAGTTATTCTGATAGTAACGGTTTGGGAAAAGGATCTTCACCTTTCCGGTTGGCTCATAGTCTATGAGGGTGAGGTAGCAGTCTCGGTCTGAGCGAAAATAGAATCGGATCTCCTCCCCCACACGGTAGCTCTCTTTGTTGGTCCAGATGTCAACGTGGAAACTTGGTTTGTCCTGCTTGAGGTTGGCGAGCCTCACAAGGGGATCGGCCATGAGCGTAATCGAAACCGACCGGTTCTCAAAGACTTCGATCTCACGTGTCTCAGGCAGATATCCCTCCGCTCGCACAGTGATGGTGTGCCGACCAAAAGACGTATCCCTCAGAACCATAACACCCTGCATAGCCTTACCCTTGGTTTCGCCGTCCAGAAGGACTTCTCCTCCGGGAGGGTCAATCCTCAGTTTTACCGTTACCCTCCTTGAAGCGAGGGGAATCGTGATGCTTCTGTCATCGTTTAGATAGATGGTCTGTTGGGCTACCTCATAACCCCTTGCAGTGACGGTAATGCTCCGTTTTCCCTGAGGCANATTTCTGAAAACTGCAATGCCGGTGGTGCTCCTTACNACCTTTTCCCCTACTGATACNGTTGTCTCTACATCAGGTGGCGTAATTGCCACAGTCAGAGTNGCGGTTTTGAGATCTTCGAGCATGTTTTTGACCGATTGATCTTTATCGATCTGCGCCTCAGCCACGCTCAGGATNTCCCCGTCCGTACCAATGAGCCTGATGGTCACCTCAACCCTCGAGCCACAATCTATGATAAACCCCATGACCATTGCATCGATTCCAATCTTTCCGCAGATAGACTTCACCGTGTCCTGATCGAAATACCCCTCCATTTCAACCTTCTGCTGCACCAGGAGGTCGTGCAGGAGCTTCCGCTCCAGCACTTTTTCGAACCTCCCCGATTTGAAAAGGCGTGTGATAAGCTTCTCGGAAATAAACGCTCCCAACTGGGTGTGGTTGACATTGGGACCGAGCAGGTCCACAACCGCTATCTTGGGCCGCCTTTCTGCGGCTAGCGATACTGATACCTCATCCGCTAGTTTGTCGATTCCCTTGTCAATCGCCACCGTGGGAACGCCCGGTTCTTCCACGGGCTTTGCTGCCTTCTCGCCCGCTGCGCAGCCGAACAAAATGAAGAAGCAAACTGATATGAGATACGAACGCGTCCACGTTGCCATCGGAGCTAACCCTCCATTGCTTTCGTTGTTAAGGCATAACGCCCCTAATGACCCTTCTCCAGTTCTTCGAAGGGGTCCCGTTTATTCCCCTTCTCCCTGAATTCCTTCACCCTGTCCTTCATCTCCTTCATAAGATCTTCCATGTCTTTCATCGATAGCTTCATACCCTCTTCGATCATAGCATCAAACTCAGCTCGTATCATTTCAATATTATCTAACTGCGCCAATATGAATTCCTTTCCCTGAAACTTCTTCGACAATTCAGGATGCTTTGCCAAGTAACCGTAGTGAGAGAAAAGGCCAAACTGGCACTCCAATCGCCTGCCTGAGAAGGCTATTGTCTTGTTTAGCCTTACTATTTCTCTGTCAATTCTCCTAACCTCAGACAGAGCCGAATCGTAGCCTAGGTTATCACCGCGATCCTTCGCCTCCTTCGCCCGGGCGAGGTATCCTTCCCGCTCCTTTTTCAGTCCATTGACTTCATCAACGAGTGCTTTCAGATTGTCCCTTCGCTTATGTATTTCACGGTGCACAAAACCACCATATTTCCTTCCATCAGCGAAGAGGTTTCCTCTCGATCTCTTCTCCTCCCTCTCCCACTCAGGCCTGAAATCAGACACCACGGTGATTCTTCTCTCATCAAAGGAAAGTTGAGTTCCCTGGTTAGGAGAAAGCACACCGCGATCCGTTTCGCTATCNACTACAACCTCGCCGGAATCCACTCGCACTATGGTGGTTCCATCCTCATATGAGGCAGCCTCAAATTCAGTTCCTCTCACCCCAAGCACCGCGGTGGGTGTTTGGACCTCATAGCCTCTCATTTGCACAATACGCTTTCTGAGCTTACTCCATATTCTTCCAAAGAACAGCAAAACGGAGTGCTTCTTTTCGACAGGAGAGATAATGGTGTTTAAGGCTACACGGGTGTCGGATTGAATCTCGAGTAAACTCTGGTCGGTAAAGGTAATTGTTACCTTGCTGGCTTTTCCCGTCCTTATGTGATCCCCAAAATAGACGGGCATATTGAGCTGGGCCTTTGCCCATACCGTCTCCTTTGCCCTCNTCAACTCAACCTCCCCGGTGCACGCGGTCACTTGCCCCAATAGCTTCTCTTGAGCAAGGCTTACCTGGCTGAGAACAAGAACAAAAGCTAAAGCGACGAAACAAGAAAAACATCTCTTTTTCACGCTTTCACCCCTTTCTGATCGAGCCTCCTCATTTCACCAAGTTCCGAAACTTCTCGTTGAATTCCCCCAATTCTGAACTTCCACCCACACCATTACATAAACGCTTTTCAGTGTTGCCACACCATTATCAGATTCTTATTATTCAGGTCAAACGCAAACGAATTTGAGAGAATGCAGTGTGCCCGATAGCCGAGCATTCGAACCCATGGTCACCCCCAGGATTTGAGAGACAGGAGAGAGCCGAGCGCTCTCTCAAGTAAGGTTTAGTTTTCTCCTTAGCAAATGACCCCGACGCTTCCTCTCGGCCATGAGCCCGTCGAGAGCCTCAAGCTCGAACGACTCGAGGCCGAATGGCGCTTCAGCCTTATTCCTGAAGGAAACGGTATGCCGAGCATGGAGATGTCTTTCTTTGACATGCTCTCTTCTATAGTGAGTTTCTTGGGAGCCCTTTGTCGAACGTGTCATTAAATTCGATTGATTTCGCCATTTCTTATCTCTATATAGATACCTCTATCCGTAAGTAGTATGATTTTGTTCGGCTGAACATAAAGATGGTGGTGTCCAGCACCAATGGTCCTGATTTCCATAGGCAGTTAAAGGACCTAACCCTGGGCATCTCTGTAATAGGCAAAAGGAGGGGCGCTATGAAAACTAAGAATTTCCTCAACAGGAACTTGTCCCTCTGCTTATTGTCAGTTTTTGTCAGTGTCTTTGCCCTGTGTGGTTGCGCTGCAAACTTGACCAGGTCTCTTCCTTGTACCCAGATACGCCCCAACATCGTTAATATAGCAGCACAGCTGAAGGCGAGTAAGGTAGGTATGGTGCCGTTTGTGAGCAAGACCACGAGAATTGAGGGAGGTCACCACGAAGGGCTTCTTCAGGTGCGCCAACCTTGGATTTTTGGTATTTCGAAGGAGCAGAGAGAACTACTTTACGGAAATGCGGGGGAACTCGCAGCTCTCTCNTTCGCGTCTGAACTGAAGAATCAGGGACTANNCGTCACCCTGCTTGAGGACGTAGCCGATGCTACTTCGGAGCAATGCGATTTCTTGNTAACTGGCAAAGTAGAGCTCGTCACCCTCAATACTTACGGGCATGGCACAAAGGAAGGATTTGGTTCAGCAGGAAACTATTGGGAAGCGACCGTGGTTTTTTCCAATCTTCAGCTAACAGATACCCGATCGAACAGGGATTTTCACGTTGACGACATAAAGAGCTATGCGAAGCTGGACAACTCACCTNCAAAACTAGATTGGACCATGCTAACTGTGGCTGTTAAATCATTGAAAGGGGCCTTTTACCTCCACCAGATGCAAACCGCTTCTAATCCCTTGAAAGCNGGTTCTAAAGCGAAGGCCTACGTTGAGACCTGGAAGGCCGACTATACGGTAGATGAGTATACGATATCACCTATTGAGGTGGCGGCAAGGCATGCCGCAGCTCAGTTTATCCAACAAATCACAACCAGGATTCAATGAATGCCTTCCTTGCAGGAGATTGGTTAAGTCCTTACCGACAGAATCAATACAAGCCATAGACTTTGAGGCAACAAACAGTAAATCATTCCTTTTCCGCCATACCCTGCAGAAGTGCCAGCACGTTATGGCCCAATACCTGGTGATTGTAACCTCCCTCAAGGATTGCAAAATAACCACACCCGACTTCCGTACATTTCTCCCTGACCATTGTGCCGATCGTCGTGTAATCCTCTGTCTCCAGAAGTCCGCCCCAATCCTCTCTGTGGTTATCAAATCCCGCCGATATCCCTATAACGTCAGGGCTCTGTTCCTCTAACGCCTTTGCTACTGCTTTGAGATACTGCTCCCTGTGGTTTGAGGATCCATTGAAAATAGAGACGTAGTCTCTGTTTCTGAAGATATTTACGGTTCCGTCACCAAAGTGCAGGTCTATGTCTAAGACAACGGCATGTTGTATGACCATCTCTCTTTTCAGTTTCTCAAGAGCAATCGCCATATTATTGAAGTAACAGAACCCCCACGATGTATCTGCCGAGGCATGATGCCCTGGGGGCCTGATGAGGGCAAAACTCGGCTCCTTCAATCCTATCCGTGCGGCCTGAATTGCACCTCCCGCAGCAAGGGCTGCAATATCATAAAGGCCGTGCCCCTTGACATGCTCTATGTGGGAGGAGGTGTGAACAGCTGCAATATCATCTTCGGTGGCAGCACGAGGCTCAATAAATTCATAATGCCCTGATATTGCGGCGACAATGCTTTCCATTCTACCCAGAGCAGCCGCCGGATCGGACGTGTATACCTGATAGAAGTCGGGATGAAATACTATTTTCATAATCTCCTCAAAAACTGAACACCGAAAAGAGCATGGGGATGTCTTTTTTTACTCAATGCCCTCAAAACACGGCGCTGTACAGGGCCGTTTCAAACTGGCGCACCTCCGGCTCAGCCCTGGCACTATAGTAAACGTCTACGTGCGCCAGTTTGAAACGCCCACTGCTCTGAGCGATGGGAGGGCATAGTAAAAAAAGACATCCCCATGCTCAGTTTAAAGTTTCTTTCATCACTAATTCCGAAGCCCAGCGTCGGAGTCAGATGCTCCTAACAAGGCAGTGCGTGGAAGCGTGATTATGACTAGCACAAAAGTCGCCTCTGGGAGGCTAGTTTTCAAACTCTTTTCTCAGGTGCTCAGGAAGGCTGAGGGCTGCTCCATGAGTCTGGGGGTTGTAGTATCTCGTTTGAAACCCCTCGTCAAAACGCGACAGACCCAATCCCAGCTCCGGACGCATGGATTTTGAACAGAATGCAAAGGCGTAAGGAACAATGGTATACGAAGGTACCGGCGCAAGGTACATCCGCGTAATGGGAAAACATTGCTTGAGCCCATTGAAGACCCCTAAAACGATATTCGTCTCAAAGCCTATATCACCCACCTGGGCTGCTAATATCCCTTGCTCAGTGAGAGCCTTCAAGCAATCCCTATAAAAGGGTATGCTAAACAGTCCCCCGCTCTGATCAATAACCGGATCCGTTGAATCAATCAGAATGATATCGAACCTCTCCCTGGTCTCCTTCATATACTCAACGGCATCCCTTATCTGGATCTCCACCTTGGGGTGATCAAGTGAAACGGCTATAGAGGGAAAATACCGCTTAGAAACTGAGATGACCTCCTCATCTATTTCCACCAATTGAATCCCTTTGACTCCCGGATGTTTGAGTGCCTCCCTGGCGGTGCCTCCATCTCCGCCCCCTACGATGAGCACCTTCTGTGGATTTGGGTGGGAGAACATGGCAACATGCGT
>JGI24422J19971_10003160_pt1 | contig 10308 bp, 8 predicted proteins | sample DeeMarSWOR152_54_FD_19971 | JGI IMG/M metagenome (IMG submission 19971)
AGCGATGATAAAGGACGCTCTCTCGTTCTTCAAAGTCTCCTTGGCTAGCATGTATAGTGGGAGAGCGCCCAGGGCGAGAATGAATGACTTCAGAACTAGCAGCGTCACAGGTGACGGGTAGATCGCATAGAAGGGCAAAAAGAGGAATAATATGGGACTGAAGTGAACCGGCGAAAAAGGACCCGCTAATGTTTACCAAGAGTTCGGGAGTATAGTAGAAGAGTCGTCCATGGAACAATGTTGTGTAGAACGCTTGATCGAAGGTTCCAAGATCCCAGGCATAGCTGGAGAACCGGTAATGTTTCAGGACGGTAAAGTATGAGAAGACGGTTCCATAGATGGCAATTGCGGTCAACAGGAGGAGTATATACCGCCTATTTTTCATTAATTCAACAAAAGTCGTCTTTAATTGATCTAATAGCATTAAGATTCGCTGATAAAGATAAGATCCTTTCAACCCACCAACTTCACCTAATCTAAGGACTGTACCTTTCTTCTCCCGTTGAGGGATACGGAAATATTAAACTAACTAATATAATGTTCTAACTACAAAGAGGGGAATAACACGAGAATCGCGGTAATCCACTCATCTCCTAATCTATTTGGAGGAGCGCGCGCGCAAATACCATTGGAAGAGATAATCCTGCGAAGGGGTTGCGTAGTTCTAGGATGAAAGTTCTCATTGCGTATCCGACGCTGAACTCTTTGGGGGGTGCCCAGCGGCTTTGTGTGCATCTCATGAAAGCGTTGGCAGAAAGGGATTTCCGCGTAACCCTGGCCACCTTGGACAAGACGAACTGGACTGCCTTAAGAAAGGTTTTTGCTGAATCATTTAGACCTGATGACGAGTTCTATCTCTTATCGAGAATGCCGGAGATTCCGACGCTTACGCTGCGCCAAGCCTTTATGGCCATCGCATACATTCTAGAGCTTCTTCTGATCACCCTCAAAGGCGACTATGATTTGTTGATAAACATGGGCGGCGAGGTCATAGATTCGATGGGGGACATCGTCTACATCAATGCTATACCGTTAAAGCTTATGCATGTCTATCCCAGGATACAGCCTACCCATGCGCCTCAATGGAGATGTTACAGCCGACTGTATGGCGTGCTTACACGCGTTTTTGGGAACCATAACAGCGTGATCGTGACCAACTCGACGTCTAATCAAGAGATTGTCCGAAAACATCTTGGCAGAACCCCATTAGTTGTGCATCCCGCCGTTGACGTGAAGCGAGTCAGGTCTTCTCTGCAAAGTGAGCGTCGTGGGAACGTTGCTGTTACGCTTTCTCGTTTTCGTTCCGCCAAGGATCTTGAGATAATTCCTGGTATTGCGAAGCGTGCAGAAAAGTGCAGGTTCATTCTAATTGGGACGGCTGACAAGGACTCAGAAGAGTGCTTGGAAGAGATCTTCAGACGAACCGAGGACTTTGGGGTTCAAGACCGTGTCCAGATACTGAAGAATAGGCCCTTTAGCCTCGTCCTTGAGAAGCTCTCCACCGCCAAAGTGTTTCTGCATACACAGAGTTACGAGGCGTTTGGTATGGCTGTGGTGGAGGCCATGGCGGCTGGGTGTGTTCCTGTCGTTCCTAGGTATGGTGGTCCGTGGTTTGATGTACTTGCTGGGAAGCAGGGTCGATTTGGGTTCTCCTATGGGACTCCTGCTGAAGCAGCGGAGATAATCAATTTGCTTCTGACCGATGAGGGGTTAAGGAGCGAGGTTTCTGCCCGGGCTTCGGCTCGCGCCAATGCTTTTGACTGTTCTGTTTTCGAGAGGAAGATGGTTGATATAGTACAGAAAACGGGGGCTGAAAAGCTCTCGAGGGGATTGTGTGGAGACGCTGTCTAGCCGTTTCCAATATTCTCTCTAAATGTCGAATTTTTGTCCCTGCTTCAAATAGGACAACTCAATTCTTCTCGATTTTTCTCTTCACAAAAAAAGGGAAAAAAGGGGGAAAGAGGTAGGTTGTTTATGGGTCGTGTAGTCCGCCTTTCTCTTCTTCGCCATCTTTGGAATAGTGGGTCCAGTCGAACTCGCTGATTGTCCCTAGGCATTCGACGACTGAGACTTCAGGCTCATGCTCGGTGTAGTCGATCTCTAACACGATGCCGGTTATGCACAGTGGTGCGTCTTGTAGCTGGTATGCTCCTACTTCGTGGAACCACTTGCAGGCGTAGAAGGTGTCTCTACCCCAGTGGCCCCATATTACGAGGTTGATGGTTCCGTTGAGGTCCTTGTAGGTGGAGATGACGGCGTATCCAGTGTCTTCGTCGGATGCGTAGCTGTTCTTCTCCCAGCATGTAGAAGTCTCTATTTCCTCGTCTGTGGAATCATAGTAGGCTTCGGTGAAGTCGTTCAGGTAGTAGGCGTAGACGTTGGCCAATGGCCCGCCGACTCCGATCATATTAGAGCTTGTTACCGGCCACGTGGTGCACCAATCGTCGTGTAGCGCGGCCCTGTGGTCGCCTGCAGCGTGGTCGTAGTGGTAGTCATACGCGGTGTGTCCTGTGCCGAATTTGCGCATCACGTTGGGAATCTGGTTGGCAATGTTCGAATCCCACATGTCAAGCCCGGCCATTCCAATCTCGATGCCCTTGTTCTTGAACGCTGCTGTCACGAGGGCAGCGCCCACTGAGTCAACAGACTCGGCCTCACGACCTACGACGGTCCACTCGTACCGTCCCGGATAGGCATATTCTCCCTCAGGAATTTCGAATCTATCATCGTCGGTACTGTACAGCACTTTGATATTGTCCTCGCCTTCCGGTGGGGCCTCTGTGAAGTTAATCCACCATTGGCCGCCCGCGTTGTTTATAGTGTAGGTGTAGTTGGTCTCTTCGTGTGGGGGAATTGCGCGTTCGGGCACCTGCAGAGTCCCATTTACTAGGACTCTCTCATTCGGGACACCGTCCATGCCCCAGTACGAATCCCAGTAGTCAAAGACTGGAGTGTAGGTCAAGTTGAAATCAGTTGTTTCATCGTCTCCGTCGAAGAATTCGACTTCTCGGGCGTGCCATTTGTGAACTGCGGAAGCGAGATCATACGGGTTGAATACTTCTGTTAGTTGGTAGCCGACTTCGCGGTCCATAGCGTTGGTATGCATGCCATCTTCGATGTCTGCGTCATCTCCGTCCCAGAGGTCGTTCAAGCCGTAGACGGTTACGCCTCGGAACTGAACCGACCAAGGATCGACGTAGTCCAGCATGAAGTCCCATTCACCCACGACGAAGGGGACGTCTGGCTCGCTGCCTGGGGGTATCATGTCAGGTTGGCTCACATTAAGCAGCGGGTTGAAGACCTTCGCCCAGCCGTCGACGGTGTAGTCTGACAGTGTGGGCCAGAAGGCTGCATAGCCCACGTACTCTTCGCCTGAGCCGATTATCTGCGCCAGATCCCAGAGGTGTGGAATACCTTCCCAATCGTACCAGTGCCAGCTTTCCTGCTCATACCAATAGTATTTCGGCAGCTTGTAGTAAACCACGATGTCATCTTCAGAATCTAAGTCGTACATGAAGATGATGGTTCCATCTTCGTAATCGATGTCGTAGTCTTCCCCGGGTATCTGCCAATCGCCATTGACATACACTCTCTCGGAACGGGCTACCACGGGGTAGCCGTACCAAGCAAGGCCGCCCGCGGGCAACTTCACCGTCCGCGGTGGGGTGGTAGGCCCGGTTTTGGAGAACTTGAATTCTCTCAGTATTCCGGGTGCCATGTGCGACATGTTACCGTAGCATGTGGAGAAGTTTTGGTGGTAGAAGTGGGCATAGCTTTTAACCTCTATTCCAGGTCCTAGGTCCCACTCGCCGCGGTTACTGAACTGACAATCCAGTGGGGAATCCAAGATTTTACTGTCAATAACGAGTTTGACATCTTTCAGTACGATGGCTGATTTCTTGACTTTGTCGAATATAATTGTGATCAAGACGTCTACTACGGGCCAAGTTTCCGTGGGGTGATCCACCACTGTGTCGTTGTTGGTGTCTTCCCAGTCATAGATGTGAGTAGTGCACAACCCGATGAAACGTCGGGGACCATCATATAGCACTTCCATGTCGTCCGTCTCGGCATAACCGGTGGTTTTCCTGCCGCCGTAAGGGGCAGTTGTGAAGGGCAGTTTCTTGCCTGTAATCCAGTCACCACCGTAATCAGCCATATCGGCAAACATGGCTGCGGCCAAGACATATCTGTCATGATGGGTTCTGTGAGTGTAACGGACTTCCAGTAGCCATCCGTTAACCCAGTATTTCATGGGGATTTCTTCGTTGGCGAAGGGGTCTCTGCCTGAATAGTTCATGCCGGTCCCAGTCGTGGGGTCGATCATCTCTCCGTATTTGGAGAAGCCGATGTCTAAGCTCCCGTTTGTCCAGTAGGGATACAGCTCGTAGGTATCAGTGTCTAATACTCCTCGAACCGTATGGTACCAATCCGCAGGATCGTCGGCTTGTACAGGTGACGTGAACATTAGTGGCGCTAACAGCGTTGTTGCGATCATTAGAGTGGCAAATGTTGCAATCACTTTCTTTCTATCCAATATTTTCATCCTCTTTTACATTTTACATTTCGCATGCGTACATGCATGACTTTCTACATGTTTTAAGCAATTGCTTTAAAAGCGTTGCGCCAGATAGAGATTTATTCTGTATCTGGTTTCTAGATTCTTTGATATTTTTGTCTATGGCTTTCATGCATGTTTGCATATCTCAGAGGTTTTATGGTTGAAGAATATAAAGTTTTTTTCAATGATCTGTGTATACTGGATATACTCTGTTGAGTCTATTGAAAATGCTCTGGATTCAAGTTTTTAGCAAAGCATTTTTATACGCTTCTATTGAAAGTGTTGAAGGGGAACGTGAAACTTGTCTCGAGCGGAATTAGATGCAATCGAGGCCCGGCTTCTGGAAGAAAGCATGCGGGCGGACTATAAAGATGTCGGCATACGTTTACGAAAAGGCAATTACCAGCATGATATGGCAGAAGGGATCGCCTCTTTTCAACTTGAACTGCGTTTTCCAGACGTCAAAGACCTAATTGAGCGATTATACAGCAAAGAAAAAGCAGATGACCAACAGTTTGTCCGCAAGATTCAGACTATCTTGAAAAAAATGGAAAATAACAATGTGGTTAGGATTTTGCCAAAGAAGAAGCCTTGGGAGCTTCAGAGATATGCCCTTTCAAGTTTCAAGTTCATAGATGTTGACAAGAAGCCCGTGGTTCTTGGCACCGCTGAAGAAATAGACCGCGCTCGAAACCTGTTAGGCTCTGCACCCGATACGCAACAGTCGCCTGCAGCAAGCCGCCACCTTGGAACTAATGCTTTGCTGTTGACATCAACAATAGCCGTAGCTTACATTGTAGTACTCTGGTCCTTGCTGCAACCGATTATCCAACCAATCGCCTTCATACCTGCTTTCTGCATAGCAGTCGCATGCTCTGTTATGTTAGGAAAGTTGCGCGGGAATTCCGGAAAGATCGGTTAGCTCCTGAGAAAGGACGCACAATCCAGATTGATGATCAAGAATAACAGAATAGATGTGACCCGATTGAGCAAAACAATTCTGACTTCACTCACAGCCTTTTTCCTAATCGCCGTTTTGCTAGCTTCAGGATACGAAACAACTGTAGAAGCAACGCCCGCTATAATCTACGTTCCCACAGAACAGCATCCCACAATCCAAGAAGCCATAAACCAAGCGTATCCTGAGGATACAATCTTCGTGTACAACGGAACATACTATGAAAACATCGTGATCAACAAGAGCATATCGTTAGTTGGTCAAGACAGAGACTCCACAATCATAAACGGCCAAGAAGCTGGCCCCGTGGTCTCTATAACCGCAAACAACGTGACTATCAAGGGCTTTACCATACAGAACAGCACACAGGGACCGCCTCCGTACAACAGCGGCATCCTCATCGATCATTCTAGTGACAACAACATAAGCCATAACAAAATAGAAGACAACTACCACGGAATCTACCTTCTATCTTCTAACGATAATGTGATCTCTAACAACGATGTTGCCTTCCACAACTATCATGGGATTTACCTTGACAATTCACGGAGTAATGTGGTCTCCAGCAACAATGTTTTGCTGAGCAGTAATGATGGAATCTACCTCCACTACTCCCACGAAAATACTATCGCCAGCAATGATGCTTCATTCAACAGTTTTCACGGGATTTACCTGTTCTACTCGAACGGCACTTCAGTTTTCAATAACAACATTTCAAAGAATAATGATTGTGGAATCGGTCTTTATTCCAGCTGCAACAATACCTTTTATCACAACAATTTCGTGGAGAATGAAGATCAAATCGAGAGATCACAGTCGGTGAATAATTGGGACAACAACGGTGAGGGCAACTACTGGAGTGACTACGCAGGACAAGACCGAAACAGAGATGGAATAGGGGACAATCCCTACTTCATTGACGCAAATAATCAAGACAACTATCCGCTGATGGGACTCTTTCAGGCCTTCAACGTCATTTGGAAAAAAGAAACGCACGACGTCAATATCGTCAGCAACTCACGAATCTCTCTCTTTAAATTCGAAGTAGGCACAGGCACTGGCAACAAAATGGTGGCCTTCAACGTTGCCGGTGACGACGGGACTCCAGGCTTCTGCAGAGTTATGATTCCCACGAAACTGATGAACTACTCACTTTTCGCACTGGTCGACGGCGAAGAGATAATGACCACCTTACTCACGGCTTCGCAAATATCATCCATTGGGGTATACTTCACATACCTCCACAGCAGCCACAGCGTAACAATAATCTCTTCCAAACTACTTCACCTCTACAATCAACTACTTGAAGAGCACAGCAGACTGCAATCTGATTATGGCGACCTAAACTCTACCTATCAGGAACTGTTGACTAGTTATGGGCCACTTCTAAGCAACTACAGCCAACTACTGGAAGGATATAGCACATTGAACACATCGCTTCAGAGCCTCTTACAGGATTATTCGGAAATAGAAGCAGAATACGCCTCTATTCTATTGGAGCACTCACAGAATATCCAGAATCTCGTGTACATCTTCGTCGCCACAACCATAATTTTCATAATAACCACGGTTTATCTTTCGACACACGCCCACAAAAAGCCCCCAAGACAGAGGAATCGCAGGCTTAACACGCATTCTCTCGCAGATCCCCATTAAATGCCACTGGAACCTTCAAAGCGCACAGGGCAGTTCGTCACAGCATCGCTCCTTGCGTGCATAAGCCCGTCAAAACGCGTGAACATCTTAGATAGGATGCATATACTCCGCTAGGTGAACAGTGCAGCGCAGCGCATAGTTGACGTTTATCAGTATGACCAGCAGAACTAGGGTAGCCGCTAGGATTCTTCTGTCTGAAGGCTCCATATGCCTTTTAATCAGTTTACTGATAAAGATCAACCCGCATACCGCTAGGATGTGGAGGGGCAGGTTGTACATGATACGAATGTGGATTTTGTGGTCTCCCAAGATAAAGGGGAATGCGGCGGCCACAAGGAAGGAGAGGAGATAGGCATAGTGTCTCCTTTTTCTGCGCAGGAGGACGAGAGTGCCGAGGAGGGCGAGGAAGAGCAAGGTTGGATTGTTGTAGGAACCATTCCAGCTACGGAAGGCGAGATGGACGGTTGACCAGTAACCGGTTAGGTTTTGCCAGGCCAGTTTCTGCAGTCCGAGTTGAGTCGTCTCCTTGGCCACGGCTATTGTTGCTGACGTAAGGGCGTTCCTGATGAAGTCTGCTGAGAGATTCGTCGCTATTATGGCGCCAAGAGCCTTGAAATTGAATAGAGAACCGCTGCCCCCCAACCACTTGACTCCAAGGATAATGGTGAATACTGCGAGCGCTACCATCAGCATTACCCAAGTATGCGCGTGAGTGAATAGCAGTAGAATCGTGGTTGATGCTGCCAGTGGCATCCATTTCCAGGATTTCTGTCGTAGCGATTTGAGGAGCAAGCCTGAGGACAGATATACGAGAATGAGGGCCATCCAGTTGGAGAGGTAGGCAACTCTAAATCCTACCGTCGTATGAAACGAGAAGACCGTGAAGATGGCAGCCAAGGAAGAATCGAAAGAGTCTCCTATGACTTGACGCATGAAGAAAAAGACGGCTAGAGATAGGAGCGGAGCTAATAGCAGAGGGGTGAACTTCAATACTGTCCAAACTGATGACCCAGTTACTTGCCACGCGGCGTACATGAAGAGCAGACTCACAGCGCGATCTTGATGTGTCGAGAAGGCGTATGAGATTGTGTGCCCCCCTTCTTGTTCCCCGATTTCATGCAACCACTGGGCATAATTGTCCAGATCCCAGGACCAACTTACGTCTTTCGTCAGACCTCCCGCCAGTATGAAGGGATAGAGGATGTAGAAGATCGTGAAAGCCACGCTGCAGCCTAATATGATGACAGAGTATTTCGACTTCCATTCTTCGGTTTGTTTATTATCCGATTTTGAGTCGGGAAGCAACCAACTGCCGAACTTCGAGATTTTTCGATTTATCTTAGTTCCCCATTTGGGAAACGATTTAATGGCTGCCCAGAGGGGCTTGATGACCCAAGACAGGAGGGTGAGACTGAATATGATGGCTACGAGGCTGGAAGGTGCTTGGAACAGNTGATTCTCCAGATCGACAAACCTCCATAACGGCCGATTCTGAGGGAGATGTTGATTGAACGGGTACAGCGAGAGGCAGGCAACCGACAGGGTTTCGATAACCAGCAGTAGCGAAAAAGAGTAGATGAGGAAGCGGCTGATCGTACGCTGCCGAGACAGCCCCATAGGCTGAGGGTTTACCAATAATATAGTAGCTAGACTAGTGAAGCCTGCTAGAATGAGGAAGACTTCTCCAACCGCGGGTGCGCCCAACAGGTGCACAACCAATCTTAGGATGAGAAAGAGCGCGCTGAGGAGCGTCAAACCCAAGGCATGCTTCCATATGTAGGTNACCCAAGGAAACACCAACACAACCGCGGAGAGCGCNAACANGATGTTCTCATCCAGGGATGGCGAGAAAAGAATCAGATGTATCGTNTACGTCCCAGGGAGTTCTCCTGNCAATGGGGAATAGGGAAGATTCAAAAAATTAACCAGTCCAAAGAGTCCTAACACTGCATACAAGCCAAAGAGAAGGAGGAAAACGTTCACAGCCCAACTACGGAGCTGAAGTCTAAGGTCCATTTGCCAAATCATCCTCTCATTCCTCCTCGTTCTTTTCTTCATGTTGCACAACGACTTCCACTTCCAGCTTCTCTATCACAACCCCTAACACCATAAGCACACCTCCCGCCAAACCGACAAAGGCGCCCCAAGAAAGGCCAATTTCGGTAGTAGCGAAAAGCGCCACCGCTAGGAACGAAAGAATGCTTGAGGTCAGGATCGTGACGTACGGCATTATACGCCTCTCAATGTACTCGTAAAGAATCACACCAGTCCAGCCCACTATGGTAGCCGCTCTTATGAGCCCACTTACCGTCAAGAATTCGGATCCTTGCAGTCCCATGCCACTTCCAATGATCAGACTCCATGGCAGATACAACTGCTCTACCCCCCAAGGCAAAAACGTAGAAATCGCCGCTAGTAATGCCCCACAGATAGTCAACCGCAATGTCCATGCTGGACTAAGTGAGATTCTGGACTGTCCAACAGATGGAACCTGACGATCTTTCGCAGCCATGGAATTCCGCTTGTCAACGAGCATGACATTCAGCACTCGAATGGTAAGGTATGTATTCGATTTGGTAAATAGGATTTGCGCGGCGCACGGGCNTAACGCATCAGCCNTACAGTGTACACCGTCTCTAACCGGTGACCAATAGCTCATGTGTCGTTCCGTTGCTATCAGTCATTACGATTCTGTATCTTATTTTACACATTTTATATATAGATGAACCCTTCAGAGAAGCTAAATATGATAAATGCCGCAGTGCTAACAAAAAATACCGTGGCATTATCCGTGCAGGAAACGCCCTACGGTAGAGAATTTCGGGCATCTAGCCGTGATCTCGCGAGTAATCATCGAAAGTTTTTTGAAGGACATACGCACAAAACCAGAGATGTTCATCTGAACTATGACGCCTCTTACTGTCTGATCACCTTTGGTGAAGAATAAGATGTTTACCAAATCTCGTTGCAGGAGACGACGGCTATGCTATCAATGTTTCTGATAGTCTTGGCTCCCTAGATCATAAGTCCCATTCTTTAGCAGTTCTTCTTCCAACCTACTGCGAAGCTGAGAACATAGAAAGTCTGATTCGGGAAATTGTGGAGTTGAATCTTGACCCGCTGATCGTTGTCA
>JGI24422J19971_10003161_pt1 | contig 10307 bp, 11 predicted proteins | sample DeeMarSWOR152_54_FD_19971 | JGI IMG/M metagenome (IMG submission 19971)
TGCCGTCCCTTGCTCTGATGACAATTGACTTAAAACCCCGTTTATGTCATAGCCCTGCGGAATGTAAACCGAGATTAATTCGGTGTGCCTTCCCCTGATGCTCTTCAGTTCCTTTATAAGTTTTTTTAGTTTGTATTGCTGTTTCTGGTCCATGATGTTGTTTGCTTTAAATGTGAATAGATAATTAAATTAAATTTTGAAGAAATTTTAAAGATTGAGATTTGGAATTTTATGGGAATTGGTTATTGCAAACCCGATTACAAACCCAACACCAAACCCGCCAGCCCCGTACACCTGCAATTTCCAATTAAATTTTGATTCCTTGTTTTGCATTTTAGAACAATTAAATTTTGATTATTATCTTTTAGGCGGCAATAATATTTCCAATTCCATCTCATCCATCAAGACCTTCCCAACACCAAGCATCTTCTTATCAAAGGTTATCATTTTTTCTATTGAATTTAAAAGAAAATTCGCAAGTATCAAGGCATCTCTTCCACCAAGTTCATATTTTACTCCCAATCTCAACCCTAATTTTGTGATTGACATTGTTTGTTCCAAGAACATGGCGGTATCTAAATCTATGTAATCGCTGAGTACTCTTTTAGCATCTTCGCTTCTCCATTTTTGTTTATAGACCAATGTGTGATATGCTTCGTGGATAATAGTGGGATTTATTGCAGTGTACTCATATTCAACTAATATTTCCGTTTTCAGGTTATCGGGATGTTCCTTATCAAGAAAAGCAACCAATACATTGGTATCTATTCCCAGATACTTTTTATTTCTTTTGGTGTTATCCATTCTGGTTTTCCTGTTCTTTTTACTGTTAAACCGAAAAAATCTTTTATTTCTTTTTTCTTTTTTCTCTTTTTTTTCATTGGTTTCAAGAGAACCTCGCAATTTCTCTCCTCAATTAACAGGGGCGTTTCTTTTCCAATTCCTAATTTTTTTCTAATTGGCTGCGGTATCACAACCCTGCCTTTTGTATCTATTTTTGTTTCCATGCTGTAATAAAATTACAAATCAAATTTAATATGCTTAATTATCGTCAAAAAATACCCGTTATTTTAGCAATATACTCCGGGTGCGTCATAAAAAAGAATGCGACAAACGCTCCCAGGGAACTTCCCCCGTTTGTAAACAAGAATACAAGTAAAATTCGCGTCACATTGTTTTTCCATGCATCCCAGATACTCGCGAGGCGGGTTATGCCTTCAAAATCCCTTACCTTCGGCTTTCTTACGGATGCTTCAACATAAGCGGCAACAAGACCTGCCGGGGTTGCCGGGTTTATGGAAGTAAAGGGCGATGCGATACCGGCTGCAATAATCGTTGCAGGGTGTGCAAGGGCTAATGATGCGCCTATGCAGCCAAAAATTACATTGGATATTATCCATATTGCACCCATTGCAAATACCTTTGAAAAGCCCCCTGTCATGAACCCGTGTGCAATAATAATTAAAAAAATTAACGGGATTAGGTATTTTGCAAGACCTATAAAACTGAAAGTTTTTGGAATTTCCTCCAATTTTTCAAGGTTCTCCTGATTTTCTTTGTGAATATTTTGAAGTATATATTTTTTAATTCCCGAAATATGCCCGGCACCGACAACCGCAACAATTTTGTCTCCCTTTGCCGAAAGAATTTTACTTGCAAGATAAATATCTCTCTCGTCAACTAAAACCTTCTTTACGGATGGTGCTTCTCTCCCTAATTCGTTCATTAATTCAGTAACAATATCTTTATTTTTCAATTCCTCAATTAAATTTTCATTAATTTTTTTCCCCTCAAAAACCCCGCAGGTGAAATCATAAAGCAAATAAAAAAATAATTTTATTTTCTCAATAAAAGGCATAAGCCCCCATGCCCGCTTCAGCGTAACCTGTATGTCGCGGTCAATAAGAGCAACTTCTATATTTTTTTCTTTCGCGATTTTTAATGCTTCCATCATCTCGGAACCCGGCTCTACCCCAAGTTCATCGCCTATTTTTCTCTGGAAATTCGCAAGCAAAAGATTTATAAGAAAAACATAACTCCTACCTTCCCTGATGACTTTTGTAATTTCCGTCTCATTCCACTTCTTTTTATTGATAAGTGTTTTATGCCTCTGCCCGCAAAGTTCCACGCCGACGACATCAGGATTTTCACGCTCAATTGTTTCTTTCACGAGTCCAACGCTCTCTTTTGAAACATGCGCAGTTCCTATTAAAATGATTTCCCTGTTCTCGGTTTGAATTTTTTCAATATTGTTAAGCATTCTGGTACAAGTATCGGCAAAAATAGACATTTAATAAATTGCAGTTTTTTACTCTTTTTTACTCTTGATTTCCATGAGTTTAATTAATTTTAAAATCATAATAATTAAGTAATTAACAATTAAATTAAAATTTAAAATAATCTTGTTAGGTCTAAATATTTTTATAACTAAGAAAAATGGCAAAAGAACTTAAACAAATAATTCAAAAATTAGCGGACAATAAGGATTTAACGGCAGATGAAGCAAAAGAAGCGATGCAGGAAATAATGTCGGGCAGTGCGACAGATGCGCAAATTGCAGGGTTTCTAACAGCGATGCGGATGAAAGGTGAAACCCCTGAAGAAATTGCATCATTAGCATTAATCATGAGAAAATTTGCAGAAAATATTCACCCGAAAGTATCAGGCACTCTTGTTGACACCTGCGGGACAGGCGGCGATAAATTGGATACCTTTAACATTTCAACGACTGCCATGTTCGTTGTCGCGGGTGCAGGGATTCCGATTGCAAAACATGGGAACCGGTCGGTTTCATCACAGTGCGGGAGCGCTGATGTTCTGGAAGCACTGGGCGTTAAAATTGATTTTGAACCAAAAAAGGTTGAGGAGTGCATTGAAAAAATCGGTATCGGGTTTATGTTTGCACCGCTCTTTCATAAATCAATGAAATATGTGATGCCTGCACGAACGCAGCTCGGCATAAGAACGGTTTTCAACATACTCGGACCTTTAAGTAATCCCGCGAATGCGAGAGGACAGGTTATCGGTGTTTTTGATGAAAAATTAACGGAAAAGCTTGCAGAGGTTTTAAAAATTATAGGTATAAAAAGAGCAATGGTTGTCCACGGAATGCACGGGCTTGATGAGATTTCCACAATCGGTGAGACAAAAATCTCCGAACTCATAAACGGGAAAATAAATAATTATACTATTAATCCGGGGGAATTCGGCTTGAAGAGAGCAAATGCAGAGGATCTGGCAGGCGGAGATGCAAAGGAAAACGCAAGAATCTTAATAAACATCTTGAAGGGAGAGGACCTGGGAGCAAGAAAGGATATTGTGCTTCTTAATGCTGCGGCGGGAATTGTTGTCGGCGGCAGGGCTGACTCCATAATGGATGGTCTGAAACTCGCAAAGGATGCGGTTGATTCGGGAAGAGCGTATAGGAAACTTGAGGAGATGATTGCGTATAGGTGAAATTTGGAAAATTGAAGAATTGAAAGGAATATATAAGGTAAATATCTAAATCCATCATTCATTCAGAACCCCGGAAGCGCACAAACAACCAATTTTATTGAATTATTTAAATCATCAAGGCAGAAAACGCTACTCGGTCCGTGGATGTATCTTGTCGGGATTGAAACAACTCCTGTCGGAACGCCTGCGCGTGTTATGTAAATTATTGCACCGTCTGTCATGCCACCTTCAAGAACATCAACCTGGTAGGGAATTTTTTTCTCAACTGCGGTCTTTACTAAAATTTCCCTGATTTTCGGATGCGTAACAACGCCTCTTCCCGATGCCTCGGTTATCGTTATTGCAGGTCCTTCTCCCAGCTTTAAACTTGACTCGTTTTCCTTTATGTACGGCGTGTCTCCTGCAATTGTCGTATCAATCGCTATTGCATAATCCGGGTCAATCTTGAATGCAGAAACCCTTGCACCTTTAAGCCCGACTTCCTCCTGTGCGGTTGCAACGGCATAGATTGTCGCATCCTTGACTTTGACCTGCCTCATGATTTTTATCAGCGCGTAGCATCCAAGCCGGTTATCAATTGCTTTTCCAAAATATAAATTATTATTCAATTTCCCGAAATTCGGCTCAAGAAGTATCGGGTCGCCGACAGCAACCATATCTTTTGCCTCATCAGAATCCTTTGCCCCGATGTCAATGAAAAGTTCATCATGCTTCATTACCTTCTTTTTTTCCTCTTCCTTTTGAAGATGCGGCGGCTTTGCCCCGATGATTCCTGTAACATCGCCTTTTTTTGTTTTTATAATTACCCTCTGCTGCATTAAAATCCGGTCGTCAATCCCGCCGATTTTAACAAAATTCAAAAAGCCCTCTTTGCTGATGTGCTTTACCATAAGTCCAATTTCGTCACTATGGGCTGCAAGCATGATTTTCTTTTTACCTTTACCTTTTCTTGCAATCACATTCCCGAAGTTGTCAACTTCAACATCATCGCATGATTTTGAAAATTCCTTTTTCATGATTTCCTGGACTTCGTTTTCAAAGCCGGAAATTCCCGAAGCCCTGCATAGTTTTTCAAGTAATTCCATTTTTTTGTATTAATGTTATTGATTAAAATTCAAAATTATTATTGAACCTGTTTCATTATTTCATTATTCAACCACATCCTCAACATAAAAATGCTCGTTTCTCAAATACCCGAACAGTGTAAACGGATGCTCCATTAAAATTTTTACATTAATTTTTTCCGCCCCCGGTTTTTTTGAATTTGTCATTTTCTCCGCCACATCCTCGGTAAGAGTCGTGAACGGAATTGTTCGTGTCCCGTCCGAAAAAATCCCTGAAATTGAAAATATAGCATCAGGAAAGTTCCCGCAGTCGCACATCTTTTCCGAGAATTTCTTGCACTTCTCGCAGAAATAGACGACCGTGTTGTATATGCTTGAAATAAAGACCCTTGCAGATGCATACCGGTAATCTTCAAGTTCATCCAGNAATTTTATNCNCNTNCANTCTTCAACGGAAGGAAAATTTTTTAATGATATTTTCTTTAAAATGGTATTCGGGTTTACCGTTATCGTCGGCGGGCGGTTTGTTGTTTTATGCGACTTCGGGCAGCTCCCTAATTTTATTTCAACCAAATCCCCTTTATCTAAATTCAATTTCAAGATTTTCTTATGCATCGGCGCCCATGCTACAAGATTTGCAATGTTTGCAGAATCGCCCACTTTCAGTTTAATGAGCTTTTTATCTCTTACCGTCTGCGATTCCGGCTTGTTGAGGACTCTTGCAGTCGCTGAAATATTTTCTCCGGGGGTTAGTTTGTTTAAGGTGTTCACTTTTGATGTGTTATTATTTTAAATTTTTTAATAATTTTATCAATTTCCAACAAAGCATTCATAACAACCTTCCGAATAGGCGACACTATCGCTCGCGATATTTCCTTTCACTTCGTTCAAGCATTTACTCGTATATGCTTCACTTCGTTCGCGACATCTCATCGTATGACTCTGAGATGGCTCATAAATCCTCGTATGACCCGGAAAGGATTGATCATCAGATGCCATTTTCGCTATGCTTGATGACATTAGAATTTTGTTAAAATTTTATTAATATCTTATAAACCAAATTCGTGCTTTTTGGCAGAAAATTACTTTTTTGGTTCTGGCTTGTCCTGGTTGGGTGTTAACAAAGTATTTATATTCTTGTTTAATTAAATTCCAATTTTGAAATAAACTAATTTTAGTAACCATTTCCCCATCACCACACATTTTAAAAATGTCACCCCGGATAGTAAAACATTTTATCATCTCCTTGACTTCAAAACCATAAATACCAATAAAATTAATAAAATTAAAATTAAAACCGCAATTATGATTCCTGCCGTTGCAAAGGGCGCCGGGATTTCCCCTATATTTTCGGATTGTTCTGCTTCGCTCTTTTCCATCTCAATTTTCTCTGTCTCACTCTTTTCATCTTCTATTTCTTCCGTGGTTTCGGGTGCTTCATCAAGTTCCTCTTTTTTTTCCGTTTCTTCAGCCAGGTTAATTTCCGGCTCTATTAAATTTGATTGATTGCAATTTTCAATGTTCTTTTCAATATACGAAATATTTGCTCCCTGCGTTAAAAGTACATCAATTGCCAGTTTCCAGTATTTCACCGCATTGTAGCAGTCGTTTTTGTAGTAGTAGCTCGCGCCTGCATTTTCATACGCCGCACCGGTGGTATTATAATCCTTTACTTCCAGCGAATATTCAACGGATTTATTGAAATATTCCAGTGCTTCATCATACTCTTTTTTCATGTAGTAACACATCCCTGCATTGTCATAAGCAACACCTGCCATCTTATACTCTTCTGCTTTCAGGGAATATTCAACTGATTTATTGAAATATTCCAGTGCCATATCATATTCTTTAGTGTTGTAGTAGCAAAGCCCTGCATCGTCATAAGCAACACCTGCCATTTTATAATAGTCAACCATGAGGGAATATTCTATTGCCTTTTCAAAATATTCCGGTGCCTTATAATAAAATTTCTCGTTGTAGTAGCAAAGCCCTGCATTGTCATAAGAAATACTTGCCATCTTATAGTCCCCTGCTTTCAAAGAATGCTCTATCGCCTTAAAAAAATAGTCCAGTGCAGTGTAATGGTCTTTTTTCTTGTAGTAGCACATTCCCGTATTGTCATAAGAAACACCCGCCGAAGCATAATCTCCCGCCTCCAGGGAATGATCTATCGCTTTTTTAAAATGTGTTAATGCCGTATCATAATCTCCCTTGTTGTAGTAGCAAAGCCCGGAATTATCATACGAAACCGCGGCAGAAGCGGAATCATTTACCTCTAAGTATTCCTCTGCTTCTTTTATATACTCATCACAGTCCTCTGCAAAAACCGCCTCAACAAAAATAAGACAGATCATTAGAACAAATAAAATATTTAAATTTATTTTAATTTTTGTTTTCATAAATATACTATTAAATTTTCCTTTTTATATTGTAATTGCCGTATATTTTTAAATCTGCGGTTCAGTGTCTAAATTATCAAAAATTATTGACTTGTCACACATCGCGATTAAAATTTGTTCAAGGTCTTCGGGCAGTTCCTTTTCAATAGCAAGAAGTATCCCGTCCACGCCTTCCAGCCGCAGCTTGTTTATTAAAAACATCGCGAATTCCTTTACGGAACCCGGGCTGTTGTAAATTAAAAGAGTTGATATTGAATCCATTATAATGAATTTTTCATCGGATTCTATTCCACTGAGTAAAGAACCGATATGCATACTTATCTCTTCAAGAGATGCCGGGTTTTCAATGTAAGTGCAGGTCCCGGCGCTGTGTTCTCCCGACATAAAAGAGATACAGTCAATAAATAACAGATTTTTTGTGTCAACGCTTCTTTTCTGCATTTCTCTTGTGATAAACCTGTAAGGGCGGCTTGCCGTGATATACACCCCCGTTTTACCTTTCTTCAGCATAAGATTTGTGGAATTTATCGCCGTATCAAAATATTTTTCCGGCGGCGTGTTCAATAAAACCACAAATTTGTCTGTCACGGCTTCAAATTCTTCACTGACTTTACTTTTTGATTTCATAACGATATGTTTTATTGCACTATTAAACTATATAATCAGGGTATTTAGTTGTTAGGGGTTAGTTGTTAGGGGTTAGTTGTTAGGGGATTGGACTAATCCCCGACCCCCAATTTTTTATTTTATTATTAATTAATTTAATATTTTTTCCTTTCTTCCCGACCCGATATCAGTTTACCGAATGACGACGGTTTCCATACAAAATTTATGCCTTTTTTTTCTTTCTCTATTAATCCCATTTTTTCCAGTTTATTAAGTATTCTCTGGATATATCTCAATTCGGATTTTTCCTTGACTTTCCCGGGTTTTTCAGGAAACAAAATTTTACTGCATTCTTTTTTTATAATATCCAGTAAATTTCTTGCACCGATTTCCTCTTTTTCCATTATTTTTTTTAAAACAAATATTTCATTTTCATTGAGATTTGCAAAGGGAAAAATCGGGATGGCAAGGTGTTTCATTTCAACATCGGATACCGGGGTTAGCACCTTTACCTTTTCCATGCAGGCGGCAATGTAGACCCCTGTCGTAATTACCGGGTTTGCAGGCAGTAAAAGAACGCTGACATCATCATGTTCTTTTTTTGCATCTGAAATCAAACCCGCGGCAGAACTTACAACCGAACTTGCATCATCCTTGATAATAGGTCTTACATCCGTAATTAACCCTAATTCGGTGAATAAATCTTTATAGGATTCGTCTTCATCCATAAGTATTATTTTATTTGCCCCCAGCCGGATAGCGGATTTAATTGTATTTTTTCCATGCCCCTCAACCGGATAGGTAATCATGCAGCCGCGTTTGTCCATGGTTAATGATTTAATTAAAATTTAATTTAAATGAAAATTTTAGTTGTATTTTAGTTGTATATTATATTATACGATAAAGAAGTTAATAAATTAAAAACATTTTTTTGTCGCTGCGACAAAAAATTGTCGCAGGAATTTTTTAGAACCCGTCCTCTTCAAGTACCCCCTGGTTATCGGGGGTTAGTTGTCAGGAGATTGCTAATCCCTGACCCCTGTTCACTAATCCCTGATTTTTTACTTGACCGGAAGCGTGAATATAAACTTACTTCCTTTACCCAATGCACTTTCAACTCTTATGTTTCCATGATGTGCCTCAACAATATTTTTGCATATCGCAAGTCCCAAGCCCGTGCCGCCGTATTTGCTGCCTACCTGGAAAAATGCACCAAATACCCTTTTCTGGTTTTCTTCTGAAATACCAATTCCTGTGTCTTCAACTGAAATAATAACATTATTTTTTATTTTCTCTGCCCGAACAGTGATTTTCCCGTTCTCGGGGGTGAATTTAACCGCATTTCCAATGAGGTTCCCTATAACCTGGTTTATCCGGTCTTTATCGCATTTAACAGGTGGCATTGCCATTGGATATTTTTTTATAAGGGCAATATGTTTTTCCTTTGCCGAAAGTTCCATATTCTCCACGGACTCTTCAATAATATCACAAATATTATGTTCAGTCATCTCAAATTTTAAGACGCCTGCCCGCATCCGGGAAATGGTTGTTATATCATCCGTCAGTCTGATAAGCCGATTTGTGTTTTTGAGTATGGTTTCAACACTCTTTCTCTGCTTTTCATTCATTTCCCCGAAATATTCCTGTAACAATAATTGACTTTTACCTTTGATGGGCGTTAACGGATTTTTAAGGTCGTGGGCTGCTGATGAGAAAAATTCATCTTTCATTTTGTCTAATTCCTCAAGTTGCTTTACTTTTCGTAATGCTTCTTCCTTTTGCTTTCTAGCTGTAATGTCAAGCATCACGCCATTCCAGAGAACTCCTTCACCATCTATGGGATGTGGAGTTGCTGATGTGCGCAGCCATTTTTCCTCTCCTGTTTTTGTTTTTATTCTAAATTCTCCTATCCAGTTTTCAAGTGTCTTTGCCGACTTCTTAATTGAGTCCTTTACTGATTCAATATCGTCCGGGACAATTGTATCAATTGCTTTAGATGCATCATTTACAACATCTTCCGGCGATAATTCCCATATAGCATTTATTCCGCGGCTTACATACGGAAACGAATAAGCACCATCCTTTGAAACCCTAAATTGATACACGATTCCCGGAATATTGGCGGCTATTTCCCTGTGCCTTGCTTCACTTTTTTCAAGTGCAATTTCCAGTTGTCTTTTCTCGGTAATGTCTTGCTGGCTTGCCCACATTCTTATCAGGAAGCCGTCTTTAACAATACCTATGCAATTATTAGTAATATACTTATCATTGCCGTCTTTATCATATTCATGAGATATTGCATTCATTATACGATAATCAGAAGCGATCCATGCCTTTGCAAACGCGATATTTTCGGGGTCATCATCTGTCTGGTGAAGTTCAATAAGTCGCATTCCTGCCAGTTCTTCTCCCTTTGAAAGACCATACATTTGCGCCATTTTATCATTACACACAGCCATATAACCATATTTATACATAAGTTTGATTTGTTCATCATCAGGTAAGTCAATTGGAATTGGGTTTTCAAATTCAAGAAGATAAATACCCTCGCCAGAGTGTTCAACAAAACTGCGGTAGCGTTCTTCACTTATATGTAATTTCTCTGCCACCTTATTGAGTTCTGTCTCTGCGTTTTTTAATTTAGCGACTTGCTTTCGCAATTCTTGCAACTCATTTATAAGTTGTTCTTTTGTTTTATCATTTTTCTTCATTTTATTGATAAGTTTGAATTAAATTTATTATTCTAAATTGAATAACCCAGTGGGTTTCTATTAATAATTTT
>JGI24422J19971_10003162_pt1 | contig 10307 bp, 9 predicted proteins | sample DeeMarSWOR152_54_FD_19971 | JGI IMG/M metagenome (IMG submission 19971)
CTTAAACTTTTGAGGCGACATAGTTGGGAGGTGAGACTGTTTGGTCAATTTGGTTGAAGATTGGGAAATTCTAGAGGAATATGCTGGAGACAAACTAGGCTTCTATCAAATCCTATACGGTGCAAAAGGCGTGGAAATTCGTGTGGCTGTTGGCAGACTGGGGTTTAAGAAGGAATTCGAAAGTGCAGAGGATCCACTGCTCAGCCACATTCTGAGTTTCTGCAATTCTCAGAAATACGTCAAAGTGAGCGAAAACGTCAGAGACGATTTCTTCTTCAAGTGAACCAGCGGAGGCGAATAATGGAGAAGAAAAGGTGAGATTTTATGGGCCAAGCCATCCCAAAAGGTTCAGCAGTCTACATCCGGTACAGAGACCACGTTCTCTATCGGAACACACCAGAAGCCCTAGAAAACGCTGCTGAACGCGAAACCATAGGATGGCTAACCCAAGAAGTAGGTGACTTCGTTTGTATCCAACATGATAGGAACATTGAAGGTTTTCAATATTCAAGCGGATCAGCCAGTGGCATAGTCTTACGGAAAAGCTGCATCTTAGAAATCCGTGTTGTTTGTGAAAAGGGAGAGCGAATGAAAGCTGCAAGCACTGTCCACCATTGAATGCCCTTTCTGCGGAAGCAAAAGAAACTGGAAGGACGGAACACGCCGAACAAGGAACGGCGACGTGCAACGCTATATTTGCCGAGAGTGTGGATACCGATTCAGCGAAACAGGTTGGAACGGCTCTGATGACCCTGAATACGTTCAAAGAGTTCATAGAGAGCCATTAAATACGCATCTCGGGCTACTTTCTAATCGCCAAATCTGCGTCACCCAGCCAACGGGGATGAAAAATTTGGTCGAAGTGAAATCCCGAATCGAGAAGTGGACCGCGGGGACCACAACTAAGCTCAAAGGCAAAACCATTGAGTTCCTTTGGCACCTCAAAAAACAGGGAAGAAGCGAATATACAATAGAAAACCACGCTAGGTTCCTTAACCTTTTGCTCCGCCGAGGCATTCATGATTCAGAGGAAGTTAAAGTCTTCATCGCAAAACAACCATGGAGCAACGGAACTAAGACTTTGCGTGCCACTGTTTACAAAAACTTTGCGTCTTGGCTTGGAATAAATTGGGAAGCACCAAAATACGCAGCTACGGAGAAGATGCCGTTCATTCCGACAGAAGTGGAAATTGATGCCATAATAGCTGGCTGTGGAAAAAAGACGGCAACGCTTCTTCAATTATTGAAGGAAACGGGAGCCAGAATAGGAGAAGCTGTGAGGCTTAAGTGGACTGACATAGATTTTGAAAGAAGGCTAGTCACGATAACACCGCTGAAAGGAAGCAGACCCAGGATGCTACCGATTTCAGTTAAGCTTGCCGACATGCTGAGAAATCTCCGAAAGAAATCTGAAAGGATATTTGCGAGAAAACCGTCAGCCAACTTTCACATGCAACGCGCTAGACTAGCAAGGAAACTTGGAAACCCACGCCTGCTGAGGATTCATTTCCACACACTGAGACACTTCAAAGGCACAACAGAATACCACAAAACAAAAGACATTCTACACGTCATGAACGTGCTTGGACACAAAAGAATCGAAAACACCATGATCTACATCAACTTGGAAAACGCCATCTTCCAAACCACAAACGAAGAGTTCCACGTCAAAGTAGCAAAAACACCTGAAGAGATCAAAGGCTTGCTGGAAACAGGCTTCGAATACATATGTGAAAAAAGCGGCTTGATGTTCTTTAGAAAGCGCAAATGACAACAAAACAGAAAGGTTTTGCGAAAAAATGAGCCGTTTTACTTTAAATATTTCCGCTTGGTTGAGCCTATACTCTGACAAAATTTGAGATTGTGAAGTAACGTTTTATAATTTTTATGAAGTAGCTATACTGTTTTGTTATAGTTTTCTTGAGGCGTTATGAAGTGACGATAATACTCCAAATGTCTTTTCATTAAAAACTTCTTAGGTGGTTCCAGAGCTTATCGCCCACGTGGTGAACGTTTTTCACAATTTTTCCATGTTTCATATTTTTCATAGCTTGCGAATTGAAGAGGGCAACGCCTATAGCCAAAGGTTTACTGTGGCGCTCATCTACAACGAGAAGAAAATCGTTTTCTTTGAATTCTCCTTTAATGCTAACAACGCCGGGAGCCATCACATCAGCTCCCTTGCAAACGTAGGGAACAGCACCCATGTCCACCACGATTCTAGGAAGAAGGGAGAAAACTTCGTCAAAGGTTAGGGTGGGAAAAAGCACACCACCAGAGCTTGCTAACAAAGGTTTTCCTTGGACAATAAAGATTTCAGCAGCTTCGGTTTCGTTTACCTCGATGCGTGGTTTAGCTCCTAGCAATTGTTCAAAGTCTGTTTTGAGCCTTTGAGAAAAATCGAGGAGAAGTTTTCTTGCCTCTTTTTCTTTTAGGAAATGTCGTCGAGGCTTTTTCGGCATCTTTGGCACCGTGTTCTGACGTGATACTTTCATAATGTCCACGCTTTTATGCCTTGTTAGGAAAGAATGCTGTTACTGAAGAATACAGTTCTGTTATTGTGTTTGTGTAGTTTGTGCTATTCCTTAATGGTTGGTGGACATACATCGCAAGTTTCTGGAACCGCGAGGAACTCTTTATGCCAATCACATATCAAGTCTCCGGTTCTGAGGACCTTACATAACTTGCAAAAGTGTAGCATGGCGTCGAAGGGTGAAAACTTCTCGGTTGCGATGCCTTCAGCGATTTCATCTACTATGGCTCGGACAGAAGGGGAGGCTTCAAGCTGTTTCATTCTTTTGTCTCCTCGTTTCGAGTAGAGGTAATGACTTATGGAAGCCTGGGTTGTCCCAAGCTTTTTAGCCGCGGCTACCTGAGAAAAATGATATTTCTCGATGAGTCTCCTAGCTATTAAAGATCGAACCGCTGGCAGCACGGATCGCACAACAAGTTCACATGGTGGCCGCAACTTATGTCCACATAATATTATAACAGTGTTATTGCTTATAAATGTAAAGCACTTGAACTACCTACATCGAGGTGACATGTGTTTCAAGGCTAATGAGTTCTATTTGGATCCTAATAACAGCAGAATGTTGAAACCAATGTTTTTTCAAAAAAGCAAGCTACGCTAAAAAGAAGATTGTATATCCTGCGCGCCCACGACTGATGCATGACTGATATTTATTAATGAGATTCTGCTGCTCGACAATCCTTGCAAAATGCTCTTTTTGCTGGCTCAGCAAAACTTGTGTCTATTTCCCTTTTATTTTGCTCCTAACACTTCCATGAAGGCGTCAAGCCTCGCTGTGACTTCAGCTTCTGAATAGACTCGGTCATCTGTGTGATCAGCTTCTAATATGACGCTTGGAATCCCGTACTCCTCCCTCAAAACCTTCTGAATTGTCAAGTTGCCTATCGAAGTTGCCTTACATGACCTACTTGAAAGCAAAACCATTCCATCTACGTCAAAATCCTTAACAAGTCCGCTAACCCATTCTTTTGCCCAACGTATGGGCATGTTAGTTGGATTAAGAAGCGTTTTGTACGCCATGCTTTCAAAGGGCTTTGCAGAGTTTAGGCTCGCCATACCCCATGTCGCGGTGTAAAGTTCGTGGACAAAAACCGCTCCATACTTTTTTTCCAAATAGTTGAACATCCGCAGATGATGCCAGTAAGGTATTCCGCTCAGCAAAAGCCTGAACTTCTCGTTTTCAAGGACCCCCACGCCTTCTTTAACCCGCGTAGACACTTCGTCTAGCAGTCTTTCATAATATTCCACAGCCTCTTGTGTTCCTGCTGAGGCTACAATGGGAAACATTGCAGCAGAGGAGTCTGTAACCCCCATGGGGCAAGGCTTAGCTCTTCTTTGTTCAATGACTTTGCGCCACAATTCTGCAGCGCGGTCCGAGAGTTTTACAGCTTCTTTCAGCTTCTCCTCGTCTAGAGTTGTTCCAGTGATCTTTTCAAGCTGCGACACGAGGTCTCTTAACTGTTTGTCAACGTATTTCACATGATAGTTTTCTATTTTGTTGGTGATGGCGGGGGAGTCTATGACGTATAGTGGACACTTAAGGGTGTGAGCCATCAATTCCCACCACTTCATATAGACTACACAAACGTTTTTTGTCGATAACAGAATGTCTGGTTTCTCCATTCCCCCAAAGGGCGCTTCACCTCCAAGCACAGAACCCATTACACACCTAGCGTAGGAGCACAAGTCTCTGGAGACACCGTACGCCTCCGAAATGTCAAACATGCCACGAGATGCTTTCATAACCGTTGCGACACAAGCGTAGTTTTCGGGGAAGAGTGGTTGAATTCCCATGGCGTATAACATTTCTAAGGGCGGTCCTACTGCGGTAAGCCAAGCCACCCACCTGCCTTCACTATGGGCTTGAATGGCACTCATATAATGAGTCGCAACTAGGCTTGTTATTTCTCTAGCCGCCGAAATGCTTCTTCTAGCTCGTTTTGACATAGGCATCTACCCCAACATTTCCACGAAAGCTTCAACTCGAGTTTTGAGGGCTCCCTTGGCCAAGGGATACTCGTATTCAAGGTATAATGAAGGGATTCCCTCCTCTTTAACAGCCTTTCCCAAGGTTACATAGTCAAAGAGGTATGGTTCACAGAACTTCCTCGTCAGAAACACTATGCCCTCTACTTGGAACGCCTTAACCATAATCTTAAGATAGCTTATCCTATCTTTTATGGGAGAACCATACGGTGACGGAATTCTTATGTAGCGCCTACTTATGCCGTCTATGGGCTTTGCTTCGCTGTCCACAAGATTCCAGAAGTATCTGGATCCGCTGTCAAGGTCGTCTGAAACTATAATTCCACCAGAATCTTCTATCACCTTTAGGACGTCTGGATCGTCTACGATGTGACCTGAAACGAGCAATCTGACTCCGCCTTCCGGATACTCTTCGCGCTCGGTGATTTCGCTTAAAAGTTTCTTGAGCAATTGATTGTGCAGGTTTTTAGGCGTAGTCATGCTTGAGAGTACCACTTCAAGTGCCTCTACACCGGAGACTGGCGGAGACTCCTTTCTCCTTAACCAGTATAGTTTCTTCAGAAGCCTCCTGTTCTCATTGTAAACGTCTACGGCGTTTCTCAGATCTTTTTCAGAAATGTTTTTGCCGACGAATTTCTCCATGAAGTTCTTAAACCTTTCAACTTCTTCAGCAAAATATTCAGAAGCTTCTTCGGAGCGGTTGGTTGGATAATGCAAAAGATAGGCGTACGGTTCGTCCGAAATCTGCTTCCATATGCCATAAAATCCCCTCAGCGAGTCGCATAAAGCGGGTAAAGTTAGAAGGTCTAGGTATCCATATCTTTCTTCAAGAAGCACCTCCATGAATCCACGCATAAAGGAGCACGCGAAGCTAGGTAGATACGCGTCGGCTTTAGAAAAGGTTTCAGCCTTACCCATTACCTCTACCGGCAAGGCTTCAGCCGCGTAAATGATTTCCTCCGGAGTATAGGTTGATATGCAACCTACAACTTTCTTTCCAGTCTTCTTCCACTCGGCTGCAACACTATCCCTTGTCTCGAAAAGCTCTCGAAAATTTTCCACCGTAACACTTTCTTTCATTTTCAATTCTCTTACGTTTTGAATAGGAAAAGGTAATTGAGCCCGTTCAGCCTAAATAAGCTTTCTTCATTAATATGTGTGCGGTTCGTAAAGTTCAAAAGAATTAACAAGCTTTGTAACAACATTCACGGGAGGAAATTCTGTATGGGTAAGCTGTTTGAGCCCATTAAAATCGGCATCATGGAACTTAAGAACAGGATAGTTATGCCGCCTATGGGTACAAACTTTGCATCCGACGACGGCTTCGTGACTAAACGTCTAGTGAATTATCATGTGGAAAGGGCGAAGGGCGGCGTGGGCTTGATAATCGTTGAGGGAGCCTACGTAGAGTCTAGAGGTAAAGGCAGCATCAGGCAGTTAGCCGTAGACCATGACGACAAAATTTCTGGATTGAAGAAGTTGGCTGCCGCGATACAGGCAAACGGTGCCCAGGCTGCACTTCAATTGTTCCATGGCGGCAGACAATCCTCCTCCTTAATCATTGGAACCCAACCGGTTTCCGCCTCAGAAGTTTTCTGTCGGTTGACACGGGAAACTCCTAGGGCATTAACTGTCGAGGAAATCCAAGATGTTATAGCAGCCTTTGCTGAGGGAGCGAGAAGAACTGAGACGGCTGGGTTTGATGCTGTGGAAATTCACGGCGCCCACGGATACCTGATAAATCAGTTTCTGTCTCCTCTCACAAACAAACGAACCGACAAATACGGTGGAGACGTAAAAGGCAGAACAAGATTTCTCCTCGAAATTCTAGAGCTCACTAGAGACAAAGTGGGCAGCGATTATCCTATTCTTTGCAGAATCAACGGAGACGACTACATCGAAGGCGGCCTTACCTTAGAAGAAACAAAGAAGATTGCGCAGATGCTGGAAGCCGCAGGCGTAGACATCCTCCACATATCTGGAGGTATCTACGATTCACCTGTGCCCGTTACAACAGGTCCCATGTCCCTTCCTCGAGGTCACATGGTGCATTTGGCTGCGGGTATAAAGAAAGTTGTTGATGTTCCCGTTATTGCCGTGGGGAGAATCAACGATCCTGAACTGGCTGAAAAAATTTTGAAGGAAGAGAAAGCTGATCTAGTTTCCATGGGGAGAGCCTTGCTGGCGGATCCTGAGTTACCGAAGAAAGCAGCCGCTGGAACGTTAGATGACATTAGAAGATGTACCGCTTGCGATGAGTGCATAGCCAGATTATTCTTCAACGAGAACATCGCTTGTTCCGTGAACGCTGCCTTGGGAAAGGAAGAGGAGTATCGGATTAGGAAGGCGGAGGTTCCGAAGAAAGTTCTTATTGTTGGCGGAGGGCCGGCGGGTATGGAAGCTGCTAGAGTTTCAGCCCTTAGGGGACATGAGGTTGTATTGTACGAGAAAAGTGGTAGGTTGGGAGGGCAACTGAATCTAGCTGTTGTTCCACCCTACAAGGAGGAAATGAAGAATGTAGCACTGTATCTGGAAAGCCAAATTCGCAAACTTGGAGTGAAAGTCGTGCTGGGAAAAGAGGTTACTCCTCTGCTGGTTGAAAAAATTAAACCCGACATGGTGTTCATTGCCACCGGATCGGTTCCAACCGTTCCGGAAATTCTTGGAGTTGCGGGAGACCATGTGGTTACTGCCTACGATCTCCTCGCTGGTACGGCGTCGGTTAAGGAAAGGGTTGTTGTGGTCGGTGGTGGAATGGTTGGCGCCGAAACAGCGGAGTTCTTGGCTGAAAAAGGTCAGAAGGTGACGATTTTGGAGATGTTGAGGAGAATCGGCATGGATATGGTTCCTATGACTATATTGATGTTGTACAAGAGGCTCAAGAAACTTGGTGTCGCCATGATTACCAACGCAAAGGTTGAGGAAATAACCGAGGACGGCGTAGTCTACGAAAAAGATGGAGTGAAACAAACTGCAGAGGCGGATAGTGTGGTGCTGGCCGTGGGATCAAAACCGAATATAAGCCTAATGAAAGCGTTGGAAGGCAAAGTGGCGGAAATCTATGCCATAGGAAACGCCAAAGAACCAGGCAACGTGCTAGAGGCAATTCATGAAGGTTCCCGACTGGCTCGTGAAATATAGCGTTAGTCCTTGAGTGAGCGAAAGATTTTTGGAGTCGCAGTACGCGCGCGCAGCACAAAGATCGCGCAACAAAAAAAGGAAGAGGAAGTGTAGGTAAGTTCTGTTTCAACACAACTTTATCTTGCGTTAGATTAGTTTCAAAACATGCGCGCGCAACGTGAACTACTTTACTACTATTACTCGCGGTCCGCATTTAATTAAGCGAAGCGAGTTAGCTTCTTTCGGATAGTTTTTCAGTAATTCCATAATTTTTATGTAGCGTCGAAGATATCGCAAGCCCTTATCAGTTGTCTTGTAGGTGGTTTTCTCAAGTGTTTTAACAGCTTCAAGAAGGTTATAGTCCAAAAGGAGGGACAGGTATTTGTTTAGCTGTGAAAAACCCAAATTCGCCTCATACATAATCTGAGTCTTAAGAGCACCCTTCCTAGCTACTTGTAAAACCTCAGCTGTAATGGACAAGCGGTGTCGACGGTTGCGCGAACCCCAAAGAGGATCATCAGCCAACTAAAAATCCTCGCTAAACTTTTTTCTATAACGTCCATCTATAACACAGAACATCAAACCCTAAAAGGAGTGTTCCCCCCACAAAATATTCCAAAGCAAGGAATAACGCTTGCACACAATTGACAGCTTGATTTAATCTGAACCGATACGACACGACTCACAAATATGCACACACAAAAACAGGAACAAGCAAATTGTGTGTTTTGCGCCGTTTCGGCACCGAACCATGTTAATACTCTAGATAGCCCTCTCCCCTATCCTAGAGACTAGAAAGTCTTCTCTCTTTTTTGGAGTTCCAAACAATTTTTTCTTTTGGCACCCGAAAGACCGCTGTTTTCCAGAGACTTGTATTTACCGCAACTGCGCAGAGAATGTTGAAAACTATTAAAAAATTTTAGGGGGAGTCTAGAGACAGAGAGAACGAAATTTGTCTTCAACAATTCTATTTTCGTCATAAACTGACGGGCACAGAGCACAAACCAAGATTTAGAAGGGTTTCTGGATTGTTGCGTCAGGATAAACGGCTACTTTGGCTTCATGTTTGTGTTTATTCTTCAGTTCCTCTATAACCTCCTTCCATGTTTTTACCTTCACAGTTTTTTCTGGAGGCACCAACTCAAGCCACGGTTGCTGTTCATGCTGTTCAGAAAGCAATATGATCCTTCCCGCTCTGTTTAGTATGTTGGGCGGAGCAAGATATAAGTCGCTGAAAACCTTGGTTCCCCATCTTCCATGAACATAATGCGTTACTTGACCCGTCGGTGCATTTACTATGAGAACAAAATCTCCCCCTTCCTTTAGCGTTACTACAGGCCATGAGGCTATGGCAGCTTCACTAGCCTTTGAGTAAGCATTTGAGACAACAACATCGGCTTCGGACAGAACTGGTGTACGATAATGTTCCTTGGCAACTTCCACACCTTCCCTTTGAGCTCTAACTACGTCACCTGCAAATATGTCTGTTGAATTTCTTCTCAAGTCCACAAGAACGTTTACAATCATATCTAAACCTATCATCTTAGCCGCTTCCTCGGAATCAAGCCTCAAAACATTTTCTTCGTTCACTCTTCCATAGGCTAGGTCACAAGATGGATGAACTTTTCTGTGATTCTGCGCCGTCGAAAGGCCACCCAAATCGCCGTGATTATAACATATGCTACGTATACTAGCAATCCCGGGAAGAACTATCTTAGCTCCTCCACCGTATCCAAAGTATGGGTGAGGAACGATGCATCCAAGAGCAATCTTAAGATCGCATGCCATGACTTCGGCGTTAATTTCGACAGGAGTGCCGTATTTGGTTCGACCTGAATATATCAGATTGGCGTAGGGATTATGATTGAAAACTGGATAGCTTTCAACCACGCTTTCGCCAAGCTTCTTAACAAAATCTTCTCTGTCAAATACTCCGTGGGATCCGTTGGCGCATACAAACCTTATGTTGCCATCCTTAATGCCTGCCTTTCGAAGCTCGTTAATAACGTGCGGCACAACCTCATACGCTTTTGTAGGTCTAGTCATGTCATCGAATACTACAACAACATCCTTCTTTCTTCGAGCCAGTTTACTCAGCGACTTAGTTCCAAAAGGATTTCTCAGAGCATAAATGATTTCTTCTTTACCTACCGACCTTTTGCCATGACCTTCCATGACTTGAACACTAACATTCCATTCCTCTGGAAACTTGAGCTTCAGTTCACCGTCTCCGAACCATGCCAATTGAGGAACAAAAACTTCCATGATCCATCACTCCGTTGAAAGAGCATCCATAATTATATAAAATGTTTTGAGCGTCCTTTAAGATGATGTCAATGAATGAAGTTATAGAAAGACTTAGAGCAATAGTCGGGGAAGAAAACGTCCTTGTCGGTGACGACATAAAAGAAGAATATGCACGGGACGAAGCGCTTACCGTAAAGCCCTGCTTACCAGAAATAGTGGCTAAACCCAGAAGCACAGAAGAGATAGCAAAGATATTACGTCTAGCCAATGAAAAAAGGATTCCTGTTACACCAAGAGGTGGAGGAACCGGTCTAGCCGGTGGCTGCGTAGCTGTTTCTGACGGCATCCTCCTATCCCTTGAACGAATGAACAAAATCTTAGAGATCGACGAAGAAAATTACGTGGCAGCCGTTGAAGCCGG
>JGI24422J19971_10003164_pt1 | contig 10305 bp, 9 predicted proteins | sample DeeMarSWOR152_54_FD_19971 | JGI IMG/M metagenome (IMG submission 19971)
AGTTCATTACTTGATTGCAAGGAAAAAATGGAGTCAGTTGGAGGAAGCAGGAGAACCAGCTGTCGAACCGTTGATTCGTGCCCTCAAGGACAGACATGTTGATGTTCGAAAGAGCATAGCTGAGGCTCTTGGAATGATGGGCGATCAAAGGGCAGTTGAGCCATTAATCGAGGCTCTGAAGGATGAAAACGAGGGTGTTCGAGAGGTTGCGGCACTGGCTCTTGGAATGATGGGTGATCAAAGGGCAGTTGAGCCATTAATCGAGGCTCTGAAGGATGGATGTGCGGATGTTCGGGGGAATGCAGCAGAAGCCCTCGGTAGGCTAGGGGATGTTAGAGCGGCGGAATCGCTTACCCAGACCCTGGAGAATGGATACAGATACGTTCGAGAGAATGCGGCACTGGCTCTCGGAATGATGGGCGATCAAAGGGCAGTTGAGCCATTAATCGAGGCTATGAAAGAGGTACACTCTGACTTTGAGGTCATAAGAGTTCTTGGAAAGCTAGGAGACCTACGGGCAGCAGAACCGATCATAAGTTGGCTATTCATGTCCACGGATCCCTTGTATGCGATTCAAGACCCACAACGGCTGAACTCTTTGATTGAGGGAATAAGAAATCTCTTTGGCGACTATACGGCCTTGATCCTCAAAGCATCGAGATATGTTGAGATAAGAAAAGAAGTAACTTGGGAAGGGCACAAATATGATGCTGGTATAGTCCACCATAACGTTCGCGAAAACGATGAGGCAATTCGCGAGCTATGCAGAATTCCGACGAAGATCTCAAGCAACATCCTGCGCAAGGTATTGCAGAAGAAGGATATTGAGATAAAAGTCGGTTGGAGCTGCATGTTTGAAGATTATGGCATTCTGAGTTTCGAGAACCAGCGTGAGATGGCAAAAAAAGAATTAGAGCAGAGGGAGAATCCTCCCTATGACCCTTCCGCTTACCTTGAAAAGGGGGCATGGAAGATATGACTCTCCTAGATACTGCATATCTACATGTTACGAAAGCATGCAACTTACGCTGTGTCTATTGTTATTTCTCCGCCGGTAAGGCCATGGAGAAGGAGCTCTCTACTGGGGAAATGCTCTCAGTGCTGAGAGATGTCTACCTGCTTGATCCAAAAAGGGTGGTTTTCACAGGTGGAGAGCCTTTGCTAAGAAAAGAGATCTTGGAGCTGGCCAAAGCGTTCAAGACCATGGGAAGCGGAAAACAACTATGCTTAACATCAAATGGGACTTTGATAAATGAGGAGAATTCGTCGGATCTAATCGAGAACTTTGACGAGATAAGGATAAGCATTGATGGTCCTGAAGAAATAAACGATGCAATGAGAGGTAAAGGGACCTACGAAAAAGTGATGAAAGCCCTCAAATGTCTGACCAAGGCGGGAGGAGACCCTGTAATATTCATAACCGTTACTTCCTTGAACCTCCCATACCTGCGAGATTTCATGGATTTCCTCCTCAGAAAGGGAATTTCCAAGCTTCACGTTTCGCCGTTGAAGCTAGCCGGGAGGGCCAAAGAGGATAAAATGTTGAGCGGCCTTGAAGAGATAAGAAGGACGGTTGAAGAATTTTGGTACCAGACCTTTGGACTCCGTTTGAAAACTGAGAAGAAGGAGGCATTCAACTGTGGTGTGGGGAGATTCCTCACAGTTTATCCCGATGGTTCGGTCTACCCCTGCCATCTTCTTGCTTTCCCTGAACTCCGCATTGGTAACGTGAGAGAACAGCGGTTGTATTCGATCTATCACCAATCCAGCCTAATGAACAAATTGAGAAATCTTCATTTCAGTGAAATTACCAAGTGTGCAGAGTGCTTCAAAGAGCTTTCACGAGAGTCCGCATGTCTAGGCGCTCATGCTCAACGGGGAGACTTTAGAGACCAGTTGCTGGATTTTCTAAGATTAAATCAAACATGAATGAATGCATGCTTTGGCAGCAAGAATGAGTACATCAGATACTGTGATATCCTTATTTTCAGATGTAGATAATGAAAGGACCCCACACATTTTTGCAGGATTCGACAGAGATACTTTCGATTTGATTATACAGAAACAGAAGAAGGAAAGGGTAGCCTGGACTAATCCTTAAGGTGTTTTGTATTGTTTCTTGATCTTCTTAGGATCAGCTTAACGAAAATTATAGTTGATTTTGCAGCAGATTTTGTATTGCTTCTTGATCTTCTTAGAATCTGATTGGCGATAGTATACTGCTTTTTCATTATGAAAGTGCAAGAAAAAGATATAGAGCGCGGTTAGGGTCTTAACCACCCGTTACATCCCGGCGGGCGGATTTGAACCACCAACATACGGATCTACAGTCCGTCGTTCTACCAAGTTGAACTACGCCGGGTGATCTTATAAGGTAGAGAAGAGTTTATAAACCTTTCGAAAGCTGAGAAACTGAAGCCAGAACTCAGAAATTGACACTCTTGAACATGTACTACATTCTCAGAGGTTCCACATCTCTAGTTAGATTCTTCCATCAATGATTCAGAACCTACTGTGAGGGTGAAATACTCCCCTGTATCTCCCAGCTCATCTCTAATGGAAAACCTTTATATTGAATTATCTTATTTCCTGAATGAGGTGATCACAATGATTGAAGTCAATCCAGAACTCTGTACAGGATGTGGTGCCTGTGAAATGGCCTGCAGCTTTTACAGAGAAGAAGAAGTATTTACCACCATGCGATCCAGCATCATACTGCACAGAGATGAGAAAAAGAATTACTATGGTATTATGCTGAAACGGCAGGAAGATGTCGTATTGGGAAGACCAGAAGGCGTTGAAGTGATGAAAGAAGGTGAAACCAGCGATACAGGAGGAGGGGGAAAACCCATTCTGCTGAGAGAACCCTGCGATAACTGCAAACATGCGTTTTGCGTGCGATTCTGTCCTACTGGCTGTCTGAAGGAGGTGGAATAATGGAAATGTACACTGATTTGATTGCAGTGGTGGATTTGGAAGAAGAAGAAGTGGAAGAAATTGATATTGAAGAAGAATTCATTGAGGAAAATATTGGAGGGGCTGCCGCGAATGTTGCATTACTCAGTGAGTATCCCGATGCTGTTGTACTGGGAACTGGTATATTGACTGGAACATTATTCCCAGGCTCAGCTGTGGGAGTGATCAGCGCCAAAAAGAATGGAACAATCTGCCATTCTGCCTTTAACTGGTTTGCAGGTCCTGAATTGAAATTATCTGGGTTCAGTTTTGTGGTCTTGACTGGAAAAGCTGACCAACCTGCGTACTTATGGCTGCATGATGAAATCTTAGACATCGAAGAAACCGATTTGTGGGGGAAGAATACCTGGGAAACCACTGACTATTTAAGAGACGAACTGGGTGAAGACCGGATACAAACCTTGGTCATTGGTGAAGGAGGAGAGCAAAAATCAGGAGCATCCCTTCTGGTGAATAACTACTGGGGTATTGATGATCGAAATGCTCTGGCCAGTGCACTGGGTGAGAGAAACATCAAAGCTATTGCTATGAGAGGAATGGGAGAAATAGAGATTGCAGAACCTGAAGAATTCGTCTCCAAGGCAGAAGAGGTGTTAGCTGATCTGAAAGGAAAAATCTCCCAGAAAGGAGCCCCCATTGATGGATTAGATGAAGCCACTCAAAGGTATGATGCCTGTTTCAACTGCCCCTATGCATGCAGGAATTTTGTGACGACTGGTGAAGATGAAGGAGTGGTCATTTTTGAAAGACACCTCACTGATCTAATATCTCACGGATTAGATGTGAAAACAGCAGCAAAAACACTTCGAGAACATTACAAATGGGGTGTCAATCCCGCGTATGGAAAGGACCCTGCATCATTAGTATCTGTGGAATCCCACCACACTTCGAGAACATTACAAATGGGGTGTCAATCCCGCGTATGGAAAGGACCCTGCATCATTAGTATCTGTGGAATCCCAGCCTGTAAAACCCCTGGAGAAGAAAGAACCCTGGTATTACACCATTGGGGTCTGTCCCATTCTGGACCAGTTCAAAATCAGTGAAGAAGCAGTAGTGGACATGATCAACCTGGGTACGGGGTTAGATATTACAAAAGAAGATCTCTCAAACATTGTATCCCGCGTATGAACGAATTAAAGACAGCAGTATATATTGGCAAAGGAGCTTCCCATTCATGGATCTGGTTGGTTAAAACGCTGGATGCATCTGGATTGAGAAACATCCAGTTCATTACTGATGTACGAAAGGTAAAAGCGGATTTTTTGGTTGTATCGGGGGGTGATCCTTTTGCCATTTTTTCTCATATTGGGGACAAGGGAGTTTCCAGCATCAGAAAATTCATCAAAGAGGGTGGTACGTATATTGGTATTTGTGCAGGGAGTTATTTCGCCTTACAATTTCATGAGAATCCCTATCCCTGGCTGAATGTGATCAAGAGTGATGTCTCCAATTTTTCAGTGAATCCTCCTCCAAACAGAAGGATGCCCCATAAGTATAAGGTTCCCTACAGGGAGGGGTTCGTCTTTCATCCAGTGAGAGAAGAAGTACTCATTCAGTACAATGAGCAGGTTTTTCCAGCCCCTTTGTACGGGGGACCGGGGATTCTTTCTGCAGATGCTGCACATTTAGCTATTTACAGTGGATTTACAGATAAAACATTATTCTTGTGTGAGGAAAAGGAAGCAGAAAAAGTTCTCCTGCATAAATGTGCATTATTATACAAAAAAATGGGGAAAGGCCAGCTTTTTTTGTTTGGACCACATTTTGAGCATCCATATTTTGGCAAAGCCAATAAAACTCTGATTCAAATGCTCTCTCAGGTGAATCCTCGTGGGTACCCTTTTGAGGTGACAGGAGAATGCGTTTCAGGTGATTTGAAGAACAAATGGTTAAGAAACCTGAAACGGTGGGTGAGCAATGGGAGACTGGCTGCTTTTGGCCTTGAGAATTACCAGTGGAAAATCGGAGAAAAAATCTATGATCCAGAGCGACTGGCCTACTTTTTTGAGACCTGTTTTCACTTGGTAAAGTGGCTGGAGAAAAAAGAGTGCATCTATATGCTGGAATCCCTTCCTAAAAAAATGCGGGAATTAACTGTACAGGTGAGACAGTTAGGACCTGATCCTCAAAAGGCAGAAAATCTCCTAGAAGGTGTCAAGGAGGTTACTGGGTTGTTGTATTCAGTGTACTTTTCCACTCTCTGGTAAGTTCAGCAGCCCTATACGTAAAAACTTACAAAAGCAGGAAGAAATATTAGTGAAATCCTTCACAAAATATAATAATTAATCTGGATGCTGACGTAACTACTTCTGCAGGAAGACCACAGTATAACAAGACGTCTTATACTGTTCATCAGATACTACTGTGTTATTCTTCAGCAGCCTCAGCAACCCCAAACACCCGAAAAGGAGGATCAGCAGTGAACTTGTTGTAGACGTACACTGAGGAATCTTCCAGCACTACCTCATACTCAAAGGAATCGGGAATATCCACTATAGACGGGTAGATGAACCGGATATCATCTTCGTAGATTTCGTGCCGGCTGCCATCAGCGTAGATGACGTAGGACTCCTCTTCAGCATTGTACCTGATTTTTTCAATATCCTCAATAGATACAGAACCGATTTCTGGACAGTACTGTTCCATTTTTGAGAGGTAAGAGGACTGATTTCGAATGTCGTTGAGAATGGTCTTGCACACTTTAATCTGCTGGTAGTAATCCTTGTGTTCTTCCAGGTTGGAGAACCGCAGATAATTTCTGAACGTTCTGGCATCAAAGGATTCCTCCGTGTGTACAGGGCTGCGTTCTCTAGCTTTCTGGATGAAGTCCTCGATTTCAAAGATCATCATCTCTTCCATGAAGTGAAAGAAGAACAGGGCAATATAAGGTTTTCCTTTTGCTTTGCAGGACTGGACAATATGTGAGTGTCTTTCTCATTGAGTGCCAGTGTATTACACTTCAGAGAATACTGAAGCATCCTCTAACTTTACATATTACAATATAATGCATTCAATTCTTTTGATCGCTTTAATTCTTTTTTTTTCTTAGAAAATATTTGTAAGAGAACTACTTACCAATGAAAGATAGGGATTTTATCTCTAAGATATGGGCAAATAAGAGTCACATTTTATGTGATTACGTGAGAATTTGTCACAAATAGATATATAAGGGTGTGAATACCCACTTTACATGTGCGTTTACTTTTGCCATGCACATGGGCAGAGGCGTATGGTCTGGGGGGCCTCAGGCCTCTTTATCTTTTTCAGGAGAATGGATCTTTTCCACTTTCACTTTCATTATTCGTACGCCATCGGTCTTGAAAACGATGAAATCCACTCCATCAAAGGATATTTTCTCTCCTTCTTTGGGAATGTGGCCGAATTGATCCAGCATAAAACCCCCAACTGTCTCAAACCCATTTTCGGGAATATTCATGCTCAGTGCCTGATTGACTTCATCTATGGGCACTCCACCGTTGATTACTGCAGTCTGTTGGTCAATGATGCGAATAGGTATTTTGGTGACATCATATTCATCAAAGATCTCCCCGACGATCTCTTCTAAAAGATCTTCTATAGTCACAATTCCAGCCGTTCCTCCGTATTCATCCACCACAATGGCCAGGTGCACCTTGCTTTTCTGCATCTTTTCTAAGAGTTCATCCACTTTTTTGGTTTCTGGTATAAAGTACGGCTCCCTGAGGATATCCTGCAATCTGTGACTATCGTCAGCATACTGCAACAGGTCTTTGGCATACAGTATGCCTATAATGTGGTCAACATTCTCCCGGTATATGGGAATCCGGGAAAATCCAGTCTTCACAATGATCTCCCGGGCTTTATCCAATGTGGAATTTGCCTCCAGGCACACCATATCTGTGCGCGGGGTCATTACTTCCCGGGCAACTGTATCTGAAAACTCAAATATCTTGTATATCCTCTCCCGTTCTTCCCCATCCAGACTGCCTTCTTCTTCTGCTATAGCTAAAAAGGTTTTAAATTCTTCTCCTGTCACAAAAGGGTTGGTGCCTAGTTCTCCTCCAAACAATCGAATAAATCCCTTGGTGAATGCAGTCAAGGCAGTGGCTATAGGCGATAGCACTTTGGTGACGTAGTATAATGGTCTGGCAAATGCCAGAGATAGACGTTCTGCATTTTTTACTGCAAACCCTTTGGGAGTGATCTCACCCACAACCAAAACTAAGAGAGTCATTAACCCAATGGCAATACCCACTCCCCGGTTTCCAAAAATTTCGATAGCCATGGAGGTGGCAATAGCAGATGCTGCCACATTGACAATATTGTTCCCGATGACAATGCTGGCCACCAGTTTCTCAGGTTCTTCCATCATTCTATAGATGAGGGCTGCTCTTTTGTTGCCTTCTTCCTTTAAATGCCTGATACGAATCCTTCGGCATGACAAAAGCGCTGTTTCAGAACTAGAGAAAAACGCAGATAAGAATAACAGAATTGCCAATCCCGCCAGTTCCAACCACAGAGATGAGATATCAACCATAGGTCTTCCTGTCCTTTAACTCTTGATCATCTTTCGACGTTTGAGTTTAAAAATCTTTCTATCAGGTAAATACTTCACAGCCATCCTCCTGCACGATGATTGAATGTTCTGCCTGGGTTACTGGTGCGCCAGTCTTTTCTTTGAGAATATGATAAGGGAATATAATGCCCTTTTTGATCAGCATGCGTAATAAAAACTCCCCTTTCTTGTCTTTGGCTACCCAGCGTTCTGCAAAGGGCAGTTCTGGGTAATTGTTCTGGATGTGATACATTAACTTCTTGGCTGCACTTAATCGGAGAGGACGTTGAGTGAGAAAGCTGAAAATGTACACCCTGTCATCATCTATGACTTTACCTACCCCAGTGGTGGCAAAGGGCTCTATAGCAATTGTATCCCCTTCTTTTAAAGTGACTTGAGATCCATCATCAATGTTAGGGATGCTGGGGGAAGCATGAATAGAGTAGTGGGCCAGACCGTGACCAGTCAAATTCTCAATGGGACGAAATCCGTAGGACGTGATAGTTTCTTCGATCACTTTTCCGATTTCACCTGTCTTGACTCCTGCCTTGATCATGGATAACGCATTGTTTAGCCCTTCTCTGGAGGCTTTCACCAGATCATCGTCTGGTTCTCCTACCTTTATGGTGTAGGCAGTATCTGCAATGTAGCCATCAATGTGGCAGCCAATATCCACTTTCACGTAATCTCCTTTGGAGAATAAAGTCTCATCAGTGGCTGGTGGTGAGTAGTGGGCTGCCACTTCATTGACTGAAATATTTACTGGGAAGGCAATTTCTGCTCCGTATTCTTTGATTTTCCCTTCGATAAACTGGGCAATATCTAACAGTTTTGCATTTTCGGTAATCAGCGGTCTTGATTCTTCTCTGACTTTTCTGATAATTTCACCTGCTTGCCGGTGCTTTTCTAGGTGTTCCATAACGTCACCACTACGTTCATTTTGGCCGGTTTTATAAAGGTTTGCATATCAAGGTTTTGCATGGTAGTGGGACATGTTTCCCCTATACCAGATAGACCACATGGCCATTTCAGGTGAACTCACATTCAAAAGGGATTACCTCCGAAATGTGCGTTCAGGCAACATCTCAGGCACCTTTCCCCCAGGCCAGCCAGATCAACACGAGCTCACTTTCTGTCCACACGACGTGGTCTGAACTTGGAGGGATGTAGTAGGATTCACCTGCTTTAACAGGAATGGTTTTCTCACCAATTGTGGCAAATCCAGTGCCTTTGATAAAGATGAAGGCTTGAGGAAAGGGGTTAGTATCTCCTGCTTCGTTCAATTTATCTTTCTTCTTGAGGAGGTACCAGGCACTTCTGAATCCAGGGTGGTAGTACAGAGTGACCACCTGTCCGCCATGGACTACACGGGAGTATTGTTTACCAAGAAAAGTTTTTTCAGGATTTGATGTGTTAAGAAATGTTGAATGAAGAAATAGACCTTTGCTAAAATCTCTGGAGTGAATTCTATGGTTTCAGGTAGTTTCCAGTCCAAAGGTGCAGCATCTGATATTTTTGCTTTGCCTGCTGCGGTGAGTGCTGCCATTTCGCCATGGTAAATTTTACAGAGAGTTTCAGTGGTGATGGTAAGAATGAAGTGGGGCTGGTCACAGGGTCTTTTATTCACGGTTACTTTCCTATTCTTAGTTGTGACATGAAAGGTTTGGTTTTGGTCTTGAATATTGACCTGTACTGTTAGCGTGTGCTCCTCCAAAAAAGATATATTTAGAGTATTCTTAAACTTTGTTACCCATTTTTGGGCATATCATGACCAATGGTACAGTTGTGCTGTTATTCAGCACCTTTTCACAGGCTCAGTATGAACAATCGGTTTGTGCTGTTCGTTACATATTTATTACATGGGCCCCTAATAGAACTATGACCTTTGACCACGACAAGGCCATGACTTTATCACGGCCTGATAGATCTGCNATTGGTAGCATGGATGAGGCGGTAAAACCGTTGTGTGATCTTATTAATGGGTCTGATAATTACTTCACTACCAGTTCATGTGCAGGAAGGATTGCAGTCATGAGCGAATCTGGAGATCATAACAAACAAAAAGCAGAATGGTTGTTTGTTTCTCATCACCCTATTAGCATTACCACGCTGAAATCCAGCCTTTTCCCTCTTCCCCATCATGAAGTTTGGTTTCGGCAGGAGAGCATGATTCTTCATGTGATGTGCAGAACCCATGAAGATGCGTTCACACTGGTGGGGGAAGCTCGGGAAGTAGGATTGAAGCGGTCTGGGGTTATCTCATCCAAGAACAGAATTGTGGTGGAGGTACTGGGCACTGAGAGGCTGGAGCTTCCAATAGCAGTCAATGGAGAGTTAGTGGTTTCAGACGAATATCTTGAATTAATCGTTGATATAGCGAATAAGAAACTGAAAAGAACAAGAGAAAAAATTAAAAAATTAAAAAATAGATTGAGTACCTTTTTGGGGCCATAAGGTGGATTACTAACTTGAACAGCCTCTTTGCTGTTGAGGGAAAGTATTTTAAGCCCAAAAAAATTAGAACCTGAGGAGATATGATGGTCAACTTGAAAGAAGATATGTGGATGTTGTGGTCTGTATTCACGATTTTACAGATCGTACTGGCATTTCTCTTTTACAGTGTACACCGCGTGCAGAGAGTGCCTCAGATGAATCTGGTGAAAGGAGTAGTACGAGAGGATGAGAGGGATACCCCATGAAACAGTGGAGTGGCTGGAAATCAGTGTGGGGCATTGCCATTACATTAATGGCAGCAGAAATTGTATTATTTGGATTGTACCACACACCTGCTG
>JGI24422J19971_10003165_pt1 | contig 10304 bp, 7 predicted proteins | sample DeeMarSWOR152_54_FD_19971 | JGI IMG/M metagenome (IMG submission 19971)
TGGCCCCGTAAATCACCTCTCCAACCAGTGCCAAAGCACGAACCGTCTTCGGCCCCACTCCTCTAACCGCCAATAACTGTTCGTAGTGTTCCGGTTCTCTGTCGCAGAGCTTGCGAAGAATCTTTTCCAAATAACGGCTTTGAGAGAAATCTTCGCTGACCACTGGATGCCATTTGAACTCGGTATCTTCCAATTTCAATAGTGTTAGCTGTTGCCCTTTGTATCTCAGGCTGACCATTTTGCTCAGATTTGATGAATACTTGCGCAGAATTTCAATGTCTTTCATAAGTGAGCGGTACCCTGACGATACAAATTCAACGCTTAGCTGCCGTGTGTTTTCACTATTGCGAGACGTAAGGTTCAATAGCCGTTTCTGCCTTGTCGGGGCTACGATGCCTGTGTGAGGCTCGCAGACGAGGTCCTCAATGTTCTCAGAAAACCAATGATACCGCCGCGCCGAGGCATCGATTTCATTCATCCCCTGCTGGACCACCGCCCAACTGCCATTTCTGGAAAAGAAAAAGCTGTGATGGTAAATCTGATAGCCGTCCTGGATAAGTGAGCTGTCCACTTTTGCACTCATCCGCGAATTGTAGACCAGGTTGTCAGCGCACTGGTTCGGCAGACTCAGTTTATCTGCCCAAGCGGTAATCTCATCCGGTGTTTTGCGTGAGGTCTTGCCTTTTCCGCCGCAAATGAACAGACCCAGGTTCTCTTCTTCGTCCCGAATCGCCTCCTTCAAAGCAGCAGTCAGTATGGTAGTAAGACCCGACGCATTCCAGTCAAACGCCAGGACGGTTCCCAATGCCTGAAACCAAACCGGATCCGCGATCCTGCTGATAAACTCATCCGGGCCAAACTCAGCAACCAAGACTCTGGTCATTTCACGGCCCAGCTTGACCATTCTCTCAAACAACCACCTGGGGCATCTGCCATAATCCAGAGTAAATGTGGCGATTCCTCTGCGCATAATGAGCACCTACAGGGCACAGACAGCTTCTTCGGCTTTAATCTTCATATCATTTTACCTGTCTTGTCGGTGTATAGCCATTTCTTTTGCTCGAAGTCGAAGTTGTAATGCTCTCGGACCTTGAATACAGCCACCGATTCAGGCAAATCTAAAAAGTATTCATCGGTATCATCAAAAAGAACCGAGATTCCTTCCTTCATTATGTACTCTGACTTATTGTCTGTTATATGGATTAAGTCATAAGTAATGCCATAGGTCCTCAGCTCCTCAGCAACTCGTTGCTCTGTTCCAGGGACTCTATCTGTAATAATATGGACTTTACAACCTGCTTTAGACATAGCCTTCGTGAACAATTTGAAGAACTCGGGATACGCAGAAATGGTCGCATCCAAATCAACACCTATTTGCATAGTCTTATTCCTTTGGAAGAAAACTTACCTCAATTAACAGAATGAATATAGTCTGGTCCTGGCAGTTTGAGTAGAAAAAAAATATACACTCCATCAAGAATTGCAGAAGACGGGCACCCCCCTCCTTTCGGGTAAACTCGCTCAACAACAGGTGAATCGCTGTTGGCTAATAGACACCTTCCTTCCTTTGTGAAGCTTTTACTGTGGTGATGCTGAGCAAAGGCTGACCACAAGTGGCGGAAGATTCCAAAAAAAAGTGGTATCGCTCTGCTGATTGAGGTATTCTGACTGCAAACAGTTTTGGCGATATAGCCCGATAGGTTTGACTTGCAAGTTCTGGCACGGTGAATAAGAGAGGTTATTACGATGAACAATTCTTTAAACCGACGTGATTTTCTAAAGACCATAGTCTTGGCCGCGACGCCACAAATAATGCCAAAGATGTCGTTTGCAGCCGAAGCCCGGCCAAGGCATCCGAATATTCTGATTATACACGCTGACCAACATCGAATAGATTGCATCGGCGCTTATGGCAATGCGGACGTCAAGACTCCTCATATCGACCGACTTGCCGCAGATGGAGTTCGCTATAACAACAGCTTTTGTCCTTTCCCGGTGTGCACGCCCTCACGTTATTCACTTCTTTGCGGTCAATACGTCCACGAGCACCGCGGCTGGACAAACCACAGCACGCTGGCTCCCGATATTGAAACCTTCCCGAAGGTCTTAAGAACGGCCGGCTACCACACAAAGGCGGTCGGCAAAATGCACTTTACTCCCACCTATCTTGACGTGGGATTCAGCGAGCTGGTCCTGGCAGAGCAGAACGGCCCCGGACGCTGGGACGATGACTATCACCGCTATCTTATGCGTCATGGGCTCGTGGATCGTAACGATCTTGAAGATCAGTTAGTGCGGGAGTATCGCAGATACGCTCCAAAGGAATATTGGGACACCTGCGGCGCTCTCGTTTCCAATCTGCCCGAGGAGCATTATTCCACCACCTGGATCGCTGAAAGAGCAGTTGAAACGCTTCGCTCATGGACCAATAAAGGCGGTCAGCTCTTGATGGTAGGCTTCATAAAGCCTCATCATCCATTTGACCCACCCTCGCCCTGGCACCGCATGTATGCTCCGGAGAAACTCTCACTCTTGACCCGGCTGGACCGGGAAATGCTTCGAACATGATTTCAAGTACAGCCGGGGATATTTTCCCAATGACAAATTAACCGAGCCCGTGCTCAGACGCGTGATGGCGTATTACTACGCGACCATATCCCAGATCGACCATCACGTCGGATGCATGATTGAATTGCTCAAAGAAAAGGAGCTCTACGACGACACGCTGATTGTATATACCGGCGACCATGGTGAATTCATGGGATTTCACCACATGCTGCTCAAAGGCAACTATATGTATGACCCCCTTATCAAGGTGCCGCTCATAATCAAGTGGCCCGGAGGCAAACATGCCGGCACAGTTTCGCAGCGCATGGTCAACAATATTGATCTTGCCCCGACTCTGTGCCAAGTGGCCGGCTGTAGGCCCGGAGACGCGATGCACGGACCTGTCCTGCAGCACCCAGATACTGGCCATGACCTGGTCTTCGCCGAGGCACAGGCAGGCCGACAGGTGATGGCTCGGTCACGAAACCGCAAACTTATCCTTGTCGCCCCAGGCAATAAGAACCTCTTTTTCGACCTGGATAAAGACCCGCTGGAGATGAACAACCTTTACGATTCGCCGCAATACCGTAACGAGGTTAAAAGCATGGCCGCTGCCCTTTCAGCATGGCGTTGCAAGGACGCAAAGCCCCAGGCATATCGGGATTACGATGCTCCCACGGTAAGCCAACCGAATGTACCACCTCATGATCTCAGTTATCGTGAGGCGATTATTCGCTATTACAGGGAAAAAATGTTCGCTCTGCAGGGACGCACGTAACACACTCTTGCTTTGGCCGGAAAATACGAAACGACCGGCCCTCTGAGTTGAAGAGTGATTGGGTTTGAGAAACCCTTTGAACTGCCGACGCTCAACATCTACAAGATACTCGGTGCCACGCAAATCAACATTCGGCAGCAACCACTGCTCTCGTTTATAGTCTGATTCCATTTCTCCCACCTCCTCACACCCCCCTTCCGCCGCCGTTTCACTCACTTACAGGCGAAGCGTCATTGGCAAGGTAACTGAATATTATCGTTTAAAGTTCTCTGTCGTCGCTACTTCGACATCGGCATCTAATCTTTTGCCGAAAGGTCTGCGCAGAGGAGCTCCTCATCATTTCTGATGTAAACATGTTTGTAGGCAAAAGCGGGATGGGACCAGCAGACACCGCCTCGCTGGTTTAGCTGCCCTTCAGTGGGGTTAATGAGCTTGGCACGGCTGATTTCGTGGAATCCTTCCGGTGAGAGTTTGCTGATAATAAGCTCACCGCGTTCGTTGAACATCCATATCCTGTCTTCGTGTCGTACCATGTGAATATTGGCCCAGCGGGCTTGGGGGACAGCGTCGAGACTTTCCCAGATGCGGTCGCCGGTGTGCAAAGCCAAACAGCGAAGCTCGCCGTAACTGTCCACGCCGTAAATATAATCGGCTTGAAGGACAGGAGTGGATATGCAGCAATGGAGGCTGTCGGTTTTTCTTTCGTTGGGACCCTTACGGTGCCAGACTTTTTCAACGGCGAGCTTGTCGGGATGAACTTTCAGCAGGAGTGAGCCGTCAAAAAAACTGCTGACGAACAGATAATTGTTTTGGAAGACGGGCGTGGCGATATTTTGGCTGATACGGCCTGGGGTAAACGGGTGCTGCCAGTAGAGCTTTCCGGTCTGGGCGTCAAGGCCAACGACTCTCTCACCGGTCCAGCAGACCAGCACGCGTTCGCCAGCCTGTTCTATTACAATAGGCGCCGAATATGACGCAGAGTCGTTTAGAGCTCGCCATTTTTCCTTTCCGGTGACCTTATCAAAGGCAACGATGCAGGCGTTGTCTTTGCCGCCGATCTGTACTATAACCAGCTCGTCTTCCACCAAGGGTGAGGCAGCGATACCCCACATCGGCATTTTAATTTTGTACTCGGTATTTAAATTTTTCCTCCAGAGAACTTCTCCCTTTGCCGCATCGAAACAAAAAAAATGTCCCATTGTGCCGAGCGAATAAGCACGGTTTTCGTCGATGGTAACCGAAGCGCGGGGGCCATTACGGTGCTCAACTTTTTCGTATTTGCATTTATAATCATAAGACCAGATTCCGTCACCAGTCATGGCATCAAAGCAGTGAACACGCTCGACCGCAGGTGGAGAAGCTAAGCGGTCCGTGACATATACCCGGCCGTTCGCAACGGTTGGCCCGCTGTAACCATTTGCGATTTTAGCACGCCAGCGGATTGGCAATTTCTGACTATCAAATTTTTGCACAATACCTTTTTCACACCAGATACCATCTCGATTGGGACCTCGCCATTGAGGCCAATCTGCCCCCCAGGTCGGAACAGCCAATAGTAACCCGATAACTGTTATCAGCACCAGTATTCTACTCATAAGCACCTTGCTAAAAAGAGCAAAGACCCATCACTGTTAATCAGATGGCTTCATTAGCATCAGATATCGGCGTTCACTTGCGGCATCCTGCGCAGCTCGTGGCGTGGCACGATGCGCAGCTCAACGTCCTCGAAGGCCGACCACTATCCTCATTCGAACCGGACATAGCGAATACCGACGGCTTGCGGCGAACACGCCGGCTGTCACACTCGGGGCACTTGACCTTATCGTTGCCTGAGCGCACGAGTCGCTCAAAGTCGGCGCCACACTGCTGACAGCGGTATTCAAAGATGGGCACGAGTTCACCTCATTACGCAAGGCCATCGCTGGCCGGTGGCTTCTAAACAAATTGCTATCTTACCTGAACATAATTCACCTGGGCTCTCAAGGGTGATTTGCCCTCGAACAAGCCCTTTTCGCAAAATTATACCACAAACTCACCTATCCGTAAAGCCACCATCTGCCGGCCTTTCTCGTAGCGGAATAAGACGGTCTTTTCAGTCTTCCGAATCTCTTTGAACTGCCGATTCTCAAATTCCACAAGGCTTGGCTGCGGTGGTTCACCTCGCCTTGTCGATTCAGATGTTGGCCGAAAACTGCCCCCCCGCATGGATGAGACCTCGCGGCGATGGCAGCAACTTAAAAATGTGCCGCTGAGGTGGTAGGGGTAGAAAACATCGTATGTAAAGTCCCCACCCTGGGCAAGAAACACGCATCGCCTATCGTCTGGGCGGACCGAATCTTTGTCGTTACAGCACTGCCGTCGCAAGAACAGCGCCCCCTGCTTTGTCTGTATTGTTCAAACGGCAAAATGCTTTGGCAACGAGTGGTTCTCGAAGGTCCGCTCGAAAGAATTCACACATTGAACAGCTACACATCACCAACACCGGCGACCGACGGCCGGAAGGTGTATGTCGGCTTTCTCGACCGCGACTGCTCGTATGTGCCCAGTCTTATCGCTTCGGTGCTTTATTTTCTCGTGGTATCCGACAGTGGAGTTGCAACATCTCTGGATGCAAAAAGATTGGCGTATAGAATGCTGCAATGGGACACCTTGTTGTTTCTGCCGCCCAGGAACGTCGGTGTCGCAATGCTTATCTGACCGAACTATTGTCGGCTGCCCCGCTCTTCGGCTCATCAAGCGAAACCGTGCTGCAGATCGTGGCAATAAAAAGCTTCTTCACACAGGTTGTGAACAGCAGATTCACTCTGTCGATGATGCGCATGTTCTAACACACCTCGGAAACTACCTTGTGGCTTGTCTCCAAAGCGCCAGTCAGAATCGGTCGCATCTCTGCATTATCGCCTGAATGTTCAACCTTGGGAAATTATTTCTTATTCTTCGGGTCGAAGTGCCGACGGCGGACGCGCCCGCTAACCAGAGTCGCCTCGCTACGCAGGTCGTTCAAGGCCTTCTTGACCATATCGAGTTCATTCTTGGTGGCCTCATGGTTGGATTTCGACACTTTTAACTCGCATTCGAGGCGTGTCCTATCCTCCATGAGCTCCCTATTCGCAGACTGCTGCTCCTCAAGCTGAGTGCGCAGATTGGATACCCTGCTGTCGGAGCTCGCAAGTTTTACTCGGAGATCCTTAGCGTGCGCCTCGGCAGAGGCCACCTTCTTAACGAGCGAGTCACGCTCCTCCGCCACTGCCTCACTCTGTGACCGAATCTCCGCGAGCTGGCTGGCAAGCTTGTTCCGCTCTTCCTCGGCAAGGGAGATACCCTCGCGTAGCTGATCGACCAAAGCAGCCTGTGCTTCGAGCGACTTGACTTGCGCCTCTAATTCCATATGAGCGACCAGCTCTTCGGATAGCTTCTTCTGAGTCGTATCAAGTTCGGCTTCCAGGTCCTCTTTCAGCTTAAATGCTGTGTCAACCTGTTCTTCGAGGCCCTTGACAATGGAGATAATGGAGATGATGTTCGCCCTCTCCTCGAAGACATCTGCGAAGTCTTCAATTTTGATTTCCTTCTGCCTTATGCCACTGCTCTTCTTGCCGGCAGGGGCGGCCTGCAGTGTGGCAATTGTACTGTCTCCTGCAGTGGCCTTGCGCATCTGTTTCTCTGTGGTCGACTCCAAAAGGGGTATAACTGGTACATCTCCGTAAGTCTTTCTACTCCTTACTCTCGGCTTGGTTTTTTTCTTTACTTTTGTCTTGTGTTTTCGACTTTTTGGCATCAGATGACTCCTTAAGTTATTGTGAACGAGGGTTGCAATCCGTGCCACTTTCTCTCAAGAAAAGTAATCCTCACATTTACCTCCTCATTCGGTTGAAGCTTTAAATCACCATTCCTTAACTTGTTGTCCACATATATTATCGTGAGAAATAGGTCCCCACTTGAGAAAATGGTTACCAAAACCGACCGGTTCCGGCGGAATCCGGCCCCAGAGTAGCGATGGCCGGGTTCGAAGAGTTTTCGGTTTCCGCTTCAGTAGAATGATACTTTTTATTATTTTATTTCATTAAAAAGTACTTATATCGATACACAACTTAAAATCGGTCAATTTGAGTGGGTTTTTGTAGCTTGAAATGTATTACGAAATAAATTGAAGATGGGCGTTTTAATGTTAGGCAACACACCAAACATAAAAATGCCCAAAATTTCACTCCCTTAAACAGCCCATAGCACGTTCTTTATGCAAATACTTTTTCTTTTTTTTTAAGAGCAGGCCTTTTTCGCCCGATAATGCCTATGACAAGTAGCTTAAGGACAGATAGTGAAAGCTACTTTGGATGAGTAGGACGAAACAAAAGAACTTCCTTTCCGGAGAAAGGCTGAATAAGATGAATGTAAACAGCCATCAACAACCTTCAAGCGTAGTTGAGGCACTTCTCTTAGAGACATTAGCCGAACAAAAAGCAAAGTCAGAAGCCGAAACCGCTGAGGCGATAGCCAAGGTTAAGGCTGAAGCCGAAGAAAAGGTAAGGGCATACACTGATACGATAGCCAAAGTTAAAGCTGAAGCTGAACAAGAGGCAAGAGCATATACTGATACGATAGCCAAAGTGAAAGCTGAAGCCGAAGAAAAGGCAAGACCATATACCGATACTATAGCCGAACTAAAACCTTCAACAAGGGTTGGGGCACTTCTCTTAGGGATAGTAGCCGAACAAAAGGCAAAGTCAGAAGCTGAAGCCGCCGAGGTGATAGCCCAGGTCAAGGCTGAAGTCGAAGAAGCAATAGCCAAGGTTGAAGCTCAAGTCGAAGCAATAACCTTGGTTAAGGCTGAAGCCGCTGAGGCAATAACCAGCATTAAGGCCGAAGCTGAAGAGAAGGCAAGGGCGTACACCGATACGATTGCTAAAGTCAAGGCTGAAGCCGAACACGCGATAGCCGAACAAAAGACAAAATCAGAAGCTGAAGTTGCTGAGGTGATAGCCAAAGTTAAGGCTGAAGCCGAAGAAAAGGCAAGGACATACACCGATACGATAGCCAGAGTCAAGGCTGAAGCCGAAGAGGCGATAGCCAAAGTTAAGGCTGAAGCCGAAGAAAAAACAAGGATGTACGCTGATACGATAACCAAAGTCAAGGCTGAAGAAAAAGCGGCTATAATGGATGAGAGTAAGGAGCACCCGATTTCCGAAACCACCCAGAGAAAAGCCGCATCGCCAGCTTCTGATAGAATGACAACTATGGGTGGTATGTTTTATTCATTACAGAAAGCTGCCGCCAGACTCAACAAGACAGAGGAACAACTAAAGGAGATAGTAAAGCAGGCTAAGTTGAGCGTGTTTCGCAACGGCTCGAACATCCTGCTCAAGGCCGATGAAATTGAAGCCTTGGCATCTAAAGAGGATATAACGATAGCGCCGGATGCTCGACCAGCCAAAAAACCCACGCCTCAGACTCCGGAAATTGGGATTCTGGAGCTTGAGGGTAAGGAGCCTGAAACGCAGGAAACGGTAACATCGCAAGAGCAGCCCATCGATTTGGAAACGTTGGATTTAGATAGTCCTGCAAGGCAAACGCCGGATTTAGAGATACCGGCTCCTCCTGCTGCAGAACCTCACATTGTAGCACCGCCAGCCAAAGCTCTGATTCCGCAAGACACTTTTGACGCTCGACCATGGAGCACACCCACGGTGCATTTCAGAACCGCACCATGGATAGAAGAAACAGATTATCCACAAAAGCTCTCTTTGAGGCAGTGGTTCATTAAAGGTCTTAGGGCGGACAAAGCAGCGGCAGTGATAGTTCTTTGTTTGCTTCTGTCCTTTGTTCTTTCCATTTTTGCTGTTTCAGGTTATTTCGTGTATACAATCCTCAAGCCTTTCCTATGAGCCTTTCTGCCGGTATTTGCCTTGCCCGGAAAATATAGAACGCCCTGCCCCGGAGTTGTTGAGATCCTCATAAATCCATAGTAATTGACAACTGTTGTTCCATATCGGCATGGTAGTAAGAACTCGGATTTCCCAGATAAACAATTGAAAAAGAAACACCATTTGATAGTATTAGGCATTATAGAAGACAATTTATGGCATTTTCGCTTCAACAATGACATAATCCAATGGGTGAGCACAGTAACAACTAAGAAAATAAGGAGAGCGACCATAATGAAACAAATGTTCAATTCCATCCCCGCCTTCGCGGGGACATTTTTACCCCTGCGAAAGCAGGGATCAGAAGGGCTCTTGGTTTGTTTGCTTATATTGATAACGCCTTTGTCGTTAGTCCAGGCCAAGGAACCGGCAGGGGATGTCCTGACGGAAGTGATGATAGCTGGCATCCGCCAGGCCAGCAGTGTCAGGATTTCTCCCGATGGCAAACTGGTTGCCTATACCCTCTCCGTGCCACGGCCGATTTATACCGACGATGACGGGTCGGCCTGGAACGAGCTGCATGTTGTCAATCAGGATGGCCAATCCCGCCCGTTTGTAACCGGCAAGGTTAACGTTTCCTCTATCGAATGGACGCCAAACGGCGATGGAATATCCTTCCTGGCCAAGCGCGGCTATGATGAACAAAAGGCCCTCTATGTCATCCCGATCGATGGCGGCGAGGCCCGTAAGGTGCTGGAGCATGAAACGGACATTAGCGGTTATTCCTGGAGTCCGGACGGCCAGGAAATTGCTTTTACCGCAAAGCCCAAGCTGGATGAGGAAATCGAGAAAAATCAGAATCATGGTTTCGACGCCGAAATTTATGAGGAGGATTATCTACTGACAAAAGTTTGGATTGCAGCCGCTGATTATGAAAAGCCCGGCCCTGCCCGTGATGAGCAGAACAAACCGCGCATGCTCCCGTTGGAAGGTTCGGCTTCGACATTGAAATGGAGTCCGGATGGTAAGCATCTGGCGGTTGCTCTGGCGCCGACACCGCTCGTGGATGACAGTTATATGATGCGGCGAATCCATATCGTGGATATACAGAGCGGTAAATC